>Ga0114957_1000250_pt1 | contig 75671 bp, 54 predicted proteins | sample BantaG_FD_87175 | JGI IMG/M metagenome (GOLD analysis project Ga0114957, IMG submission 87175) | Marine algal microbial communities from Bantry Bay, Ireland - BantryBay_4 metaG | ecosystem: Host-associated > Algae > Red algae > Unclassified | place: Bantry Bay, Ireland | collected 2014-11-21 | reverse complement strand
CGTGATCCTCCTATTCGATTGACAATCTGTTTGTTATGAGCGGAGCTTTTCCAATCGCCCCCGTACGCCGAAGCCTTGGCGAAGGAGTAGTGAAATTTTTGATTTTGATTTTGATTGAAGTTTTGATTGAAAAACACCTTTTACAGAACAGTCCCCTGCATTCTACTATCTTCTACTCCTGCAAATCCTAACTCTGACAGTGGCGACTTATCCGGGGCGTCTAAGACGTTTACTAAAATTTTAAAGTATAGGTGCATAGGAAAAACCTACCGCTTTTTAACACAAAATCCCTTACCTTTACCCTCAAATTAAAATCCACAAAATGAAATACTTATTCAACTGCCTTTTAGCCTTTACCCTTTTATTTTCTTGCGGAACCGATAAAGAAAAAAATATCGATACTTCTCCAGTTCTCGAAAACAAAACCAACACCACAACAAACAATACGACAAAAGCTCCTGATAATAATAATCCTGCAACCCAGCGTCAGGTAATCGATTCGGATACTTACGGAGGGCAGTTAGTCCGCCTGTCCCGAATCTATCTCAAATACAGCAACAATGCCAGATCAAAAACTGATGAAATAAGAAGCGCGCTGACTAAGGTAACCCACAAGGACTTAGCTAAAGTAAAGGATTTCGTTTTTGAATCAACTCAAAAAAGTGACAAACTGCTTTCCAAGCGGTTTTTGCAAAAACCTTCTAAAGAAGAACTCATTTCATTTTACAAACTTCGATTCATCAATTGGAATTCAATGAGTAGGGAACCTTTGTCAGAAAAAGTATTAGAACAACTGGATATCACAACAGTCACATACGACAATATGCTTACGGCTTATTACAGATTACTAATGTTTCCCCTGGTGACCAACATGAAAATACCAGATACCTACCAAAAAATAGATATTAACCCAAACCAACTACGCCTGAAAAACGAAAAAGAAAGAGGAATATTTTTTTACTCTATTGCTGAAAAATTTGCCATAAAATACAATCAACTTGTTCGACGAAATAATATAGGCTGCAACGAGGCAAAAAAGGTAATTCAGACATTCCCAACCTTCAATGGCCAAAACCTATTCGAAGTCAAACTCTACCAATTCGAAGAATTTAATTTTACACTAAGTAACAACTACTCCAGCGTTGGTTTTTTGAAACATCAGGAAGCCATCTACAACAAAGCACGACTGGAGCATGAAAAATGCAAATAAGTTGTTATACACTTTATGAAAATAATTCGCTATTACCATTTCACTCCCATTCCGTATGGTACTTCTTCCCTGAGGGATGCGGCCTAAATAACTGTCCGGGTACGAAGCGATTAAAGAGAGATAAAGCCATCTCTTTTGCTTCGCGAAAAAGTGCCTGTCGGGCTGGTGCTCCGCCAGATGGGCTTACCGATCTTTTAAACACAGTCGTCTGTTTTCCCCGATCGAGGGAAATTGCCATTGCGATTGCCATTTACAAAATATTATCCCGAACCATCTGAATCGCAATAGCAATCAATAGTATTCCAAAAATCTTACGTAGCGTAGCAGATACTTGAGTCGACATTTTTTTGGTAATCCAATCCGACGATCTCAAAATGATATAGACAATCACCAGGTTGATCACAATCCCTGCCACTATCGCCATATTGTCAAATTCAGCTTTCAATGAAATGATAGTAGTCAAAGTACCCGCTCCCGCTAACAGCGGAAATGCAATCGGTACAATACTTCCCGAACCACCCTGCTCATGCGTATCTCTAAAAAATCGAATCCCCAAAATCATCTCCAAACCAATAAAGAAAATAATTAAAGCTCCTGCCAATGCAAAGGAAGATACATCAATACCGAAGATACCCAATATGGTAGCCCCAAAAAATAAAAAAGCAAACATGATGATTGCTGCCGAACCAGTGGCCGTCAAAGGGTGTATATCCACCCCTTCCTTTTTCATGTTCACTATGATCGGAATGTTACCAATGATGTCGATCACTGAAAACAAAATCACGCTTACGGATAAAATTGCTGTTAAGTTCATGAGAATTTTTTACTTAGTTTTTAATTAAAGAAGTGTTTAAATTTATTTGCCACATTTGTTAACTTTTCATTAATTCAATCGTTTTAAATATGACCGCAAATTATGCCATAAAAACATTAAATGACGTGTTTTGGTTTTAATTATGTCAACTTCCAAATTTTTACCTTATTTTTATGTCAATATTACAATGTAACCAAAAATATATCATGAATAATAATCAACTTGATCCGATAGACACCCTCATCCTCAAAGAGTTGACAGCCGATGCCCGGATGCCCTTCACTCAATTGTCCAAAAAACTCAAAGTTTCCAACACTTTAATCCACCAAAGAATCAAAAAAATGAAGGATGCCGGCATCATCGTCAATGCCACCATACACCTCGACCCCTGGAAACTGGGCTACCAAACCTCAGCCTACACCCAGATCATGCTCGCCGATGCCAAACATCATCGCGAAGTAGAAGAAAAATTAAGTAAAATTCCAGAAGTGGTGGAATGCGTCAACATCTCCGGACGCTACGCACTACTCATCAAAATATTCGCTTTCAACAACCGCCATCTTAGAGACATCATCTATGAAAAAATCCATCCTATTAAAGGTGTAGAAGGAACCAACTCTACTATTTCTTTTGAATCTGCATTTGTTCGGAATGTTCCTTTGGGTTGAGGGTGGAGTCAAAGTGGCCTTCTAACGCAATGGGACACAGCTATTCGCAGATGGAACAGGTTGGGACAGATTTTTCTCACTCACGCTAAGTACACGGTGTATTAAGTTGCTTTACATTTTGAATAGGTTATTTTTTGTGCGTACGAGTCAATTTTTTTGAGAATAGGCTTGCTTATTAAAAAAAGCTACTGCTCACTAAACATGGGCAGTAGCTTGTGGGAAGCCGTATCTGGGACTGAATCCCAAACAAGCTTCTACTCTTCTTTTATTTTTCGTAACTGTTCAGTCAGACCGAAGACGGGAGACCGAAAGCCTGCCCCGAAATCTCGGGGCAGGCTTTCCGTCTTCGGTCTTCCGTCTTAAAGCAGGTACTGCTGAACAGTTACTATTTTTCTTAAAATCTTGCCACAGCGGAAATATTCAATAACAAACCGATGAATTTTGAATTTTGTTTGTTCAAAAAACATAGTCCTTCATTTCTAATAAACCACCACCCGACGAACCAAAGACCCACCATCCCCATACATCCGCAAAATATAAGTCCCCGCGACAGCACCCCGAATATTAACATCCATCCGAACCTCAGTACCCGACACACGCTGTGCAAAAATCTTCTGCCCCGTCACACTATAAATTGCCACATCCAACTCTTCCCAATTCGCAAAATCTGCCGCCAACTGGAAATAGCCATCAGAAGGATTCGGATACAAATTAAAGGAAGTCAAAGACTCAATATCATCAACCGCTGTCGTACCGAGTGTTACTGTCTGCATACCAGTACAACCATTCGCATCCGTCACTATTACGGAATAAGTCCCTACAGTCAATCCATCAATTACCACTGTCTGAGCCCCGGAACTCCAATCATAACTATAAGGTAAAGTACCACCTGAAGCAAGGGCTCCTGCCGTTCCGTTAGATCCACTATCCGCTGGTGTCGTCACAATATCAACCAAAAGCTCAGCAGGTTCGTTTACCTCGATGATCGATATAAAACTACAGCCTGCATCATCAATAATAAGCACCGAATAAGTGCCGGCTCCAATGCCAATTAAGTCCTGCGTAGTTGCGCCATTCGACCATTGATACGTATAGGGTGGTGTTCCCAGCAACATAACCAAATCAATACCGCCATCTTCTTCTCCAAAACAAGAAATAGGATCGGTATCATAATCAATAATAATTCCTTCTGAATTTACTTGAACCTGTACCTGGTCCGCTGTAGTACATCCCATTGCATCAGTCACCGTAACAGAATAAACGCCCGCAGTTAGACCTCCAATAAAGTTAAGCGTTTCCCCATTGCTCCACAGATAAGTAAACGGTGACGTTCCGCCGCTTGCAAAGACTTGTGCAGATGCATTTCCACCACAAGCACCATCAGTACCCTGTACAGTTGTTACCATTTCCTGAGCTTGTTCTACAACTGTTGATCCAGTCAACTCACAGCCAATAGCATCTGTTATCGTTACATTATAAAAGCCCGGTGTCAAACCAACTATTGTGGCAGTCGTTCCACCATTGTCCCAGCTATAAGAATAAGGCGCTACTCCACCACTCGCATCCGCAGTGGCTGTTCCATCATTGGTATCAAAACAAGAAGTCCCTTCTGCACTAACATTCAGTCCAATGCCTGCACAATCAACATTGCCACTCAAAACTATTGTGATCATTGATTCTGTACAACCATTGGCATCGGTTGCCGTTACAGAATAAGCTCCCGGAGCTAGTCCGGCTATCATTGCTCCGGTATCGCCATTGTCCCATTCGTACGTATAACCTGGTGTTCCGCCAGATGCCGAAGCACTAGCCGTTCCATCATTTGCACCAGCAGAAGTTTCATCCGTTGAAGTTGCAGTGACGACCAATGCTGTCGGTTGTGAAATGACAAATGTTTCCACCAACTGACAACCATTGATATCTGAAATAGTTACAGAATAAGGACCTGCCGGTAAATCGTTTATAAATTCGGTCGTTGCTCCGGTACTCCAGAAATAACCATATGGTGCTGTCCCTCCATTTACGTTTGCTGTTGCAAAACCATCTTCAAAACCAAAGCAACTTACTGGCTCAAATCCAACTTCTAATGTAAGCGTTGAACAATCAACGTTTCCTGTTCCAACGAAAGTCCCTGACTCAGCAATACATCCGTTTGCATCAGTTACTACTACTGAATAAGCTCCGGTCATCAGACCAGTTATGGTTTCAGTTGTTCCGCTATTACTCCAGGCATAGGTATAGGGCGTTGTTCCTCCAATCGGATTGGCACTCGCCGTTCCATCGTTGGCACCAGCTGTCGTTTCAGGTGTAGAAGATGCTGCTGATACTAACGCCATTGGCTGAGCAACAACACTTGTAAGAACTAGTTCACAACCATTTGCATCGGTAATAGTTACTTCATATGGTCCAGCCAAAAGGTTGGTGATGGATTGATCTATTCCACCGTTACTCCAGTTATAGTTGTATGGCATTGTGCCACCTTGCGGAAAGGCAGTCACTACTCCGGTCGCATTTTCAAAGCAATCGACATCTACCACTTCCAATGAAGCTGAGAAAGTAGAACAATCAATTGAAGACGTTCCAATAGTCACAGTTACAGTTGCCGAACAAGCATTCGCATCCGTCACAATAACTGAACAGTCTCCTGCTGGTAATCCAGTAGCTTCTGAGTCTGTCGAACCATTACACCATTCAAAAGTATAAGGTGGCACTCCTCCTGTAGGGAAACATTCAGCAGTACCATCATTTGCTCCTGGTGCAGATTCGTCCATTGCTGTGACAGTAAGCGTTAATTCTTCTGGTTCAAATATTAAAAAGGTCTCCTGATGGTCACAGCCGTTGGCATCTGTTATTGTATAAGAATAAGTGCCGGCGCTTAAACCAAAAATATCTGAAGTCATCTCGCCGGTACTCCACAAGAAAGCATAAGGCTCGGTTCCCCCCGTTCCAAATGCAGCAGCTGATCCGTCACTAGCTCCAAAACAGCTGACATCCGTGGTGATCACTGTTCCAGCAAATCCAGTACAATCTACAGCAGTTGATCCTATTACAAAAGGCACTTCTACCGTACAACCATTCGCATCTGTCACGATCACAAAACATGGTCCTGCAGGTAGCCCGTTGGTGCCAGGAGCGTTTACACCAGCACACCATTCAAAATTATAACCTCCTGTTCCACCTTCCGGAAAACATTCAGCAGTACCATCATTAGCCCCCGGTGCTGATTCCGGTGTTGTTGTTACAGAAGCGGTTAATTCTTCTGGCTGAGTCAAGTCAAATGCTTGTTGTAATTCACAACCCAAGGCATCTGTAATCAGACAGGAATATGGCCCTGCGGCCAGACCGGTTATCGTGCCGGTAGTTTCGCCATTGCTCCACATAAAGCTATAAGGCATGGTACCTCCGGATGCCGTTGCGGTAGCAGAACCATTCGCATCACCAAAACAAAGTGGCTCTAAAAATGAAACCGCTATTCCGAAACTGCTGCAATCAACCAAACTTGTTCCGATCAATACGTTTTCTATTAGTGTACAACCGTTTGCATCTGTAATAGTCAGTGTGCAAACACCTCCAGGCAATCCGGTAGCAGTCGCAGAAGTTTCACCATTACACCATACAAAGGTATAGCCTGGTGTTCCGCCAGAAGGTGTAGCAGTGGCTGATCCGTCACTTGCTCCGGGTGCAGATTCATCTGAGACAATGACCATAGAAACTAATGCTTCGGGTTCTATCACTTCCACACAGCTTTCTACAGTACAACCAGACTGCACATCTGTAACCGTTACACAATAAACAGCTGCATTCAGTGCTGTAATAGTTTGAGAATTATCTCCATTAGACCAATCATAATTGTAGATTCCTCCGGCACCACCACTTGCCAAACCAGTAACAGCCCCATCATTCCCTCCATTACATGATACATTTTCTACTTCAAACGCTATTTCAATTGGCAAAGGTGACCCCACCATATCTGTCGCATCCAATTGACAACCGTTCGCATCTGTAACGATTACCGAAATGGTTCCTTCTGGCAGGCCACTTACAGTCGATGTCATATCACCAGTCGACCATTGGTACACATAAGGCTCTACTCCTCCGCTTGTGGTAACCGAAGCAACACCATTTGCGTCACCCGGACAAAGCACATCTGAAGTGGATAGGTCAATTGCAAAATTACTACAATCTATATCGCTTATTGTAATCGTTTCAGTGGCTGTACAACCATTTTGATCGGTAACCACCACGGAATAGGTACCCGGAGCAAGATTAGATATAGTCTGAGACATCTCTCCTGTCGGACTCCATAAATAACTATAACCCGGTGTTCCTCCAGATGGATTAGCAGTAATCGTTGCATCATTTGCACCTGGTGCCGATGGCGGTGTTCCTGTCAGTGTTACGGAAAGAGCAGGGAGCTCTGTAATATTTACCGCCAGCACAACTGAACAAGATGTAGCATCTGTAACCGTCACTTCATAAGTCCCAGCACACAAGTTGACCGGATCTTCAATTCCGTCATATGCATTATCATTCCAATCATAATCATAAGGCATCGTTCCTCCCACAACTGTCAGGTCAATGGCCCCACTACAGTCTCCAAAACAAAGTACATCTGAAGAAGTAGCCGTTGCATTAAAGTTGCCACAATCAAATGGATTGATCACAACTGTTTCTTCATTCGTACATCCATTCATGTCTGTCACCGTAACGGTATAAGTACCCGGTGCTAAGTTTGTAATGGTCGGCGTGTTTCCGTTATTGCTCCAGTTGTAGGTGTAGTTTGGTGTTCCACCGAAAGGTGAAGCTGTAGCCGTTCCGTCATTTGCACCAGCTGCACTTAAGGGAGTCATTGAGGTGCTTACAATCAACGTCGATGGTTCGGCCAGCGTTACAACTTCTACAGCAGTACATCCACCAAAGGCATAAGTAACTGTTACCGTATATTCTCCAGCACACAAACCAAATAAATCCTCTGTTGTGGCTCCGTTACTCCAGTTAAACGTTACGGGTGTCATTGCTCCACTCACGGACAAATCAATACTTCCATTGCAATCGCCATTACATAATGGCTCGGTCAAGGTCGTTTGCACATCAATCGGTGGTTCTCCTTCTCCTAGTGTAACAGATTGCATTTCCGTACAACCATTTGCATCTGTAACAACTATAGTGTAAACTCCAGCACATAAAGTCATTGGATCTTCAATCCCATCATAAGTATCATCACTCCAATCGTAAATATATGGCATCGTTCCTCCTGCTACATCAACATCAACAAACCCATCACAATCTCCAAAACATGTAGGCCCATCTGCGTTTGCGATAATTAAATCAAGATCACTACAATCTGGGACAAAAGCATTCACGATTCCACTGGCAATAACGGAGCAACCATTGGCATCCGTAATGGTGACCGCATAGGTATTTGGAGCAAGCCCGGTTATCGTTTGTATGGCTCCGGCATTTGACCAGAGATAGGTATATGGCATGAGGCCACCTGTTGGATTGGCCGTAGCTGTTCCATCGTTGGCATTTAATCCTGTTTCATCAGTCGTAGAAACTGTAGCAGAAAAACCGGTACAGTCTATCTCATCAATGACCACCGTTTCCGCAAGGGAACAGAAAGGAAACGTATCTTCTGTTACTGTCACGGTGTATGTTCCCGGAGCAAGCCCCGTTATTGTTTGCGTTGTACCACTGTTACTCCAGGCATAGGTATATGGCATGCTGCCTCCTGTTGGGTTTGCAGTAGCGGTTGCATCATCGGCACCTGGTGCGCTTATAGGAATGGAAGTGACAGTAAGTGCTATCGTTGAAACGTCGGGTACTCCCAAACTATTAACGACAGTGCACCCATTTCCATCCGTAACGGTCACTGAAAAAGGACCAGGACAGAGATCTGTTATAGTATTAGCTGTTTCGCCATTACTCCAAAGGAACGTGTAAGGCAATGTTCCACCAGAGGTCATCAGATTAATAACCCCATCACAAACATCCGGACAATAAACCGGTTGTACATCAGGTATAGTAATCAATTCTTCAGGTTCCAGAATGGTTATGAAATTTACAGAAGTACATCCCGGGCCATCCGAAATAGTCACAGAATAAGTGCCCGCGCACAAATCAGTTACGGCCTGGCCTGTTGCATTTCCTGCGTTGGCATCCCATTGATAGGTGTAGGTTCCGGAACCACCAGCTGGGGCGACCGAAGCAATGCCATCACAGACTCCAAAGCAACCTATATCAGCACCAGATATTGTTGATGACAATCCACAAGGAGTGCCGAGGTTAATATTATCTATAAACAAGCGGTTACCCCATTCCGAAAAGTTGACGAAAGCAACCGATACATTATCAAAACCGTCGTAAGCGGAGAAGTCTACAACATCTGTTCTCCATTGAGTCGCAGTAGGCGTGAAAGGGGAACCAATTGGTGGAGCAGTGGAAAGTTCGTCTCCACCTTTGACATAAATTTGAGTCGTATAATTTTGACCACAATTGGTTGACACCAGTATGATCAGTGTATCTGTAAAATTTTGCCCCCCACCAGTAAAGTAGGTGTACGCCACATCAAAAGTCAGTGAGGCGCCAGTCACATTTGTGAAATCATAGATTGGTGTAATCAGGGCATCAACTGTTCCACCCGGATTAGAAGCACCACTTCCTTCAAAGTTATCGAACATGGCGCAAGCAGTTCCGTTTCCGTAACCGGATGCTTCCGTTGTTCGTTGCCATTCAAAAGGATCGCCCGTAATATTAAATGCAAAGACACCATTTATTGTTGGGTTCCAGGCCGGATCTTCCATACCTTCAAATAAAGGCAGACTCAGCGGATTGATAGAAGCAGAGGATACCGACATGGTATCGTTTAGCGGTTGGCCATCTGCGTTTCCGTTTGGCAATTGTGTGTAAACAGTGAAAGTATAGGTACCCCCAGGAGGTGTGAAGGGTGCAAGTACAACTGTTTCTGATTCTCCGGTGAGCAGGTTGCCAGTCCAGCTGAAATCAACGGGTGCTCCTCCATCTATTTGATAGGAGATGGTGGCATTGTTCAGGTTGTTTTCACCGAAGTTAATTATTTCAACTTCTGGTGTAATTTGTCCGGCATCACAAATCAATCCACCCGGAGCATTAATTCCATTGACACCACAGTCTTCGTCAAAGAACGTACAAACCGCCGAAGCGTTGTTAGCCATTGGTAGTCGACTTCCATACATACCGGATGTACCATCCATTACGGCACGCATTACGGTGATTTGATCATTACTGAATGAGGTGGAACAAAAGTTGTCGTTGACGTAATCCATGTAATTGACGTACATGTGTTCGTTGCCGCAACTGGATGGCCCCGTTGGAAAATTATTGGTGCTACAGTTTAGTCCTGGCTGATAAGCTGAGGTGGCATTATCAATATTTGGCGTATCAGCCAAACCATCATCCTGCGAACAATCATCGCCATCAAAAGTGTGGAATAAACCGAGGTAGTGTCCCGTTTCGTGTGTCAAAGTTCCATCTCCGGATTGGCTAAAGCCAGGCCCTCCAAACCATCTCCAGTCGACTACCGAACCGTCAAAGTCTGATCCGATAGTTCCGTTAAAAGGCAGATAAGCATAACCGGTAGTACCACCACCCGCAGTAGTTCCGGGAATTCCCAAAGTCCAGACATTGTAATATAAATTTGAGTTCCAGATAGTAGCAGGCTTGATGACATCTTCAATATTATCCATATCAATTATCGCCATGTTGTGCCGGGTCACCCCGTTAGAAGCATTTCCATTGGGATCGAGTACAGCGAGGCAGAAGTTCATTTCAGGATTACCGATGATACCTTGCCATTGTGCAGGTGTCTGGGCAAAGTTGACGTTGGTGGCAGAAAAGGCTTCGTTGAGTACTTCAATCTGAGCTTCGATTTGACCCATCGCTAAGTTGGGCCCAACTCCTTCTGCTTCTCCCTGATGGATTACGTGAACGACTACAGGGATATTGATAATTGGTGGCAATACAAAACCATTGTTGTTTTGATGGTTGGCCACCATTTCTGCAACATGCTCTTTTGTGTTTTTGACCCATTCAGCAAACTCAGGATCTTTTGCCATCTGTTTTTCCTTGATGTGATCGAATCCACATTTGTGGTAGAATCCTCCACTATTGAGATCAGGAACCATAAAAGGGCTGGAAGGAGTCTGCGCAAAAAAGCTTTGATTGCTTAGGCAAAAACTTAGTATACAGAGTAAGAGGAATGAGGACTTTCTAGTAATTATCATGAATTTGAGATTTCAATTATAAAGAGGTCGATGCTATTTACTACACCGTGTAATTACAATCATTTGATTTTAAAAGTTGGTCCATTTAATTAGAGATTGGCACCAATTGCTTTTAAATATCGGTCAATTGACTATAAGCGTCAACAAAGGCAAAAAATGCCTTTATTTGTTGGTTGTTAAGTTCAGATAAACTCTGGATGAAGGGTAAAGCTATGAATTAGGAGTACACTAGCCTTGTTTTTTTAAAGCACTAGTACAAAGCTAAAGAATAGGAATCAGATATTATGCCAAGCCTCAGTCTTTTTTCTTGTTTTCTTGAATATATTCAGCCCAGTCGCTAAGGGCATTTTTGCCGCTATTACTAAAAGCTTTAATATCTTTTTCAGAAATGCCGAAAGAATCGCTAAGGTTTCGGAAAAATGCTTCTTGAGAGGAATCAGTTTTAAGATTCTGACTTACATTATCAGAATCGACTGAATTCGGAGCTTTTTGGGAAGTTTCGCTCAATATTGAACGAACTTTACTGTAGGTTTGCTGAGAGGTACGGAGCACACGGATCCAATCAGCCGTACTTTTGACTCTTTCGGAGAGCGATTCTTTTTGCCTTACTTTATTGTAATATTTCGCTTCGTCCTTAGATATTTTTTTTGTGACTGTCTCTTTACTTTTTGACGATTTTTTTGATCGTTGAGAAGTATCAGAGAAATGATCCGCCAATTCGCGGAGCATAGCCTCTACACTTTCATCCGCTGATTCCTCTTTGAAAGGAGAAGGCTGACCTTGTACTTCCCGTGGTTTTTTATGTACGATAACATTTTCGGATCGGGACACCACTCCTCCGTTTGTATATCCAAAGTAGGCGATGATTCCCAAGCCAGCGATCAGGGCGATGATCTCAATAGGCCCTAAGAGTTTGCGTTTAGCTTCTTCCATTAAAAATCCATTTTTAGTCGCAAATTAATACGTCTTGAAGTTAGGTAATTTGGAATGGCAAATTGGGTATTATAAATCGTTTTGATCCAGGTATTGGAGGCTACGTTTTGAACTTGTAACAAATTAAATACTTCGAGGCTCAGCCAGGTACTTCGACTAAATCGTAGCGGGTGATTCGGTTTTTTATTTCGCCAGCCTTCATCCCACAAACTTACAGCAAAGCCGATATCAACCCGATGGTATGCCGAATAACGATAGGTATTTCTAAAAGTCTCGTTTCTATCTAACAAACCATAGGGCAAGCCTGTTCCAAACGAAAAATTCAAATGCATTTTAAAGTTCTGGTTCATGGGCAGGTAATCCTGAAAAAACATATTTAATGTCATAAAACGATCCGTTGGTCGTGCCACATCTTTCACTTCAGTGGCATCCGGGTCACCAATTCCCCGTTTGAGATGTTGCACCCCATTCAGACTTTCGCGTGCACGTAGGAACGACAAATTAATCCACGATTCTGCCCCAGGTACAAACTCGCCATTCAGTCGCATATCCACACCCACAATGTAGCCCGTTGCATCGTTGGCTCCTGAGTATCTGATCCGCACATTGTCAACATCGTAAGAGATGATATCCCAAAGTTGTTTGTAATAAAATTCAGTAATCAACCGAAAAGGTTTTGGACTATATCGACCCATTTTAAAATCGTAAGTCAAACCACCCACCAGGTGAAATGATTTTTGTGAAAGCACATCCGTATCTACGTTGCCATTGACATCGCGCAACTCCCGGTAAAAAGGCGATTGAAAGTACAAACCTGAAGCCAGCCGATAAGAAACGTTACGCTTCCTGTTTAACGGCTTGTACAACAATTGGGCACGTGGCGATACAAAAAATTCTTTATTCAAATCCCAATATTGTGCGCGCACTCCGGCTATAACTTTCAACTCATGAATACTGTCTTTTGTGTGCGTATAGGTCTCTTGGACATACGCTGACAGACGATTGGAGTTCAAGCTGTTTCTTGTCTTCAAAACAGTCTTTAAATTCAAAGCTGTGGTATCAAAGTTTAGTGAATAACCCGCTGAATCCAGGCGTTCCCACTCATTTAACTCATCTTCTATGCGCTCATTTTGGTAGCGCATTCCCCATTGAAAAAAGTGACTGCCACTAACACCCGGTGACGGGTTTTTGAACGCCACTTCAAGCCCTCCTTTGTGCGCTACATTTGTTACATTGGAATTCAAATAGTTCCTGGTATACTGATGCTGTGTCCCAGTTCCCAACACAGCTACTACATCTCCAAAATTATCAGAACCTAAGTCCGACTCTACTTGTCCCAGACTATAGCGCCCGATGATATCAAATCGTTCCGTTTCGTTGCTTGCATAGGTTGATGCCAGAAATTTTAAATAAAAAGGATTCGAGTCCCTATCCGGAATATAAGTCAGGGCAACACCGCCCATAGAGGTGATAAACTCATCAATTTCCTGTCCTTCAAAAACAGAAGTCAACTGCAAGGCGAAATCAATTAGCCCCAGCGCGGTACTTCTGGATTGCGGGATGAAGGAATACTTTGCGCTATTGTAATTTCCGACAAGGCCGATCTGCCAGTCGCGGGTGATGTCGTAGGTCAGATAAGTTTGAATGTCCGAAAAATTTGGTGTGTATTCTCCGGTCACATCCAGCGTACCGAGTAAATATTGTGTCGTTTTATAACGTGCGCCCATCAAATAACGAAAGCGTCGATATCCTTTTCGATCTGCTTTTACACTTCCTTCTACGTGGGCTGATGCACCCAAAAAACTCATACCTACGGAAGCGCGAAGTGAGTCAGGTCGTTTGTAGCTTATATCCAAAACAGAAGACAACTTATCGCCGTACTGTGCTTGAAAACCGCCGGACGAGAAAGACAAATCGCGAATCAAATCGATATTGGGAAAAGTTAATCCTTCCTGTGCACCTGAACGGATCAATTGGGGACGGTAAATTTCGAAGTCATTGACGTAAACGAGGTTTTCATCGTAGTTACCTCCGCGAACATTGTACTGTGAACTGAGTTCTCCACCTGTTCCGCTATTGGTACCCAATGCGATGTGTGGCAGTACAGATTCGAAGTTGCCCGTTGTCGTGGGAAGTAATTTCAATGCTTTTACGTCTTCTTTCACCATGCCCTCTTCTTCGATACGGCTTTCGATGATTTGTATTTCGGTACCCGAATTGATAGATGGGAGTCCCACGTCAATTCGCTTTTTGGCACCAGCCGCTAAACCTTCCACACGCACTACTGCTTCTTCGAAACCTATTCTTGAAAAAACAAGATTAATGCTTTTATCTGCCGGAATGCTGATGGTGTATTTTCCGTTTACATCGGCCTCCACTCCGGTGGTGGTATTTTGAATAACGACGTTAGCGAATTCAATGCCTTCTCCCGTTACTGCGTCGGAAACCCGTCCAATAATGGTGACCATATCGGATTGGGCCTGTACGTTGAAGCTGACCGATAGAAGTAGAAATAGGTAGATTAGTCTCATTTAATCGGATTACTGTGGGTTTTGTTTAGTTATTGTGTGTGTTGGTGGGAGACGGAAGTCCGAAGACGGAAAGCCTGCCCCGAAAACTCGGGGACGGAAGTTTCCCTTTATCGTGGGCTCCGCTATTTTTTTTCACAGGCTCGGAAGTCCCTGTGGGCTTTCCGGTCCTTTAGTTCGCGTTAGCGGGAAAACTTCGGTCTTCGGTCCCCCGTCTTCGGTCTTTCATCAAGCTTAAGCTTGAAAAACGTCCTTCCCAATAGCCTTCATACGGGAAATAGTGTCTAAAGGGTTCTCTGATTTGAAAACACTGCTGCCAGCGACCAGTACATCGGCACCCGCTTTGAGTAGCGATTCTGCGTTTTGCAGGCCCACTCCCCCATCAATTTCTATCAAAGTGCTGGTATTTCTAACGGTAATCATCTCTTTCAATTGTGCTACTTTCTTCAAGGTGTTGTAAATGAACTTCTGGCCGCCATATCCGGGGTTAACGGACATGAGAACGACCATATCTGTCTCCTCTATTACATTTTCCAAAACCTTGACCGGTGTATGCGGATTGAGTGCCACTCCGGCCTTCGCTCCTGTGGCCTTGATTTGCTGAATCGTACGATGCAAGTGCGGACATGCTTCATAGTGAACGGATATGACATCTGCTCCGGCTTCTCTGAATTGTTCCACATATTTTTCGGGTTCTACGATCATCAGATGCACATCCAGTGGCTTGGTGGCCATTTTCTTCATGGCTGCGACGATGAACATTCCGAAGCTGATGTTTGGCACAAAACGGCCGTCCATTACATCTACGTGATACCAGTCCGCTTCGCTTTTGTTGACCATGTCGAAGTCTTTTTGGAGATTGGTGTAATCTGCGGCTAGGACTGAGGGCGCTATGAGGTGTTTCATTTTTTGAATTGTGATTTTACTTATTAATTAGAGTTTATGAACAGCGCATTAGTATGGAGCCCAAATGTTCTTTTAAAAAAAACTGTCGTCTCGTCCTCATCATAATAGCTATGGCTATTAGATTCCGGGCGTTCCTCGGTTTTTTCCAAAAGCCCTCTTTGGTTTCTATACATAAACTCTATTAAATTTGGCTTTTCTTTTTTTTCAATCTTCTTCGCTGAATTAAATAGATCGTTACAAGCCCAACTATCAATAGTGGATAAATCAAACAAAAGATAAAGGTATTTATTTCGTAGTAAGAGAGGTCAAATAGATTGGACAGGTTTATAATAAAATCCGTACAATAAACGTATAAGACTTCTCCAAATGCTTTCATTTCCTTGATTTTAATAACGAAGTTATTTGAAGTTAATTTCTCTTTGCATTTCAATTGATTGTATCAATAAAAAATACAAAAGCCCCGGAATTAAAACGACCAAAAAGACAATATTTGCTATGCTATAATTCCCACTTGATTTCAAAGCCTTGATGATTCCAAAATAAAATGGATCGACATAATCGTAATATTCGTTTAGCAATTTGACATGATTCTCTTTGCAATAATTCGTATCGTCATGACAAATCCAGGTGCACTTTTCTTTGTTTCTTATTTGAAAATTTATAGCGACTATGTTTTTTCTATTAGCTCCTTCTTCTTTAATTGTATACCGAACGAATTCATTAAGTAGTACCATTGCTAAAAATGGGATAACTAGGATTCCTAAATATGCTATTCTTTTTTTCATTATCTTTTATCTCAACTATTTAGCGTCGGTTAAGAATAAGGGACATCGTTTAGGCTTTTGAAAATTGCCTTGCTGCTGTCAGGCCACCTTCCCGGGCGCCAGACAACTCAGAACCTCTAAACAAACACGGTCTCGCTACGAACCGAGTGATCCAGCATCTTGCATCCAACATCCAGCCTAAACATGCACAATCTGCTCCCCCTCCAAAACCGGCATCCGCATGTACTTCAGCAATAATTGCACAACAGCCAACACATCCTTTTCGCAATAGCTGGCTATCCGATCCAAGTCTTTTTCTTCCCAGTACACACGTCCTACGTCACTGCCGTCAATGTCGTCTTTGGGAGAAGGTAAATCAAAGACCGCCATCAACAATTTGAGCGCCGTATAGTTTTTGTAATCTCCGAACTTCCAAAGTTCTAAGGTATCGAGCATGTACTTGGTCTCCCAGGGCTTTTTACCAGCGATGTTGAGTAAGGTTGGTAGTGGCAGCTGATTGATCAGCAAGCGGCGACACATATAAGGTACATCAAACTCGCGCACATTATGACCACAGAGGTAATGCTTGTTTGGATTTTTATAGTATTGGTTGAGTAGTTCTGAAAAGTCTGTGAGGAGTGCCGCTTCGTCATCATCTGCGTATGATTTGAGTCGGACGATCAGCTGATTCGTTTTAGGATCACGGATCACTATTCCTACAGAGATGCAAACAATTTTGCCAAACTCTGCGAAAATACCGGCTTTTTCCGGGTACAAAGCTTTTGATTCGCCTTCTTCCAGTTCTTCATCGTACTTTCGAAGAATCTGCTTACTCTTTATATCCCAGAGTTTCTGGAATACTTCGCTCTGAGCATCGTAGTCTTTTTGGTTTGAAACCGTCTCTATATCGAGAAAAAGTACGTTGGTGATGTCAATGTTTTCCAGCATAGTATGAATGATTTGGTGAAGGTCTTGCGAATATAGGAAAAGTAGGTGGGAAGTGGGAAGATGGAAGTGGGAAGTTTGTCCGTTGTCCGTAGCTTTGCGAGTAAACTTGGAATTAGAATGCGATCCCCCAGATGGCGCTGGGACTATTCTTTTAACTGTGTCTTTCAATCAAAACTTCAATCGAAATCAAAATCAAAAATTTCATTCGATTGGAAAAGCTCCGTTCATAACAAACAGATTGTCAATCGAATAGGGCGATCACGATTGAGGGGCTTCTGATTTTGATTGAATTTTTGATTTTGATTTAAAAACCATCAGACACACTTAAACAAATACTCCCATGGCGCTTCGCTTCCCCACCTCCCCATATTTCTAAAAAGAATGCCCTCACTTCCAACAATATATGCTAACTTTGTAATATCATACAGGATCACTAAGCTTAAAAAATCAATCAACAAATACTATAATCGCCCCCGATTAAGTTATTGAATGGTAATTCACAAGAAAGTAATTTCCCAAGCAGATAATACATCAATTAAGCGTGTCCATCCATTTGGAGGACTCACGAACGAGACATTATTATTAATTAAAAACCTCTAATATTATGAGTTTCTCAAGAGATTCAAAGCAAAAACTGACTCTGGTTGCGGCCACAGTTATTGTTGCCCTTCTGGGTATCAACGCCTTTTTACTTTACAACAAGATTTCTCAGGCCAAAGTCATTGACCAGCAAGCTATCGAAATTACCGAGTCTGAAAGACTGAGTGAAGAGCTGGACAAAAAATACCACGAAACCTTATACGAACTGGAAGAAATGCGTGGTAACAATGTAGAGCTCAATGGAATGATCGATGAGCAAAAAGTTAAATTGACAGAACAAAAAAATAAGATTGCCCGACTGATTCGATCTGGTAAAACGTCCAAAGCAGACTTGGCTTCAGCCCGCTCCGAGATGGAGCAATTCAAATTACAACTTGATCGCTATCTCACTGAAAACAATGCGCTGAGAGAGGAAAAACAGATGTTGGCTCAAAGAACAACACAACTAACCGAGGAAAAACAAAACCTCGAAGGTCAGATTTCGAAGGAGCGTACCATGAACAATGAATTGGTAACTGCAAAAGCTGCCCTGGTTAGCGAAAAAGAATCGCTGGAGTCAGTGAACCAAAACCTATCAAGCAAAGTTACCCGCGCTTCAGTAATCGATGTTGGTAGCCTACTGGTTAAAGGTGAAAAAATCAGAAAATCGGGAAAGGTGGTTACTGCTAAAAAAGCCAAAAATGTAGATCGCCTAAAAGTTTGCTTCAACGCAGAACCAAACGTAGTCGCCGAAAAAGGACTTGAAAAATTCTATATCAGAATGATCAACCCGGTTGGCGAAACCATGGCTATCGAAAATATGGGCTCTGGCGTCATGACTTCTGCTGATGGCAAAAACGAGATTCGTTACACTCAGGTTAAAGAAATCGATTATGATCGAAGTGCTATGATGACTTGCTTTCACTGGGAACCCGGTACTGACTTCCAAAAAGGGAATTACGAAGTAGAAGTATACAACAAAGGCTATTTAGCTGGGAAGTCTACTTTTAAGTTGAAATAGGATGCTGAACGCTGGATGCTGGATCACTCGGTTCGTAGCAGTCGCGGCATCTTGCATCCATCTTGAAAAACCGCTCAGCTTTGGCACCTTCAACACCAAATGCTTAGCGGTTTTTTACATCTAAGCAGATTTTCCAACAACCATTTCTGCCGTTTTGCTGTTTACAAATGAAAATCAACACCAACGATAAACGATGCCCGAAATAATAATGGAAGAGAAAAAAGAAGATCAAGAACAGAAAGAGGAAATCATCAACCCTATTGACCCGGATAAAGTGGCAGAAAATCCGCACTTACTTCCCTATGCGCACACGGTTGGAGGTTCTGTCATCAAACCCATTGATAAAGGACGGGTAAAAGGCCTCGCCGTTGAAGCCATGTATGATCAAACTGAAATGCAACTGGATCAAATCCGTGAGCAAATCAACCTCCTGGCTGTACAAGCTCAAAAAATTAAGGATCGGGTCCAAATCTCAGAAGATATCTATCTGGCCGAGATGAATTTCAAGCCTTTGATAGGGCATACTTACCATTTATACAAGAAAAAGGCCGAAATCAACGTTTTATCCATGATAGGTCCCAATGAATGGGGTCGGAATAAGCCCTTTGAATTTGTAGCCTCTGTCAGGTTGTTGGCTGACCACACCTGGGACATTTTGGACCAGGCTACTTAGCTGAAGCCTAACTGACAATTTCAATGGCATTGGCCATCCCAATTTGGGCCCTTGCCATCTTCACTAGTACTTAATAACATGCAACTATTTTGGTCTTTCTTAGTTTTCCTTGGCTTCTCTACACTACCAGCGATAAAGCCTGCTCCAACCTGGCTACATATTCAACAATTAGCTGAATCAAACAATTTACCATCAACTCATATCTCAGCTCAGCACTACCTCCGATTTGATCAATCAACCAACGTACCCGTCTGGCAGCCAGATAGACTTACCGATTTTTCAAACTCGGTCAAGCCAAAAGAACCTGTCATAGAGTGGATTACCGACACAGAACACGAATTTGGTGACCTCCCCCAACATAAAGACACAACCGCCACTTTCACATTTAAAAACATCACGGATGAACCAATGACGATTGATGCTGTACGTGTTAGCTGTGGTTGCACAGTGCCTGACTGGTCACTGCGTCCCATTGCGCCTGACTCTGTGGGGGTGATCAAAATTGTGTATGATTCAGAGAAAGCCGGGTATTTTCGGAAGAAGGTTCGGGTGTTTGTGAGTGCACAGCGCTGGTCGGAGAAGATTTATATTAGTGGCTTTGTGGAATAGCGCACTTCGGCTACGCTGCTCCTCCGCTGAAGCTTCGACGGCACGTGGGCAGTGGCCGCTACCCTCTATACTTCATTCTGATTTAGGAGTCTGGAATTTCCCGCTGACGTGGATGGGAAACGGATTTGACAGATTAGGACAGATTTTTTTTGTTTTATCGCACTCTGATCGTTTATTCTCATCTACATTCATCAAGAGGTTCCACATACCACATGAAAAAATCCGTCCAATCCGTTCAATCTGTCAGATCCCTGTCCAATCATCCCTAGTCCCCCCAACTTAGTCGATGAAAACAGCCATCTGGGCAAACTTATCCACCAAAGAACAACGTCCCCTTTCCTTTTTCGTTTATATTTGCGTTTCCATCACCAAAATAATAAAAGCGTGAGTGTACTTATATTTTTTCTAGTTTCGTATGTATTGCTTTGTTTTGCCTTGTCAAAGGTATTTCCGAAAGCTAATGTTCCAGCTTCTAAAGCATGGATTCCGGGTGTCAACTTTGTAGAATGGTGCAAAATCATTGGCCGTCCGGGCTGGTGGGCTGCCTTATTACTGATTCCGATTGTCAATATTTTCATTTTTACGGGCATGGCAGTGGACATGGTTCGTTCATTTGGGAAGTACGACCTCAAGGATTCAGCCTTAGCGGTCATCTATGCACCACTTTCTTTTTTCCTTTTGGGAAATAATCCCGAGGACAAATATTTGGGCCCGACCCTCGAAGCTGAAAAAGCTTATGCTGAAAAACTACAGGAAGCACAACAAAGTGGTAACGCCAGAGCACTCAAAAAACTGGAACACAACAATCCCTATAAAAAATCAAGTGGCAGAGAATGGATTGAGTCGATTGTGTTTGCTGTTTTTGCAGCGGCATTTATCCGTATGTTTTTGATTGAAGCTTATGTTATTCCTACTCCATCGATGGAAGGTTCACTTTTGGTAGGTGATTTTCTTTTTGTGAGTAAGGCGCATTATGGCATTCGTACACCGATGACGGTTGTTCAATTTCCATTGTTGCATAACGTGATTCCTGGTATTGGGTCAGAGTCTTATTTGAAAAGTCCAAAACTAAACTACCACCGTCTTCCTGCTATTACCAACATTAAGAAGAACGATCCTATCGTTTTCAATTATCCGGAAGGAGATAGTATTTACATTACCCCAAGAAGGAACGTCAGTGTTTATGACGTTCGTCGAAACCCAGGATATGGGCCAGCGGTAAGTGGCAGAAAACTAAGAGTACGGCCAATTGACAAAAGAGATCACTACATCAAACGTTGTATTGCAACGCCAGGTGACAAAATGGAGATTAAAGACCGACAGGTTTATATCAATGATCAACCCGCCAAAAATCCTACTAACTTACAGTATCGAACTAATGTTCGTTTGACAAATGACCCTTCCGGAAATCTCGCTCGAACATTAGACAACAAACTGGATGAATGGGGGGTCAACCTTGATGAGATTAACGGAAATTCGGGACGACCTAATAAAGTCTTCAGTCTGACTAGCAAACAGGTGGAACAAATAAAAGGATTAAGCGATCAAATTATAGTGGAACCCTATAAAATTGAACCCAACCCAACTGGCCTTTTCCCACACGATCCAGCCAACTTCAGTAACTGGAGCACCGACAACTATGGCCCGGTCACCGTTCCAAAAGCAGGGGAAAGCGTCGTCATTACACCCAATAATATTGCCTTGTACAAGCGAATCATTTCCGTATACGAGGGCAATGACCTAGCTGTAAAAGGTGGTCGTGTTTATATCAATGGAGAGGTGGCTACCAATTACACTTTCCAGCAGGATTACTATTGGGCGATGGGTGACAACCGCCACAACTCAGAAGATTCCCGTTTCTGGGGATTTGTACCACACGACCACATTGTAGGTAAGCCATTGTTTATTTGGTTTTCTACCAAAAATGGTCGCCTCTTTAATGGTGTCAACTGGAGCCGGGTTTTCTCTTCTGCTAATAAAATGTAGTTGAGTTTCTTAAAGATCGGTAAGCACTCCCTTTGGTTTACCAAATCGGAGGGATTGCCGAGCTGAGACGCAAAAGATTTGAATTAGAATATTTCTCTTTAAGACGGTGCTTCACAATTCTTTGCGTCTCAGCTCGGCAATCCCTTTGCTACGCGATAGTGCTGACCGATCTTTTAAACGCGGTCGAGGGAAGTATTCACATTCCAATTCTTAAAGATTTTCCCTACAATGGTATCAACTGGAGCCGGGTTTTCTCTTCTGCTAATAAAATGTAGCTGAGTTTCTTAAAGATCGGTAAGCACTCCCTTTGGTTTACCAAATCGGAGGGATTGCCGAGCTGAGACGCAAAAGATTTGAATTAGAATATTTCTCTTTAAGACGGTGCTTCACAATTCTTTACGTCTCAGCTCGGCAATCCCTTTGCTACGCGATAGTCCTGACCGAGCTTTTAAACGCGGTCGAGTGAAGTATTCGCATTCCAATTCACCTTCACATTCCAATTCTTAAAGATTTTCCCTACATTTGGTGCGAACAGGCCTTTTTTCACACTAGAGAAGCCGTTTGAAACAGCTTCTAACGAACACAAGCACCATGCTCCAAAAAATAATCGATTTCTTCAAAAGTCTTTTTGGTGGTGGGTCCTCTAAACCCAAAACACCAACCCGTACCACTCCTACTCCCAGCACTAAAACCTATCCTTCTGACATCAATCTACCCGAGGTCGATGATAGTGATCCCCAGGATGGTTCCGAAATTACTTCGGAAACCGCGGTGGTTGTCGTGAAAGCAGACGATCCGGTAATCGTTGATGAACCTATGACGGAGGAACCACCCCTTGTCGTTCCCCCGGTAGTAAACGAACCAGTAGTGGATGTTCCAAATGAAAAAGAACCAGAAGTGGTCATTGGTGGAGGTGACATCGGAGGGGTCGGTACGAACGGAAGTTCTACAACAAAAGACGGCCCAACACCGACAGAAGTCAAAAAAGATCAGCCAAAACATAAAGCCAGATATCTGTGGTGTATAGATAACGGCCACGGTAAAAAAACAAAAGGAAAGCGCTCTCCCAAACTAGAAAATGGGCAGCAATTATTAGAATATGAGTTCAACAGAGATGTTGTCAACCGGATCATTAAAACACTGAATGCAAAAGGAGTTGACACCTACAATGTCGTTCCTGAAGTGGATGTAGACAACTTTTTGTCGGAGCGGGTGGCTCGGGCAAATACCAAGACATCAAAGCGACCAAAACTTTTCATCTCCGTACACGCCAATGCCGCTCCTGCTCCAATGGGCAAATGGTGCGACCCATCCATCAACGGCATCGAAACCTGGTATTATCACGGCAACTCCAGAGGCCGAAAATTAGCTGCCATTTTTCAAAAGCATTTGATCAAAACTACTGGCTGGAATAACCGTCAACTAAAGTCCAGACCGACCCAACAATTTTACGTACTTCGCAATACTTCGATGACAGCCGTTCTTACAGAAAATGGTTTTTATAACAATAAGGCTCAATGTAAGGAGCTTCTGAGAGATAGTATTCGCCAAAAAATTGCAGATGCGCATGTAGCTGCAATTATGGAAGTGGAGGCTAAGGGGATTTAATGAACACCTGAACGGTTACAACTATTCTTAATTTAACCCTCGAGTTCTCCCCCTTTTTTAAATGTCATTTTTAAGAATATGTAATTTTCCTTTTTTTTAGCTATATTTGTATATCAAGACACTTGGAAAAAGCGTTTTGAGACTATGAAGTTGTTTAAAGTTATTTCCTATGCCTGCGGATAAGGCATTGATCCCCTGGGCTTCAGCTATTTCTCGTTGCCGTAGCTTGCACCTCCGCTAAAGCTTTCTCCGGCGGCCGTAGCCTCTGGCGAAGGACTCGGCGGCACGCGGATGGCTACGAAACTCAAAATAGCCTGTCTCGTCAAATGACGGGAAGCTTTGCCCTGAGCATCAAACCCTTATCCTCGACTTTAGGAGATAACTTTAAACAACTTCTATACATGAGAAACAAAAATGAGACTCTTCACACTGATTGCATCCGCATGACGGGCTTTTGAACCGTCCACCCTATTTCAAATAAAAATTGCCTCCCAAAAACCATTGAATTATAATTAACCCGACATTTGTTAATGTCTGTGTGTAAACTCATATCCCAATGTACCGATCTTTACAAAAATACTTTCTGATTCTCTTCCTGGCTGGTGCTTCTCTATCAGAGGCTCAGGTGAATTTCACGGCCAACGATACCGTTCCTCCATTTTCAGGCGACTTTGCTTATGGTTCCAACATGGGTTACTACCCTGCCTGGGATGATATGCAACTGGCAGATATTGCTGCCGGAAATCCAGACAATGGTGTAGCAGGAGTCGGTATTCACAGTTTGAGACCCGCACTTCCCGAGCATTTTTTGGAGCAATGGGGCTATGATGTTCGCTTGGAAGAATTTGCACACTATGCCAGTCTCAATATCCGCAACAATACCATCTTCATTGGCTACCCATCAGATGCACATAAGGATCAAAGCGAGTTTTGTCCGGGAACAGGCTCAGAAGTTTTTGCCAATATGCATCTGCCGATTTGGGATGCTGGTGAAAATGGTACTCCTGTAAATGACGATAATTATTACGCACTATATCTCTACCGCATGGTCACAGCTTATAAAGACTACGCCAAGTATTGGGAGATTTCCAACGAACCAGATTTTGACTATACCAATCATGCCTGGTTGCCGCCGGGAGAGCCAGGTAACTGGTGGGACAACAATCCCGATCCTTGTCAGAATGCGTTGAAAGCACCTGTATTCTACTATGTGAGGATGTTGCGTATCAGCTATGAAGTGATAAAAACAATTGATCCGGAAGCCTATGTTGCGATAGGTGGACTTGGTTATCCGAGTTTTCTTGATGCGGTTTTGAGAAATACAGACAATCCCGACGATGGATTAATTACTTCCGAATATCCGCTCAAGGGTGGTGCTTATTTTGATTGTATGAGTTTCCACTCGTATCCGCATATTGATGGTTCGCTGCGCTATTGGGACAATGATATTGACGATTTTGTTTATACCCGTCATTCCGATGCCGCTGCGGAAGGTGTGGTTATTTTGAAAAAAGAATTTCAGGGTGTTTTAGAAAATTATGGCTATGGCCAAACTTATCCAGAAAAACCGTACATCATCACAGAGGTTAATATACCTCGGGTTGCTTTCGGCAATTATATAGGTTCAGACGATGCTCAATGTAATTTCATTATTAAAATGCTGGTTGAAGTTCAAAAAGAAAAAGTGGCGCAAATATGTGTTTTCAATTTGGGTGAAACCAAATCAGAATCAGAAGCCTCCAGCGAATTCCAGTTGATGGGTCTTTATAAAAATCTAAATGACGCAGATCCTTATCAACAGATTCTCAACCAATCTGGTATAGCCTTTAAAACAACTTCTACCCTACTGGATCATAAAACTTATGATCCAGTTCAAACCAATGATTTACTATTTCCTGACGGAGTAAATGGAGCCGCTTTCAAAAGCGCTGATGACGAATACACATATGTGCTTTGGGCAGAAACCAAAACCGACATGAGTGAGTTGTCTACACAATCTTATAGCTTCCCACCATTTTTTAATGCAGATAGCTTATATGTAAAAGAATGGAATTTTTCGGAAACGGGTACTACCACTACCATCCTGTCACCACAAATTCAGTTGACAGGTGCTCCCGTTTTTATCACCGTCAAAAGTCGTGAGAATGCGCCGCCGCCGCCGGGTGTTGAAACAGAAGATTTCTTTTTCTCCTGCTTCCCAAATCCATATGCTGAGTCAATGGATATTGTTTTAAAGTTAGAAACTAAGCGCAAAATATCACTGGCAATTTTTGATGTAGAGGGCCACGAACTCAAGACCTTTGTTTACCGAACGGAAATGGCATCAGGTGCTTACCTTTACAAGGTCTCAGATGATGTACCCCCTGGCGTTTATTTTTGCAGGCTTGAAGTAGGTCGGGAGGATTATTATTGTAAATTTGTGCGGATTCCGATTGATTGATTTAGTAAATTTATCGCACAATGAATACCCTAAGAATTCTAACACTAGCGCTCCTCTTCCTCTCCGTTTCTTGTAAAAACGCTAACACTACTCAAGACGAAGAAGACGAAACAACAGCCACCAGCAATGACCCGGCAAAGCCCATTCGTTTCAGAACTGAAACTACAAATTGGAAAGACGGCTCCTGTAATGATAGCGATAATTCCTGCCTAAAAATTAATCTCTCCTATCCTGTTGCCATGAACGGAAAAGAAGGTGTGTCCTTCAAAATCAATGAGCACATTCAGGATTACCTGATCGCTACGTTAGAATTGGAAGAACCAGAAGATGAATTGATTTCATTGGAGCAGGCGGCACAGCGATTTATCAAAGTTTATCAAGAGGAAAAAGAATCACTGGGAGACAGTGGCCGCAATTGGGTGGTGGAGGTCGACGGCCAGCAAGCCATCCAAAAAAACATCCTCGTCATTCGGCTGGTAGCCTACACCAATACCGGAGGCGCACATCCCAACGTTTATCAATCCTTTACCAATTTTGATTTAAATACTGGCGAAGAATTTTATTACGAAGATTTTGTAATAGATAGTCTGGCTTTACAGAAAATAGTAGAAAAACGTTTTTACCAAACCCGAAAGGAAATGGATGGAAGTTTTGATAAGGATGATGCCTTCTGGGGCAAGCCTTTCTATCTGCCAGAGAATTTTGCGATCACTAGTAAAGGAGTTAAATTTTTCTACAATCATTACGAAGCGCTCGCCTATGCTTTTGGGCCTACAGAGTTTACCATCAATTATAAAAATTTGGAAGGAATAATTGAAATTCCGAATGAAATGAGAAAAGAGTAGACATATTCAGCCCTCTCTACCTCACCAAGCTGCATAAATTTTGTCAACAAGACTTTTTTTTCGTATAATCGTCAAGCTATAATTATACCATTCTCTGACTAATTTTTTGACGAACCAAAATCATATGAAATCTATAACCTCTACCTGCTCATTTTTAGTGCTATTCAGCTTTTTGGCTCAAGCCCAAAAGCTTCCAAACACAAATGTCTATCTCTTCAACATGATCCAAAAATCGGATAGTGTTTTTCAATTTGAGAAACCACTATTCCTCACTGGTTTCAACTCAGATGGCTACAACAATCAACCAGCTTTTGTCAGCAATGATGAAATATATCTGACCGTTCAAATGGCAGATGATACGACCCAGACGGATATCTATTCACTCAATTTGAGGACCAAAACTAAAACACGTATCACCGCTACACCCGACAGTGAATACTCCCCGCAAGTCAAACCCGGAAGTGACGATGACAGTCCTATGTTTTCCTGCGTAAGAGTCGAAAAAGATGGCCAGCAAACACAACGCCTCTGGGAATTCCCAATGGACCGCTCCAACAACGGGAAGCCCGCCTTTGAAAAAGTAAAAGGAGTTGGCTACTACACCTGGCTAAACAATAAAAAGGCCGCCGTTTTTATAACCGGTGAACCGCACCGCTTAGCAATGGCAGACACACGAAGAGACAAGCTCGAAAACATCACTGCCAACATCGGACGCGCACTACAACGCTTACCAAATGGCAACCTCGCTTTTGTTCACAAATATGGAACTAGTTCCTGGTTACTCAAAAAGCTAAACGCCGGAACCAAACGCTCAGAACTCATCACAGCCACTCCAAAAGAAAAAGAAGATTTCATCATTCTCGGCAACGGAACATTCTTACTCGGCAACGGCAGTAAGCTTTTAAAGTTCAACCCAAAAAAAGACAACACCTGGATAGAAATTGCAGACTTTAAATATTATGGCATTAACAATATCACCAGGATGGCAGTCCGTGATGGAAAAATTGCAATTGTCTCAAAATAGTAACTCAATTAATGTGACTTGGTTGGATGTTTGTCACGGCCAGCAGAGCTGGCGTGACGGATGTTGGTGCTCGTCTATCGGTGAGCTCCGCATGATACGGACGGAGTTCAACGATAGACGAGCACCAACATCCTTTGCCAGCCTCTGGCTGGTCGAAGCAACATCCAACATCCAACATCCAACATCCAACATCCAAACAAGATCCGCTAAACAAGTAAAATAAACAGATCATGAAAAACATATTGTTGCTCCTTCTTTTGTTGGCCTGCTTTACCCTAAATGCACAGTCTAAAAAATCAGTTAAAAAATCCACCAAAGAATTTCGAACACATTACAAAGCAAAATTTTTAAACGATGAGCGCTCTCCTTTTTACAACAAAGAATCGGAGCTAAAAAACCTACGCTTTTTTCGACCCAAATCCAAATACAAGGTAGCCTGTACTTTCCACCGAACTGCCGATGAAAAACCATTCGACATGGCGACCTACAGCGGCAAAGTCAAACAATTTATAAAATTCGGTATTTTGACATTTAAGCTCGACGGCAAACAATATCACCTGGCGATTTATCAAAATATGACCTACAAAAAGATTTCACCTGAACATCTCTTTTTGCCATTCAAGGACCTCACCTCCGATAAAAAAACGTATGGCGGCGGTCGTTACATCGATTTAAAAATGACCGACATCATTGGCAATAAAATGACACTCGATTTCAATCAGGCCTACAATCCTTGGTGCGCATTCAGCAGTGGATACAATTGTCCGGTTCCACCAAAAGAAAATCATCTACCTATTGCCATAAAAGCTGGTGAGAAAAAATTTAAACAGCAGAAATGAAGCAGCGCTTCACCGATCAAATGAACCAGGAGGTAGTAATCAACTTCCCTCCCAGGCGCATTATCTCTCTAGTTCCTTCCCAAACAGAATTGCTCTTCTATTTTGGTCTCGAAGAAGAGGTAGTTGGGATCACCAAATTTTGCGTGCACCCCCAAAAGCAATTTAAAACCAAACCCAGAATTGGCGGTACAAAAACATTCCATTTTGATAAGATCGCAGCACTTCAACCTGACCTGATCATCGGCAACAAAGAAGAAAATCAAAAGGAACATATTGAACAACTGCAAGTTGACTACCCCGTCTGGATGTCAGATATTAAAACACTGGACGATGCTTTGGATATGATCCGCCAATTGGGTCAACTCACTAATAAAGAACAAATTGCAGATCAACTGGTGGTAAAGCTCCAACATAATTTTCAGGAATTGAAAGACATGGTGGCGGATCAGGCGACTAAATCGGTGGCCTATCTCATCTGGCAAAATCCTTATATGGTAGCAGCAACCGACACTTTTATCAATCATTTGCTGAAAAGAGTCGGTTTTAACAATGTTTTTCAAAACAAAGACCGCTATCCTGTCGTTTCTGAAGAAGCGTTACGAAATGCTGCCCCGGAAATCCTCCTACTATCATCCGAACCATTTCCCTTTAAGGAAAAACATGTAGCCGATTTACAAAAAATTTGTCCTGATACGGTCATAAAACTCGTTGATGGCGAGCTTTTTTCCTGGTATGGGAATCGCTTATTGTATGCTATCCCATATTTCCTTAACTTACGTAACGAAATTCTCAAGTAATTTTCAAAAAAGCTTAGCGGGCTGCCCATCGTCTAGTTTCAGAAAAAAATTAAAACGTTGTCTATGAAAAACAATTTCACACTCACACTGCTATGTTTTTTCCTATTCGTTTCCAGCGCTTTCTCACAAATTTTGGTAGAGGGTGAGCTTATTGTTCGCTTAAAAAAGGGGGTCAATTCAACTTCTTTTTTTGAGGAGCTTGCGCAAAACAGGGATAATTCAACTCCGATTAGTTCTTACAATACTTTTGCAGAAATGCTGGGCTTAACCGTTGTTCGATTTGACCACGAGCGTACCAATAAGGAAGAGTTGATCAAAACACTGGCTGCTCATCCTCAGGTAGAGCAGATTGGCTCCAACTTCCGCTTCGAAGAGCGGGAAAAACAACCTAATGACCCTGGATATAACTCACAATGGGGACTGGAAAAGATTAATGCTCCAGCAGTATGGGAATGTAGTACTGGAGGTGTAACCGCTCTTGGTGATACCATTGTGGTGGCTAATCTTGAAAGTTGCGATATAGAACATGAAGACCTTGCGGAAAATATATGGATCAACCACAACGAAATCCCATATGACAATATAGATAACGACAACAACGGATATACCGACGATTACTATGGTTGGAACGTTGAATTCCAAAGCGACTTTCACGAATTTAATAATGTACACGGTACCAAAACGGCTGGAGTTATAGGAGCAGTTGGAGACAATGATATTGGAGTAAGTGGTGTGAACTGGCACGTTAAAATAATGGTCGTCAGTAATAATCTGCAGTTTGACCAGATCATTGCCAGCTACGTGTACATACACGAACAACGAAAGCTTTATAATGAAACCAATGGACAGAGAGGTGCTTTTGTTGTGGCCACAAATGCAAGCTTTGGAGCTTCTGGGTTTCCGGAAGACAATACCTTCTTTCCAGACTGGTGTGCCATGTATGACTCTTTGGGCCTTCAAGGGGTCCTCAGTGCAGGTGCTACAGATAATGCGATTATTAATATTGACGAAAAAGGCGATATGCCCACCTCCTGTCCCAGTGACTATCTCGTGGCAGTTACGGAGATTGGAGAAACCAATGATTTGCAGGCTGGCTATAGCGAAACCATGGTAGATTTGGCAGGTCCGGGTAGTTTCAGCACCGTTCCCAATAACAATTATGATAGTTTTAATGGGACTTCTTCTGCTTCGCCGCATGTAGCGGGTGCTATTGCCCTGATGTATAGTCTTCCCTGTACCGATTTTGCACAATTGGCACTGGATAATCCAGCTGAAGCTGCGCTAAGTATGAAAAGCTATATCCTGGATGGAGCTACTCCTTTGAATTCCCTTGAAGGAAAAACAGTGACAGGAGGTGTTCTTGACCTCAAAGTTAGTATGGACGTTATGCAGGGAGACTGCGGCTCTCCAACCGGTACAATGGACTTTTTAGACATTTATCCCAACCCGGTCAGGGAGGAAGTTACCATCGAATACAGGACTCCTGATAATTCAAAATACGAAATTCGGGTTTACGACATGATTGGTCGTTTGGTTTATGAGGGCAGCGTTGAGCCATTAAAGTTTGAAGCCAAGCAAATAAAAATACCTGTAAGTAACTGGGCATCAGGAATTTACTTCATCTCTATTGAAAATATATCTAATATTGTGAGCAGCAAATTTATGGTTCAATAGAAATCGTGGAAAACTTATAGAAAGATTGAACTATTTTTATCTATAAATCCTTTTGTTTAAAAAGCTAAAACGCTTATCTTTGCCATCCATTTGAAGAAATGACTTCAACGTTTCTTAAAGGAACAGGTTTTAAATGGCTGCGTAGCTCAACTGGATAGAGTACCTGACTACGAATCAGGCGGTTACAGGTTCGACTCCTGTCGCGGTCACTAATTTTTTTTAAAAGAACATAAGATTATGTCTAAAGTTTGTCAACTAACAGGAAAGCGTCCTGTTTCTGGAAATAACGTTTCTCACTCCAATAGAAGAACGAAGCGTCGTTTTTTACCGAATCTACAAAAGAAGCGCTTTTTTGTGCCGGAAACTGGCGAGTGGATTACACTTAAGGTTACTACATCTGCAATTCGCAACATCAATAAGCTTGGAGTTCACGCTTACCTGAAGAAGCAAGAGGCCAAGGGATTTGTAACAGGTGCGAAGTTGTAATTCATCAATAATAATTCTCGAATTAATTAAAACTATATCTAGCCATGGCTAAGAAAAGTAAAGGAAATCGAATGCAAATTATTCTGGAGTGTACAGAGCATAAAACAAGTGGCCAACCTGGTACTTCCCGCTATGTAACTCAGAAGAATCGTAAAAATACGCCCGAAAGATTGGAAATTAAGAAGTACAATCCTATCTTGAAAAAATATACGGTTCATAAAGAAATCAAATAAGCAGTTAGCTTTTAGCTCGCTATTATTTAACTTCATTAAAAAGATATTATCATGGCAAAAAAAGTAAGTAAGAACGCAAGAGTAGGCCAACGTGCTGCAAACGCAGGATCTGGTCGAGACTTTGTTAAGGTGGTAAAAAGCATTAAAGACCCTGCTACAGGCAAATACACCTACAAAGAAGTGATGATTCACAAAGACGGTGTAAAAGAGTTTTTCGCTAAGAAATAAGTACTCTTTTTCATCATTTTCATATAATAACAAAAGGCTTTTCTTGATATAAGAAGAGCCTTTTGTTATCTTCGGCTCCTCGGATAGCAAACCAAATAAACTAATTATATCCCAATACCATGAATGTAAGAAATTTTGAATGATGGATTTTGAATAGCCCTCTATAGGGTAACACCGCGGTCAAGTGCTATTCAAAATTGGAATTCCTTACAAACCTATCCAACAAACAATTATTGACTAAATTCAATGCATCTGCGCTATGAGCTTTTTTAAGAAATTTTTTACGAAAAAGAAGGAAGAAGAACTCGATAAAGGACTCGAAAAAACGAAAACCGGTTTCTTCTCTAAGATATCCAAAGCTATTGCCGGTAAATCAACCGTAGATGTTGAAGTGCTCGACGAATTGGAACAAATACTCATCTCCTCTGACGTAGGACTTGATACGACTGTAAAAATCATCGATCGAATCGAAGCACGGGTAGCCAAAGATAAATATATCAATACCAGTGAACTGAATGCCATCCTAAGAGATGAAATCGTTCAATTGCTCGGTGAAAATAATACCATTGAAGTAGAAGATTTCAGTACTCCTGCAGGTAAATTTCCTTACGTTTTATTGGTGGTAGGTGTCAATGGTGTTGGCAAAACAACCACCATCGGAAAACTAGCACACCAATACAAATTACAAGGTAAAAAAGTGGTACTCGGAGCTGCCGACACCTTCCGTGCTGCTGCTGTTGACCAATTGGAAATCTGGTCAAAACGTGTTGGCTGCGAATTCTTCAGCAAAGGGATGCATACCGACCCTGCCGCTGTAGCCTACGAATCTGTCCAATACGCCATCAACAATAATGCGGATGTGGTCATTGTAGATACTGCCGGCCGACTCCACACCAAGATACATCTGATGACTGAATTGACTAAAATCAAACGCTCAATGGACAAGAAAATGCCTGGTGCACCGCACGACGTCATGCTGGTACTCGACGCCACTACCGGCCAGAACGCGATCGAACAGGCCACCCATTTTACCAATGCCACTGACGTAACCTGCCTCGCACTTACTAAATTGGATGGTACTGCCAAAGGTGGTGTCGCCATCGGTATCAGCGATCAGTTTAAAATTCCAATTAAATATATCGGTGTTGGTGAAGGCATCGAACAATTGCAGGTTTTTAACAAAGTTGCTTTTGTGGAGTCTATGTTTAAGTAACTCCTCCGCTTTTTATTAACCGTAAGGAAATCCCGGATCTTGACTTGCTCAAGGCCCGGGATTTTCTTTGTTTCCCGGTGACGTGATGGGACACGGATTTTACGGCCTCCGTGCTCCTACGCTGAAGCTTCGGCGAAAGCGTTCGGCCAAAGCCTATGGCGGCGGACGATTGAACGGATAAGGACGGATTTTTTTTGCTCTATCGCGCTCTAAAAATTCAACTTGATGTACGTTAGAAGGTTCACGTCCTACGAGAAAAAATCCGTGTAAATCCGTTCAATCTGTCAAATCCGTGTCCCATCCCTTCAAGAAACATTCGCATTCCAATTCACATTCACATTCCAATTCTTTACGTATATTCGTACCTCAATAAAACCGAGTAGTAAAAAAACAACCATGGCAAAATCCTACATCCTTCACCGAGGCGGAAAAAAAATCCAAATTCAAAAAGAGTCACAATACTTCACCGCTATCGTACCGGATAAAAAACTCATCGGCGATCTTTACCAAACTGGTAAAATCTCAACGATCAAACAAGTCTTCAATAATATTTACAAACTGAAAACTGAAGAAGGAAACGCCGATACAGTAATGGATAGCCTCCGGGAGGATTTCAAAACGCTTTGTGTTTTCCACCATGCTTATACTCCCCTTGCAGATCCGGCAACGCGCTACTACATAACAGACACCGTCATCGTCACTTTCCGTAAAGGCTTAAGAAATTCAAGCATTGAAAAAATAATGCGAGCACACGGCATTCAGTACATGCGCAGCTACGATGGATTTCCTGGCAAACATTTATTTCGGGTAACCAGCTCCGCTAAAAAGAATCCTGTAAAAGTTTGCGTGGACTTGAGCAACCGTAGTGAGGTGGTACACGCCGAGCCTAACCTTATCAACCGCTTTGGAAGGGCACATACGCCTAAAGATGACCTCTTCAAAGAGCAATGGCACCTCAATAGTAAAAGTGGCATTGATCTGGTAGCTGGTGCAGACATCAACGCTCCCGCCGCCTGGAATATTACCAAGGGCTCCAGAGACGTTGTTGTTGCTGTAATTGATGATGGGTTTGATCTCGGTCACCCCGACTTGAAAGGAGACGGGAAAGTCGTTTATCCTAAAGATTTTATCGATGGTGATAAAAGCCCTTTTCCGGTTGCCAGTAATGATGATTACCACGGGACACCTTGTGCCGGCGTAGCTATTGGTGAAGAAAATGGAAATGGAATTGTAGGAGTTGCTCCAGGTTGTGCATTTATGCCGATTCGATTTGATGTGGCGGCTGATGACAATATGGTCTATGAAATTTTTAATTATGTTGGGCCAAGAGCAGATGTAATTTCATGTAGTTGGGGATTCCCTCCAGTGTATGCTCCATTGAGTACTTTACTCAAAGAACAATTTACGAAATTATCAAAAAATGGCGGCCCCAGGAAAAAAGGTTGTGTCATTGTATTTGCTGCAGGTAACTATAATGCCCCCATTAAAGATCTGACAAATGCAGGTGGTTTTGAATGGAGACACCCGACACATGGTATACTCAAACAATCCCACGGCATTGTAAATGGCTACGCCGAACACAAGGACGTTGTTGCCGTTGCTGCTTCCACCAGTCAAAACCGAAAATCAGCCTACAGCAACTGGGGAAAAGAAATAAATGTTTGTGCACCCAGTGATAACTGGCACCCTACAAATCCGGAAGCTTATGTTCCTGGTCGGGGTATCTGGACAACTGACAACCAAGCTTTCGGAATCGGCTTTTCTCAAAACAGTCGTTACACCGCTTACTTTGGTGGCACCTCCAGCGCTTGCCCACTAGTGGCAGGACTTGCAGGATTAATTATTTCGGCCAACCCTGAACTGACTTCGAAACAAGTGCGAAAAATCTTACAGGAAACAACAGATAAAATCGTAGATAAAAAACCAGACATCGTTCTCAAAAACAAAAAAGGAACCTACGATGCCAATGGACATTCTGAATGGTTTGGCTACGGAAAAGTCAATGCCGAAAAAGCAGTAAAAGCGGCAGCCGCTTTAATCAAAAAGAAGGCGCCTCCGAAAACAGAAAAGAAGCCTCCTGCAACCTCCAAAAAAGCTAATAATACTGCGATCAAAATTGTTTGTGCACTCATCAATCCAAAAGGTCGTGATTCCCGAAAAGAAACAGTTTCTCTACTCAATGTTTCTGACGAATCAATTGATTTGACTGGTTGGTCTATTTCCGATTCAAAAGATCGATCAGAAAAAATCAGTGGAATTACCATTGCTCCCGGCGGCTTTGTGACGATTACTTTAAAGTCACCAAAGCTTACTAATAGCGGAGGGAGTATTACCTTGAAAAATGAAAACGATAAAGTCATTCAAAAAGTTACCTACAATAAAAGCGACACCTCCAGAGATGGTTGGGCTGTTACTTTCTAATTTATTCCGTAACTGCTCAGCTGCCCTTTTATGGACGCCTGAGTTAAATGACTTTGAGAGCGTAATTTGATCTGGCTGCAAGTGAAGTGGCTCAGGATTACCTTGGGCTCCCCACTAAAGCTGAAAAACCTCGTTTATATAAAAACAATGGGAACAATACATTTACATAAGTTAGTAAATCGGCAAATGTAAATAAAGTACTCTACACCATGGGGTGTAACATTGGAGATCTCAACAATGATGGATACCCCGATTTTTATGCAGCAACAGGCACACCTGATTTTAGTGCTTTGATACCTAATCGAATGTTTCTAAATGACAAGGGTACAACATTTAAAGATGTTACTAAAGCTGGAGGATTTGGACATTTACAAAAAGGACACGGGATCGCATTTGGTGACTTAGATGCTGACGGAGATCAGGATATTTATTCCGTTTTGGGTGGTTCTTATCAGGGAGATAATTTCATGAATGCCCTTTTCCAAAACCCTGGTACAAACAATCACTACCTTAACTTAAAGCTAGAGGGAACCACCTCCAACAGAGCTGCCATTGGTGCCTTAGTTAAAACGGTAACAACAACTGAAGGTGGAGAAAAAACCTTCTTTCAACGCGTTCGATCTGGTGGAAGTTTTGGCGCAAACACACTGCGAATAGAGCAAGGGCTAGGGGCTGCAACAAGTATAAAAAGAATAGAAATTTTCTGGCCTGGATCAAAAGAAGCTGAAGTAATTAAAGGACTGGACCTCGATAGTTTTTACTTAATAAAACAAGGAACAGGAACAGGCGAAAAAATAGTAACCCAGAAAATAATATTTAAAAAAGGAACGCACCAGCATCATAATCATTGAGATAAGATCAATGCTCTCGCAAAAAAAATCGACTTACCTTTTCTTTACAGGAAAATATAGCCTGATTATTTAGATTTTTCCTTATATTTAATGCACAATAATCTTTCTGTGACATTCCTTGTCATTCCAAAACTGATTCTACCACCTAACTGAAACATTATCCGGCAAAATATCGCCCCATCAATCTATTTCATTAATACCTCAAATTCGGATTATGAAACAACGAATACCAATCCTTACCCTCCTACTCTCATTCCTTGTCATCAATACAGCACTAGCCGTTTTACCCGACGGAAGCATCGCGCCTGACTGGACGCTGACGGACCTGGATGGTAATTCGCACCACCTTTACGAAGTACTCGATGAAGGAAAAATGGTGATCATCGATTTTTCCGCCACCTGGTGCGGCCCTTGCTGGAGTTATCATACTTCAGGAGTGCTTGAACAAGTCTATGAAGAATATGGCCCGGACGGTACCGATGAATTGATGATTTATTTTATCGAACCAGATAATGGAACCACTGAGGATTGTCTATACGGTCCCAGTGGATGTTCTGGTGGAACTCAAGGCGACTGGGTTACGGGAACAGACTACCCCATTATCAATACGAACGACAATAGTATTGATGCTGGATACAACATCACCTACTACCCCACCATGTACGCTATCTGTCCTAACAAACTCATTTATGAAGCCGGACAAATAAGCTATAATTCCTGGGGGACCTGGCTGCAAACCTGTTCCCTTGATGGAGATGCCATCGCTTCCGATGTAAGTTGCTATGGAGATGGAAGCGGAAATGTGAACCTTACTACAAGTGGAGGCTTTGGAAATATTACATACGCATGGAGCAATGGCGAAACAAGTGAAGACTTATCCGGAATTGAAGCCGGCACTTATTTCGTATCGGTAACAGAGGGTCATGGACACACCATAGAGTTGGGCCCCTACGAAGTTGACGGCCCTGCTACTCCAATACTAATCAACACCATCAATATGGTAAACGTTGACTGCTACGAAAATGCCAATGGCTTTATCGACATCAGCGTTGAAGGCGGAACTCCTGGCTATTCTTATTCTTGGAATAACGGAGCTACGACTCCTTCTATCTATAACCTCGGGCCCGGTACTTACGTCCTTGATGTCATGGATGGCAATTCATGTATCACTTCAGAATTATATGCTATTAATGAACCGCCTCAATTGCTTCTAACTTCAATATTCGTTGATGAAACTTGTGATAACGGCAACGGCGAAATAATTGCACAAGGAGACGGCGGTACCGCACCTTATCTCTATGACATTGGATTCGGACCTCAATCTACTGGCTTATTTGAAGGCTTATCTACGGGAATATACGACCTATCCATCACCGACAACAATGGTTGTCAGCAAACGGAAGAGCTCTTTATTGACAACATCCCTCCTCCAACTGCCTATGCCGGAGAGCATAGTTCGATTGATTGTGCCAACTTACTGGTCACCCTGGATGGTACCGGATCGGCTATTGGCAACAGCATCGATTATTTCTGGACTACTCCTGATGGGAATATCGTTTCTGGTGAAACAACACTTTCCCCTGTCGTTGACGCAATTGGAGAATACGAGCTGGCTGTTTTTGACAACCATACCAATTGTATAAGTTATTCAATAACGTACGTTTTAGGAGACATAACAGCACCGCTTGCTGATGCAGGCGCACCGGGAATGCTCAATTGCTCCAACACAACAACTACGCTGGATGGTTCTTCATCTTCTTCAGGTTCAGAGTTTTCCTATTTATGGACCACAAGTGATGGGAATATCGTTTCGGGTGCAACAACAATAAACCCGGTTGTTGACAATAACGGAACGTATACCTTAACCGTCAGCAACTCAACCAATGGATGCTCTTCTACTGCCTCCACTATGGTTACTTCTGACAACACCCCACCTGTTTCAAACGTAGCTTCCAACGCAGCTTTAGATTGTAATACCACACAACTTGTTTTGGATGGCAGCAATTCTTCATCCGGAAGTAATATTACTTACCTGTGGACAACAAGTGATGGTAATATTGTTTCCGGTGCAAATAGCAATATGGCCACCGTTGATGCTACCGGAACCTATAGCTTGTTGGTCAGTAACAGTGCCAACGGTTGTACCGCAACTTCCAATGCGGTGGTTGTTCAGGATGCTGATCCTCCAACAACTGCCATAAGTACGCCGGGTAGTCTGGATTGCGTCACCAATTTACAAACACTCGACGGCTCTGGCTCTTCTTCAGGAAGTTTTATAACTTATCAATGGACCACTCCTGATGGGAATATCGTTTCGGGTGCCAACACTAATATGGCCACCGTTGATCAGGCCGGAACATACGTCCTTACTGTCATGAACTCCGACAACGGTTGTTCTTCCAATTCTTCCGTAGTTGTTAATCAAAATATCTCTGCAACAGTATCTGATGCAGGTACAGCAGATGATTTAACTTGTACTACGAATTCGCTTACGCTAGACGGATCCGGATCTTCCAATGGAAGTGAATTCAATTATCTCTGGACGACCTCTGATGGGAATATCGTTTCTGGTGGAACTACTACAACACCGACGATCAATGAGACGGGGACTTACAACCTATTGGTTACCAATACAAACAATGGTTGTACTTCTACCTCCTCCATTGTCATTACTGAAAATACGACCGAACCAATGGCTACAGTTAGCTCACCCGGCACATTTTCCTGTGCGGTGAGTGTAATAACACTTGACGGAACAGGCTCCTCTTCTGGCTCAGATATGAATCATCTATGGACTACTGGAGATGGGAATATCGTTTCGGGTGCAACAAGCACAACACCAACGATTGATCAACCCGGTACCTATACCCTGTTGGTTACTAACTCTGCCAACGGATGTACCGATCAGATAGCGGTTTCGGTTAGTATTGACAATACAGTTCCAACAGCTAATGCTGGAAATGCGGGGGCTCTGAACTGCAGCAGCACCTCAATTAGTTTGGATGGCAGTGGTTCATCTTCAGGATCTGATTTTGATTATAACTGGACCACTTCCGATGGTAACATCGTTTCGGGCAGTACCACTACCAGCCCGCTGGTTGATGCCGCAGGTACTTACGTTTTGGTGGTAACCAATACCTCCAATGGATGTACCTCAAGCTCATCGGTTAGTGTTTCAGAAAATACAACCGCGCCTATCGCTGATGCAGGATCGAGTTCCGCATTAAACTGTTCGACCAGTCAGCTTTCGCTAAACGGAAACAATTCCTCAAGCGGTGGCAATATTGATTATCTGTGGACCACTTCCGATGGTCACATTATTTCTGGTGAAACCACTACAAGTCCGGATGTAAACGAACCGGGAACCTACAACCTATTGGTCACCAACTCTGACAATGGATGTACCTCAACTTCCAGCGTTGTCGTTACCGAAAATCTAAATCCACCAACTGCAGATGCCGGAAGTCCATCTGAATTAAATTGTAACACCACCGTTGTTTCCCTTGACGGAAACGGTTCTTCCAATGGTTCCGACTATAGTTACCAATGGACGACCTCTGGTGGAAATATCGTTTCGGGTGGTACTACCTTGACACCTAATGTGGATGAAAGTGGTGTTTACGAATTAGAAGTTACCAACAATACAAACGGTTGTACCGCTACTTCTGCTGTAAGCGTTTCAGAAGCAGATGATCTGACGCTTGAAATCGAATCAACTACCGCTATAGATTGTAATGGTGCAGCTACCGGTTCTGCAACGATTGATGCAGCTGGTGGCAACGGACCCTACACCTACACCTGGCCGGGAGGTGCAACAGGCGCCACTCAAAATAATCTGGACGCAGGAACATATGTCGCCTCTGTGACTGATAGCGACGGTTGTACCGAAACCGTGCTAATAAGTTTCGACGACCCATCGGCTATTGATGCCAATGTTTCTTCAACAAATGAATCCAGTGCTGGTGGTAATGATGGAACTACTTCCGCAAATCCATCTGGCGGTGTACCAGGTTATACTTATTTGTGGAACACCGGAGCAACAAGTTCCAGTATTTCAAATCTTTCACCAGGCGTTTATTCTGTTGTTATTACGGACGATAATGGTTGTACCACTGAAGAAACAACGACCGTTTCCAGCTTCCTTTGCAGCGTTACCGCAACTGTCAATAGTACCAATTCCAGTTGTGCAGATAGCCATAACGGAACGGCAACTGCCAGCATGCAAGGTGGCTCCGGCCCATATACTTACGAATGGTCGAACGGAGAAAGCACAGCGACTATCAGCGGACTTGAAGCCGGTACGTATGGTGTTATAATTTATGACAATAGCAACTGCCCTGCTTCTGCCAATGTCACCATTACAGAACCGGCTGCAGTGAATCTTACCCTTGATGCTTCAAGCCCAGTTCTTTGTTCAGGTGAAGCTAGTGGTGCTGCCAGCGTTTCCGCAGCAGGAGGTACCGGAACTATAACGTACCTCTGGTCAAATGGCACAACAGGAAATACAGCCAGTGGTTTAACTGCCGGTAATTATTCAGTCGTTGCTACGGATGCAACTGGTTGTAACGAAACACTGAGTATGGAAGTAACTGAACCAATCGCTATCCTGGTTGCCGTTTCCAGTACTGATGAAACAGCAGCAGGTGCAAACGATGGTTCCGCCACAGCGAATCCAACTGGTGGCGTTCCTCCTTATGCTTTTGCCTGGAGCAATGGTGGTACTACTGATATCATTACAGGATTGTCTCCTGGTACTTACTCCGTTGTCGTAACAGATGACAATGGTTGTGAAATGAGCAATTCAGTTGCTGTCAATGGTGTTGACTGTACGATTAATATTGATCTTGCTACGATTGATATAGCATGCGCAGGAAGTGCTGAAGGTGTCATACAAACAAATGTTTCGGGAGCTGTCGAACCATACACTTACATGTGGTCCAATGGAGCAACGACGGCTTCTTTACAAAACCTGGAAGCTGGTAGCTACACCCTGTCTTTCACGGATGGAAATAGTTGCGAGGCAGAAGTTACAGCTACCATAGAGTCACCTGAACCGATTCTTGTAAATACAAACAGCACACCAGTATCTTGTAATGGTGGCAATGATGGCAACATCATGCTAACTGTTATTGGTGGTGTTGGTCCGTATACCTTTAGCTGGTCAGATGGAAGTAATCAATGTGATATTCCACAGGCACCTTCTGGAACATATACCGTAATAATAACCGACACCAATGGCTGTACGCAAACCAGCTCCGCTGAAATTCTGCAACCAGACCCCTTACTTAGCAATGTAAGTGCTACTGGCGAAACAGCAGCTGGTGCAAACGATGGTACCGCTACCGCCAACCCAATGGGTGGCACCGGATCTTATACATTCTTATGGAGCACTGGTAGTACCGATCAAACTATAACCGGATTAGCTGCCGGCACTTACTCCGTTGAAATCACCGATACCAATGGTTGTATGTCTGACGGAACTGTGGTTGTTTCCAGCTTTGACTGCTTTATACAATTGTCACTAAGCAGTACAGATGTACTTTGTAATGGAAGTAATGATGGAACTGCAACCGTTAATAATATCAATGGAGGTACTGGGCCATTTAGCTATCTATGGTCTGATGGTCAAACGACTGAAACTGCAGTTGGATTAGAAACCGGTGTTTACACGGTGGAGATTACAGATGGGAATGGTTGTCCGGCTACAGCGGAAATAATTATTTCTGAACCAACTGCCATTAGCGTTTCAGCTAGTGTTACACAAATTTCCTGTTTCGGAGGCAGTGATGGATTTATTGATCTCACTGTAACAGGCGGAGCTGGCCTTTATACTTATGAATGGAATGATGGCACCAACAATTCAACTTGTGATGCACCAACAACTGGTGATTATACCGTATTGATTTCTGATCTCAATGGTTGTACTTCAACTTCAGTATTTACCATTACCCAACCAAGTCCGATTGCAGCGGCTACTACTTCAAGTCAGGCAGGTTGTAATGGTGCAGAAACCGGATCTGTTGACTTAACTGTTGGTGGTGGAACTGGTGACTATACTTTTAGTTGGTCAAACGGAGCCATCACTGAAGATCTCACAAATGTTCCTGCTGGAAATTATCAGGTTATTATTACGGACGATAATGCTTGTACTTCCAGTATTTCTGAAGTTGTTACAGAAGCATCTGGTATAGATCTGACGATTGTCAATCAAACGAATGTACAATGTGCCAACGATGCTACGGGTACTGCGACAGCAGATGCGAGTGGCGGCAGTGGAACACTTACTTTTGTTTGGTCCAATGGTACTACTGGTCCGATTGGTACTGGACTGATCGCTGGAACATATACTGTGACAGCTTCCGATGCTACGGGCTGTATGTCCATTCAAACTGTTGAAATTATGGCAAATGATGACACGGCTCCTGTTGCTATGGCACAAAATATGGTGGTCTCTTTGGATGCAACGGGTACTGCCATGATCAATGCCGCAACTATGGATGCTGGTAGTTCAGATAACTGTGCGGTTGAAAGCATGGAAGTAAGTACCAACAGTTTTGACTGTAGTCAACTAGGCGAAAACATTGTCGACTTTATTGTAACAGATGGAGCTGGTAACACTAGTATGACCACTGCGATGGTAACGGTACAAGATGATATACTACCTCTAATCACATGTCCTCCAAATATCATTTCATTTAATTGCGGGGAGATCATGGAGTATCCTCTTCCTCCGGTTTCAGACAACTGTTCTCCTGGCGACGCTACTTTGTTGATTGGACAAGGAAGTGGCAGTACGTTCCCATTTGGAACTTCAGTAGAAGTTTATCAGGCGACTGATCAGAGTGGCAATTCCAATAGTTGTAGTTTTACTGTTACAGTAGAAGATGCAACGCCTCCAGTCATTGATTGTCCGGACAACATTGTTGTCAATGATTGTAGTGGTTTGGTGTTTTATAATTTGCCTCAGTTCTCAGATGATTGTTCGGATGTTGAAATAGAATTAGTTTTAGGAATGGGAAGCGGAAATACTTTCCCGGTTGGAACTACGGTTGAAACTTATGTAGTGACCGATGAAAGTGGCAATACTTCGATGTGTAGTTTTGAAGTTACCGTCGATTCTGATTTAGCTTCTGAAATTCTGGAGATACAGAATCCATGTTTTGGTGAAAATAATGGTAGCGCAACAGTTGCTGCTTCTGGTGGTAATCCGAATTATGAATACGAGTGGAGTGATGGACAGGCTACGGCTACGGCGGTTAATCTGGCACCGGACACTTACACGGTTATCGTAACTGATGCCAATGGCTGCACCACTGAATCGACGATCATTATCATCGAATCTACAGCAAATACTGGTACACTCGACAACATACAAGATGAAACAGGTGGTACTTCTAATGGTTCTATCGACATCACAGTGGCAGGAGACAATGGCCCTTACCAATACTCCTGGACTAGTGTAAATGGTTATGCTTCATCGGATGAAGATATCAGTGGTTTAAGTGCGGATAGTTATATCTGTCTGGTCACTGATGCAAATGGATGTACCTTTGAGTTGGGGCCATTTGAGGTACAGAATATGACCAATACGATCAATCCTGAGTTGGATCAATACATTGATTTGTATCCGAACCCGACGAACGGTATGGTTTACCTGGAGGTTGACTTGATGCGTAGAAATCCTGTTGAGGTTGTGATTTATGATGTGGCGGGTCGGTTGCTGATAAGGACTTCGCAGGAGGAGATTGTTAGTAAGCATTATGCTTTTGACTTATCGGCTGAAGCGAATGGGGTTTATTTGGTGAAGGTGATAGTAGGGGATGAGGTTGTGGTGGAGCGGGTTGTTTTGAGTGGAGATTAGGGTTGGACGGATGAAAGAACCTTATTTACTTCCGTGTATCTTTTGTTCAATTTTACACGGGCTTGTTTTTGAGTGAATTGCCAATTGATTTTAAAGCCCTTTTGGGAACGTTTTTTAAAAATGTCAACACTTCAGATTCGAGTTTCTTCATGCAAGAGATGCTTCTGTTCAAGCATTGTCTTGATAATGCAGAAAATTCTATTTCGATCATGTTGAGCCAAGAAGAACTTTTAGGTGTAAAGTAGCTGTTCAGTGACTCCATTGATGCGTTCGGGCTGGATGTTTAAAGTCATTCCATTTGGCCGTTCAATAAAGGCCAGCTGAATAGTTACGGTGTAAAAACAAATTCTAATTCCGATTCTGTTAATTTAACGTGTTGCTTATTCATAATGAAGTTGTTTAAAGTTGACGTTGTTTAATCGAGTTTCAGAACGTCGATGAAGGCTTTTTGTGGCACTTCTACGTTTCCAATCTGACGCATTTTCTTCTTTCCTTTCTTTTGTTTTTCGAGTAGTTTACGCTTACGTGTGATATCACCACCGTAACATTTTGCGGTTACATCCTTACGTAAAGCAGAGATGGTTTCTCTGGCGACTACCTTTGCACCGATGGCTGCCTGTATCGCAATTTTAAATTGCTGGCGAGGAAGCAAATCTTTCAATCGTGCACAAATTTTTCTACCAAACGCATCCGCTTTTCCCCGGTGGATCAAAGCAGAAAGTGCATCTACCGAATCACCGTTAAGTAGTATATCCACTTTTACCAAATCAGACTTCCGGTAATCAAAGGGTGTATAATCGAATGAAGCATATCCACGGGAAATTGATTTCAACTTATCGTAAAAGTCAAAAACAATTTCTGCCAAAGGAATCTCAAATGTCATTTCAACACGAGAAGTCGTCAGATAAATTTGCTTTTTGAGCTCGCCTCGTTTTTCCAAACAAAGTTTCATGATGCCCCCAATAAACTCTGGCTTCGTAATAATCTGAGCAATGATATATGGTTCTTCTACATAATCTAAAATTGATGGATCTGGTAGTTCGTTTGGTGTTTTAACCATAAACCTTTCCGACCCTTTCTTTTTAGTTTGCGCAAAGTAAGTTACGTTGGGAATCGTAGTAATTACTTCCTGATCGTATTCCCGCGACAAGCGCTCCTGAATAATTTCAAGATGTAGCATTCCCAAGAAACCACAGCGGAAACCGAAACCAAGTGCTGCAGATGATTCTGGTTGGAAAACCAGTGAAGCATCGTTTAGCTGCAGCTTATCTAAACTATCACGCAGATCTTCAAAGTGTTCATTCTCAATTGGAAAGATACCTGCAAATACCATTGGCTTTACATCCTCAAATCCCTGAATGGCTTCTTCACAAGGGCGATCTCTTTGTGTAAGCGTATCCCCTACTTTGATCTCTTTCGACAATTTGATACCCGTAATGATATAGCCCACATTACCCGCACTCAATTCTTTTTGGGGCACCTGATCTAATTGCAAAATACCGATTTCATCCGCTGCATATTCTTTCCCCGTATTTACAAATCGGACCTGATCTCCTTTTCGCAGGGTACCGTTCAAAATTCGGAAGTAAGCCACTACCCCTCTGTATGAATTAAATACCGAGTCGAAAATCAATGCTTGTAAAGGTGCTTTAGGGTCACCCTTTGGAGGCGGGACACGATCTACTATCGCGTTCATTATATCCTGAATACCTTCTCCTGTTTTACCAGATGCCAGTACAATATCTTCCTGGTTACAACCAATCAAATCAATGACCTGATCGGAGACCTCTTCTATCATCGCACTCTCCATGTCAATCTTGTTGAGAACCGGAATGATCTCAAGGTCATGTTCAATGGCAAGATACAGGTTGGAAATAGTTTGCGCCTGAATTCCCTGAGTTGCATCAACAATCAGTAGCGCTCCTTCACAGGCAGCGATAGATCGCGATACTTCGTAAGAGAAATCGACGTGACCGGGCGTATCAATCAGATTGAAGGTATAGTGCGCTCCATCTGTGTGTTTATAGTGCAGCTGAATAGCATGACTCTTAATGGTGATACCACGTTCCCGTTCGATATCCATGTCATCTAAAGCCTGCGCTTTCATGTTTCGCTCAGAGATCGTTTTGGTGAACTCTAATAAGCGGTCTGAAAGGGTGCTTTTCCCGTGGTCAATATGTGCGATTACACAAAAGTTTCTAAATTTATCCATACGAGCGTAAATATACGTTTTTCTTGTGTTAATTGTGGAATTAGGAGGTATGTGGTTTAACAGTTATTTTGTGTGTTTTGTTGCGTGGGGTGAGCTTGGGCCGTTGCTCCAAGGGGTGGGAGGAATCCCTTTCAGAGATTTGGACGTGTTGGGGGGCATGAAATATGGCTTTAGGGCTAATTATGGGGCGATATGGTCTGTTGGACGTAGTATGGGGGATATCGCCCTGTGCGTATCGTAGGTATTTAGACGCATGTTCTTTTCGAACTAAGTTGAATAGCTCCCAAAGCCATATAAGCCATCACCAGAATTTCGGAGTAGACAACAATTTTTTGGGCGACTGCTTGTAGAAAAAGCGCTTCGCTATTGCGATAAGCCCGGGGGCCAAAAAACATGATAATGATTTGTATAAGCAGGACGATAAAAAAAACGAGTAAAGCGTTACCATACTTGTTGGGATAGCTTCGCTCGGAATAAATAGCCGCGGCGTAAAATATTATCATGATCAGAAAAGCGAGGAAGCTGATTCGGACATAGCGACGGTGCCCCCAATAGCTTTCGTTCCAGGACACCCAGCCGATGCCGATGTAACAAAGGCCGGCGATGATACCTAGTATGGAGGCTATGATAACCAATGTTTTAGTGGTGGGTTTTGTAAATAGAGTTGGCAGGGCTATGAAAAATAATATCAGGGTGGAACCGGAGATGGTCAATGCGGCTTTGAATATTCGATGGCAGGTCATGTTTGAAATTCCGTCGAAGGTGCGGGTACGGCCGAGGTCGCTGAAATAATTATTGAGGAAGGAATAGGATTCGAGCTCGGGGGCGTGGATGGTACCGCCGGGATAGAGGTACATAGCCAGTGTGGTTAGTCCCAGAAAACAGCATGCGCCGAATAGGCTGATTGAGAAAAATAGCTTTTGCCAGTTCATGGGGCGAAGATATGGAATGGTGAGCCTTCATTTGCAAAGAGCATGTAACAATTTTGGCTTTCAGGATACTTTTGTAAAAACAGAACTCGTTTTCCCGGAAGGAATACAAATAAGCCTATTCGGTTGTAACCTTTTCGCGACTTCAGCATTATGATTTATGAAAGGACAACTAGCTACTAACAACATATGAATATTATGACTCTACATCGTTTCACTACTTCCTTATTTCAGCGACTTTTTCAAATCAGATTTGCTTACTTTACTTTTTGCATTATTTTCTGTTTACCCATTTTGGCATTTAGCCAAAGCTCAGCTAGTGCAGCAACTACTGCGGAAGTGCTGGCAAGTGAGGAGGTCTACTTTGACTTTGGTAAATATGAATTGCGACAGGATGATGTGGCGAAGTTGGAATCCATCATTGCTCAGTTGAAAGAAAATGAATATGTAAAAATTCGGATCACGGCGCACACGGATGCCATTGGTAGTGACGGCAGTAATCAGCTACTTTCTGAGCGACGAGGTGAAACGGTAAAAACGTTTTTGATTACCAAAGGAATTCCTGATTCATTGATGCAGGTTGGTGTATACGGAGAGCACGCTCCGGTCGCAGATAATGACACAGATGATGGCCGGCAACGCAACCGACGAGCAACCGTGGAAGTTGTCAAATTTACAAAAGTAACAACAACATCAGTTCCTGAAAAGATAAAACCGGCTCCAGAAAATGATGTCCCAATGGGTTTAGTAGAAGGCACCGTTGTAGACAAAACAAATGGCCAGCCGATACAGGCAACGGTGATCATCCGGAGTAAAACATTCCGGGATTCTGTGGTTACAGACTCTACGGGTTATTTTAGTAAAAAAGTGCCGATGAATACGGTGGTAGGTGTTGACGTTTATGCGCCGGGGTATTTTTTTGAAACGCAGATGATGAAAGTGGCACCGGGTATAAAATTACCTACGCTGGATTTTCAACTACCGAAAGCTACTGTAGGTGAAATTGCTTCCATTGATAATTTATTTTTCGTAGGAAACCAGGCGGTTCTTTTGAAAAAATCGGAACCTATTCTTCCTAAAGTTTTGCTGTTTATGCAAATCAACGACACCATGAAAATTGAGATTGGTGGACATGTTAACTTCCCTTACCGCCATACTGCTTATAAAAATAAAGCGGGTGAAAAAGAACAAATCCTATCGGATAATCGCGCTAAAATGGTTTATGATTATTTGATTAAACACGGTATTTCCGAAGACCGTTTGAGTTGGAAAGGTTATAGCAATACGGAGATGAAATTTCCTTATGCTACGCAAGAGGTGAAGATGGCTAAGAATCGGCGGGTGGAGATTAAGGTTTTGGAATAAAGTGGGAAGTGGGAAGTTGGAGGTGGGAAGTTGGAGGTGGGAAGTTGGAGGTGGGAAGCGCCTTCTCTCGCGGAGCCCACGATCGGGTAAAGCTTCGGGAGTATTTATTTAAGTGTGTCTGATGGTTTTTAAATCAAAATCAAAAATTCAATCAAAATCAAAAACCCTCAATCGTGATCGCCCTATTCGACTGACAATCTGTTTGTTATGAACGGATACGGACGGATTTCCCTCTATCGTGTTTTTTTTACGATCGCAGAAAAAAATCCGTGTAAATCCGTTCAATCGTCCGCCGCCATAGGCTTTGGCCGACGGAGGCCGTTAGATCTGTGTCCCATCACCTACTTAATCACCTTAATCTCCGCCAAAGTATCCAACCCACTCAGCACTTCAATGTATATCCCATCAGAGATACCCGTTTCAACCATACGTTTCTCAAATTCGTTGTCTCCCACTTTTACTTCCACATAGGTGGAGTCTTTTTTGATGATGAGGTCACGTTCGTTGATAGCCACGACATTTTCTTTTTTCTTGAGAATGATGTCGGCGCTGGCGCTATAGCCTGCCCTGAGGAAAACGTCGCTAGTTGGTTGGATGGCGGCACGAACTTCAAACTTCACCGTTCCTTCTTCCGTTATTCCTTTCGGAGAAATGTATTCGAGGGTCGCAGGGAAGGTTTCATTTTCGATGGCACCGATGGTTAGTTCCAAAGGCATACCGACTTTTAGTTTTCCTACGTCTGATTCATCGACGTTGCCTTCAAAGATTAGTGAATTCATGTTGGCGACCGAAGCGATGGTGGTTCCTTCGTTAAAGTTATTTCGTTCAATGACAGAGGAGCCTTCTTCTATGGGAACGTCGAGTACCATACCGTCAACGGTAGAGTTTACGACATTGGAAACCTGCTTAGAATTTTTGGTAGCCCCTTCCCGCAATAGTTGCAAGTTGCTGATCGCCGCATTCATTTCTTCTCTGCGAATATCTACGTCCGCTTCAAATTGCTTGAGGTTATTGCCTGCTACAATTAGCTGGTTGTCGTAGCCTGCTTTCATCAAATCCATTTGTACTTTGAAGACATTGTAATCTGTTTCTGAAATAACGCCATCATCAAATAGTCCCTTTTGCCGTTGCGCTTCTCTGCTTGCATTTTCGAAATTGACACGAGCCGTTTCGACATCAAGTTTTTTGTCAAATACGTCTTTTTGTCTGGCCAATTCCCGTCTTGATTCTTCATAGCGGATTTTGGCGAGCTCTACATTGGATTGTGCATTATTGACATTGACTTCAGAAGGTACCAGTTTGATACGCGCTAGTTTTTGTCCCTTCTTTACCACTTGACCAGCTTCCACAAATAGCTCATCAATGACGCCGGAAACCTGTGGCTTGATCATCACTTCCTTACGCGGACGCACGGCTCCGGTTGCCACCGTCTTTTTGATGATGTCTTTGATTTCAGCTTTTGTCAGTTCAATACCTGCTTGTTCCTGATCTGACTTTTGCATAAAGTATCCACCCAGTCCAACTGTGGCTAATAGTAATACGATTCCTAGTGTAATTAAACAGCCTTTGTTCATCGTTACATTTTTTTCGAATCTAGTTTTTGACTAAATCCAGTTTGTTTTTTAATTTTGGCCTCTTTGTTTTTCAAGAAGCACCTTTACTGTCTATATTAGGATTCATAGGCTTGGAGGATGATAGGATGCCCTCATTGATTTACGCAAATGGCTGCTTTCGTTTTACTACTGAAAACAAATGTACCTGTCGGGTAAAAAATTCCAATTTCTATTCCTATTCCTATTCCAATTCATCCCCTACTCATCCTTCAAAGCCACCACCGGATTCACCCGGGAAGCCTGCATAGCCGGCACCAGGCCAGTTATCGCACCACAAATAATCAGGATGATTAATGCCGTGACGGCTACGTTCATATCCACTTCAGGATTACCATAAAATTCGGTCCCCTCTCCTACGGCCATACTCAATAATGAAATGATAACCGTTCCGGCAGCAAGTCCCATATACCCGGCAATCGTCGTCAGAAAAACCGACTCCATCAAAATCATGGAGACGATGGACCCCGGCGTTGCGCCAAGCGCTTTGCGAATACCTATTTCTTTGGTCCGTTCTTTTACAACGATTAGCATGATGTTGCCCACACCGATTACTCCTGCGAGCAAACTACCGATCCCTACAAACCAAACAAGGAAACGAATTCCAAAAAACAAGCCCATGACTTCTCTAAATTGTTCTTCTACATTTTCTGACCAGAATGCCTGTAAATCATTGGGTGCTATGGCGTGTCGTTCTTTCAATAAGTCTTTAATATTGTCTTCCACGTCACTAACCTTTATGCTGGGATGCATAGCGCAAACAAACATACCGATTCTATCCGGACGATTTATCAGTTGCTGCGCGGTGGTAATTGGAATATATATAGTTTCGTTATCTCCTTTTCCGTTTTCTCCTCTTCTGCTGGATTCCAGGATCCCAATTATTTTATACTCTACTCCTTTGAATTGGATGTATTCCCCAACGGCTGATTCGTCCTCTTCGAAAAATGTTTTTTTAACCCGTTTACCAATAACCGCTACTTTTCTTTTTTCGCGCAAATCCATCAGGTTGATAAATCGTCCATCTACAAGTTTCAATGCAGCAATATGCATCAAATCGGGGGAGTCTCCCCGAACATCGTAAGCAGCCTTCACTCCTTTTCGAGTAATCTCTCCCGAGGCCATCCACAAACGTGGCGCCACGTAAGCAATCTGATCTGAGAATCGAGTTCTAATCGCTTCCACATCCCCATTAGTCAAACGAATCGGACGACCGGGTGTCATTCCCTTATAAGGCTTCGACGTATAGCGTCCGCCCATGTACAAACTATTTTTAGCGTGATCGCCAAACAAGCCCATTACCCCATTTTCCAATCCCTTCCCAGCCCCCATCAAAAAGACCAGCATAAATATACCCCAAAACACGCCTAGTGCCGTAAGCCCGGTTCGGAGCCGATGCTTTCTGATGGCGTTGAATATTTCCTGCCATTTGTCTAGATCGAACATGTGTTTGTTTTTGAGATCACTGTTTTTTAAGATTCGTGTGTGTTGGGCATCAGAAGTCGGTATTAAAAATTTTGAATGAGCCTTCTAAAGTAAATAACGCGATACGGAGCACGTTAGATGGCCTATTCAAAATTCTGCTCTCAGCCAAAACTCAGATACCTCACTTCCAACCTCTGACTCCTGCCTCCTCAACTCTTCATCGCCGTCACCGGATTAATCCTAGCAGCTTGTATAGCGGGAATCAATCCTGCTACTGCGCCGCTGACAATTAAAATTAAGAGGGCAATTAAGACTAATTGTATATCTACTTCCGGGTTGTGAAAAAATTCTAATTCGACCTTATTAACTTCCATCACTTTTTGGATAGCGAAAATAACGCCCATGCCACAGGCCAGTCCAAGATAACCTGCCATGGAAGTTAGAAATACGGATTCTTGCACGATCATGGAAATGATGGAATTTGGTGTGGCGCCCAGCGCTTTACGAACGCCTATTTCCTTGGTACGTTCCTTTACGATAATGAGCATGATATTGCTCACACCTATTACGCCAGCGATGATACTTCCGATACCAACAAACCAAATAAAGAGGTTGATAAAAGTCATGACCGTTGAAATTTCTTTAAAGTTTTCTGCGGTGTTGTGAATACCAATAGCCTGTCGATCATCTGGTGCCACTTTCAGCCGGTTGGACATTTCATTACGGACGGAGGATTCAATCGCCATCGCCTGATCGTAATCAGCCTCTCCCATATCTACGATTATAGTCCGGACTTCATCGGTTCCATCTATGCGCTGCGCGGTGGCGATTGGCAAATACACTCTTTCTGTTTCTCGTCTTCTTGCTTCCGTAAAAACACCAACAATTTGAAATTCAATACCTTTTATTTTGAGGTATTTCCCCAAAGGGTCTTCATCTTCTTCGAAAAATTCTTCCCGGACTGCATCTCCCATTACGACTACCTTTCGACGTAAATCCATGTCTGTCTGATTTAAAAAGCGGCCACTGGTCAGTATCGGATTCTCAATATAGTAATGCTCTGGTCGAACACATTGTACCGAATAGGCCAGGCTTTTATTTTTATAGGCAATAAAGTAATTACCACTCATATTGAATCGCGCACTCGTTCTTTTGATTCCCTCCAATTCATCTATTGCCTCCAGATCAGGTGTGGTATAATTTAGGTTCCGACCAGCCGGAAGACCTTTGTATGGGAGTGTTGTTTGTCCTGCCCAAATGTAAAGAACGTTGTCGGCATCGTTAGAGAAATCACGGCTGGCACTATTCTGCAAACCTTTACCAGCGCCGAGTAAGATGACGAGCATAAATATCCCCCACCACACGGAGAGTGCCGTGAGTATCGTTCGCAGTTTGTGTCTGCTGAGCGAACTGAATATTTCTTGCCATTTGTCTAAGTCGATCATGTATTGGTTTTTTGATGAATCAAAAAAAAGGCGTCAGAGGTCAGGAGCCGGGAGTCAGACACTCGAACGCGGGCCTACGTTAAAGGGCCTGACTCCCGACCCCTCTCTCCTCTTTCTCAATCAACCCATCCTTCAAAAGAATAATACGGTTTGTCATTTTAGCAATATCTTCTTCATGCGTAACGATGATCATGGTGATGCCTTCTGCATTTACTTCTTTGAAAATTTCCATGACGTCGTATGATGTTTTTGAGTCGAGGGCACCGGTTGGCTCATCGGCCAAAATAACTTTAGGCTTGGTGATGAGGGAGCGGGCGATGGCCACCCTTTGTTGCTGTCCACCTGACAATTGTGTGGGTAGGTGATGCGCCCATTCTTTGAGGCCCACTCGCTCCAGATAATCCAAAGCAAGTGCCTGTCTTTTTTTGCGATCTACTTTTTGGTAATACAAAGGCAGGGCTACGTTTTCCATAGCCGTTTTAAAATTCAGTAAATTAAAAGATTGAAAAACAAATCCGAGGAGTTGGTTGCGATACATGGCCGCCTGCTTTTGAGAGAGCTTGTCCATGGTTTTATCGTTTAGCAAATATTCGCCAGTGTCAAACTCATCCAGCAAGCCCAGTATGTTTAACAAGGTAGACTTACCTGATCCGGAAGATCCCATGATGGAGACAAATTCTCCTTGATTGATTTCGAGGTCAATTCCTTTTAGTACTTCGAGGCTATTGTAATCGGTATGATAAGACTTTCGAATATTTTTTAAGCTAATCATGGTTTGTTCTCATTCAGTGATGTTTCTCGATATTTCTTTTGTTGTCAGCCTGTTGTCAGCGCTTTTACAATGCATCAAATAACGCAAGTCTCTCTGACTTGCCCAAAAACTATAGATAAAGTTAACATTTCGTGGGATGAATCGATCAAATTTGGCGAAAGTTGTCATTTCTTAGATTTTACGCCCTTTGTTCTGCCTCAAATTATTTTTCTATTTTGGTTTTACCCAAAATTGTTTTGGGTGGTTGGTTTTATATCTTTTAGCTTTCACTCCTGATTCCTGATATATTTTTTCAGTTATTTTAGGTGTCTGCTGAAAGCCGTCAAGTGGAATTAATTCTACATGTATATCAGTACTTATTGAGAGATTTCAAAAAAGTCCCCTTAGAAATACTACTACCCTTATATATAAAGGTCCTTACAAAAGCAAAAAGGTTACTTTAGGTGAAAAACAGATTATTTTCGAACAATAACATATATTAAAAATTTTGTATCTTTGTTATCATAATATTAAAATCAACTAAATCGAAGAGCATACGCAGCATTTTAGGTTAATGCTCGTTACACTACTATAAAATAAGATGATGTGTCCCCGCTAAAGTGGCGGGTTGGTTTTGATTTATTGAAGTTGTTTAAACGTTTTTACATCAGTCAGATTTCGTCGCTTTTATAATCATTGATATCAGATGCCGATCAATAAAAATTTAGGTGCTCTTTTAATTATCGTTCTAGCTCTTGCTGGCTGCTCCAAACCATCAGATGATGGTCATATTCTTATCAATATAGAAAAGGAGTTTACCGTTTCCATGATAGAAACGTTGAGACCTGGTACGAAGTCACTCAACCTTAGAGTTACTACCATTGATTTGCTGGAGTGTAGCAATTATGAAATTGAGCATTCCAACTCAATTTCTGAAGATCAAGTCGTTGCTTCTATTGATAACTTGCAAGCACCGGAAACCTGCCAACCCGGATTAGTACAGGCTACTTCTGATATCTCAATCGGGGCATTGGAAAATGGCAGTTACGCCTTTCAACTAAATCTTGAGAATGGCTCTGTTGTAAATGATGGCACACTGACCATTAATGACGAGCAATACTCCGTTGTTTTAGATACAGATCATGGTATTGATTTTCCAATTAAAAATTTGAATAAGATACAAGACAAACACGTTTGGGGGGAGATCAATGTTGCTTCAGATGTGCCAGACAACGTCATAGAAGAAATACTGGAAGCGTTTTATCTACTTGGTGAAGCAAGTAATTTAGCGCCCGGAAATTACGGCTATTTCACCATAGAAAATGACCTCGAAATTGATTTTGATTCAAACAAATTTATTTCCTTCTCCGCTGTTAAAACAAAACCATTTATTTTCAAACTACCGGGCACACTATTTAACTTAACGGTGGCGTTGGAAAACTATCGCAATACATACGATGGGAAGGTGGATATTCAAATAATGACTTCTGAGGGGGATGTACTTTAACTGTAGACCATTGGACCTCCCTATAACCTAACACGATAGAAGGTAGTTAACAGTCAAAGGTTAACCGTCAACCGTCGTCTACTATATTTCAAAACTAAAACCTCCCGCAACAAATTCATCATACTTTTCCTGATCGAATTTATACAACTTAGCTGGTCGATGCGCTACTCCTTCCTGCATCTCATTCAGATCAATCAGCAAATTCATAGACATAATTTTCTTACGAAAATTCCGCTTATCCAGTTCTGTTTCCAGAATTGACTCATAAAGATGCTGCAACTCCGTAAGCGTAAATTTAGGAGGCAATAATTCAAAGCCAAGAGGACGGCTGCGAACCCTTCTTTTCAATCGTGCAAAACAAGCATCCAATATTTCTTTGTGATCAAAGGCGAGCTCTTTCAATTTTGAAACAGAGTGCCACTTTACCTTCTCAGCGATAGAGGCAGGCTTCAATTGAAATTCATTAATCTTAATCAGGGAAAAATAAGCTATGGTTATAACTCTTCCTAGTGGGTGGCGATCAGATGCACCGAAAGCTTTTACTTGCTCAAGATATACATTGGTCAAGCCAGTAAGCTCTGCTAAAACACGCTCAGCAGCCGTATCCAGATCTTCGTCCTCTGAAACAAAATAACCAGGCAACGCCCATTTATCTCTGTAAGGTTCTTCCCCTCTTTGAATCAGTAATATCTTTAAATCTGCGTCGTCAAACCCAAAAATAACATTATCAACTGTAATGGCTGCTTTAAAAAATTTGTCTAAAGAAAGCATAAATATCGTTTCCGTTATACTCGAAGCTAATTAAAAGGGCTACAGACAAAACACTAAACGTAATTTTGTGTAGATTTTTAAAATAACTCTTTCAAGTTAGTCTCGAAAATTAGACATTTAAGATGGATTTCCAAAAATAATACGGTGTTTAGTGTAAAAATTACACTAGCGCAGCGTTCTTTTGCCGTCAATAGGTATAATTTAATGGATACTACCTGTCTTTATGTTATAGCTTATCGCTAAATTTGTGACTATGGCAGTTCTATATTGTCTAATACTTAACAATCAAAATATCTGCTTATGACTATTCTGAAACATCCACCTCTTATTCTACTCTGCTTACTTATAGCAAATGCGGCTTTCGCCCAAACTGTTGTTATCAACGAGTTTATGGCTGACAATGATACGCTTACGCAAATTGTTGATGAAGCCAACCAATACGACGATTGGATTGAACTACACAATACCACCAATCAGGCGGTCGACCTTGGCGGATATAACTTATCCGATAATCCCGACAACCTTGATAAATGGACCATTCCCTCAGGCACTACGATCACGGCCAATGGCTATCTGATTATCTGGGCAGATGATGATGCCTCACAGGGACTGCTACACGCAACTTTTAAACTGGGTAAAGACGGGGAATCTATCTACTTTACGACCAGTAACGAAACACACGTTGACTCCATTGAATTTGGTGAACAAGATACCAACATCTCTATGGCACGTAGTCCAAATGGCAGCGGTCCTTTCATCCAAAAAGCTCCAACTTTTGGATTTAACAACGACAACACGAGCTCTGTCAAAACACCAGCCAGGGATGCTGCTTTTAAACTTTATCCCAATCCCGCAACAACACAAAGTTATTTGGAATGGAATGAAACAGATCATGTTGGCACATTGAACCTGAGCCTTTATGACACGCAGGGAAAACTTATCAGTAGTTTTGAAGTCAAGCAAAATGGAAATTCTACCAAGATTGATTTACCACTGGATGATCTGAATAGCGGTGCTTACTTTTTGCATTTGAGTACTGAAGTTTATCATTCTAATCGGACTTTGATTCTGAAGTAATTTTGAATAGGCCTTCTAACGTGGATGGGACACGGATTTGACGGATTGAACGGATAAGGACGGATTTCCCTCTAACGCGTTTGTTTTTTTTGTGATCACAGAAAAAATCCGTCCTCATCCGTTAGATCCGTCAAATCCGTGTCCCATCCAGATCGCGCAAGCGATTCGCGTTAGAAGGCCCATTCGAAATTCAGCCATTCAAAATTCAAAATTTCTCCAACTCAAAATACCGCCTCCCAACTCACCTCCACATACACATCAAATGACCATCAACCTAATAAGCGACACCGTAACCCGCCCCACTCCAGCCATGCTAGAAGCCATGATGCAGGCAGAAGTCGGAGATGATGTTTTTCGCGAATGTCCTACCATCAATAAGCTGGAAGCAAAAGCGGCGGCTCTATTTGGGAAGGAAGCAGCACTTTTCTGCCCTTCCGGTACCATGACCAACCAAATTGCCATTAATGTACATACCGAACGGCTCGATGAGTTGATCTGCGAAGCCTACTCGCACGTTTACCAATACGAAACAGGAGGCTACGGTTTTAACTCAGGGATCGCTGTCAATCTGGTACATGGGCAACATGGAAAAATGACTGCGGCTCAAATCGAGGCAGTCATCCGACCTGATTATGATTGGTTGCCGCGTAGTCGCTTAGTCGTTTTGGAAAACACCTGCAATAAAGGCGGCGGAAGTTATTACACATTGGATGAGATCAAACCTATCCGTAAACTTTGTAAAGAAAAAGGATTGCGCTTACATCTTGATGGCGCCCGACTTTTTAATGCTTTGGTAGAGACAGGCGAAAGCACTTTGGATCATGGACAACTGTTTGATTCCATTTCTATTTGTTTGTCGAAAGGCTTGGGTGCTCCTGTAGGCTCTTTGTTGATTGGAGATCAGAAAACGTTGAAGCAAGCGCGACGTGTGCGTAAGGTGATGGGTGGTGGTATGCGCCAGGCTGGTTATTTAGCGGCAGCTGGTATCTATGCTTTGGACAACCATGTTGAGCGACTGAAGGAAGATAATGCGCATGCGAAACGATTGGGTGTTGTTCTTTCTGAATCTTCTTTTGCAGAAAATGTACGTCCGGTGAAATCTAATATTTTGATTTTCGATGTAAAGGCTCCTTATACGGCGGATAGCTTTTTGGAGGTGTTGAAGGAGAAAGGAATTGCTGCTGTTCCGTTTGGGCCTCAGACGGTTCGCTTTGTTACGCATTTGGATGTTAGTGCGGATATGGTGGAGCGGGTGGTTGGTGTTTTGCGTTCCCTCTGACGTTGATGGGACACGGATTTGACGGATTGAACGGATACGGACGGATTTCTTTTCGTAGGACGTGAAGCTTCTAACGTAAATCGAGCTGATTAATTCCGAGCGCAATAAAATTAAAAAATCCGTCTTAATCCGTTAGACCAGTGTTCCCATCCCCGTTTGCGCGCAAACAAATAAAAATACCGAGGTAACAGAGAACTTAATCCATAGCAGGACAGCCCACTTTTCCACTACCAATACGTATCTTATCCAGAATTTTAAGTCGATAGTTTAATGAAATATTAATGGATTGGATGGGTTTAAACTTATTAGAGTTGTTCTCTGAACTGAATAATTTCAATCCACCATAATAGGTTAATTTTGCGGAAATACCTTTGTACCTATAGCCCACATATGCAAGAGCTCCTGCCTCTTTTTTATTGTCCAAATACGGTACAACATCTTCTGTCCAGGATTGAACTCGACTAATATTAGTTAGCATTCCAAAACTTGCTCCTCCACCTAAAAGCCAATGCTCTTCAATCGTAGTATTTACTAACAAAGAGTGTCGGTAATAATCAAAATTAATTTCTTTAAAAGGGATAAAACCATATATATCAGCCTTAACATTTTTTTGAGTAAAACTACTTTGGAGAGAAATACTTATACGATCAGACACCACCTGCTCTAATTCGACTCCGTAGGAGAAGCTTTTAATAGAGTAGCCTTTATCAATTATTTCAAAAAATATCGACTCTCCAACATTATCTAGTCCGGTATCCTTTGTGTGTGCGTAATCACGACCCAATGAAATACTTAGGTAGGTTTGTGAAAAACTATAGAAGCAGCTTAGACAGAAGCAGGTGATTAGGAGTAGCTTTAATTTGAATTTATTTTTCATTGTGAAATTTTTGAATAGGAGGCAATCAGATGACTACCTCCTATTTAATGAAGCATCTATTTAATAATCACTCTTTTCTCCGTATCGACTAATTCACCATATTTGTTAAAATAAGATAGAATAAGCACACCATCATAAGGTGTAGCTTGAATATTATAATTAAGTGGTGAACCTTCATAAATTAACCTTCCCATTATATCATAGACTTTTAACAAGGCTATTTCTGAGCTAACTGTATTCATGGGATCAGGGTCACTTTCTTCAGTCTTAATCACTGCTTCATAATCATTAGGTGGAAAAATATCTTCACAATCGGGGTCATCTCCGTCACAGTCATTAAGCGTAATATTAATAGACTGAGTCTCCCCTGATGGCTGAATTGCTACCGTTATAGTGAAATATTGTGGATACCAAGCATATGTAGGAAAACCAGAAACCAATAAGGAGGTACCGTCAATATGATTTTGACTTCCTGACCCCGCAACAGTCCACTGTCCTGGGAAGTACCAAGTATAAGTTGCTCCTGGTGTTGAATTAATTATACTTAAGGCCAGTGAATTAGATTCCTCACAGACTTCTTGCAAGCCAGAAATATTAAAATGACAGATTAATTCAGATTCCATACATATTTGGTTCCAGGCTGCTCCAACCCTATTAGCAGCAGGAGAACAAAGACCATACTCTTTATTTACTACCGTCATCACTGCCTCTACCATTTCTTCATAATCGGAATCAGGTCCTAATAAATTCAAGGATTCCACTACTAGCAACATTGCATTTTCTAATCCTATAGCAGTTTCTGCTCCTTCAGAAATTAAATAAAACCAATGACTTAATGGCATAGACCTATTATATTGGGGCTGAGCTTCATCTTCTCCCAAAGAGTCATCAAAACAGTCAAAACCATTTCCGGGGAACTCCATATCCCTTCCAGCAATGTTAGCAATTACATCTTCATCATCTCCAGCAATCCAATCTACAAATCCTTGAGCTACTGATTCACCATAAGCTCCAAACATGTCAGCAATCCCCTCATGTAAAGTCCTATTCCCTAGATTAGAATATTCTAAAAAATTATAAAGGTAGGCATGTGAAAGCTCATGCGCAGCCACGTCTCTAAGCGCATAACTAATTCCATCTTGTTCTCCAAAATAAATGAACGCATTTCCATCTGTATCCCGCAATGATCTCGCATCTGATTCTGTGCAAGACCCCACGTTAACCATTCCAAAGTCAATCCCAAGGGCATCAAAAACTGGTAAAACTTCTGTTACGACAAAGTGGGCCTGATAAACTTCAGCCGCAGCTTCATTTGACCATGAACTTTGAGTTGTAGTTGGAGTTAAATCATTTTCCCACTCATCTTCGTCTAGCGGGCTAGTAGGACACCCTTCACCAAAATCATAAGTTCTAACACGACCATCCGCAGAAACCATCATACTCGTAGCTCCCCCACCTGAAAAATTATCCAGATTTCGAGGCCCATAGGTGGGCGTGGTAGCCATGAGTCCCATACCCGAATCAATCGTCTTCAAAACACCCCCTGTCTGTGCATCAACCCATGATATTTTACCTCCATTATTTGAATAAGTAACTCTCCAGGTCAAGTGATAATTACATTCATACAATAGATTTTGAACAATTATCAATTCCGACTCCAAGCCGTTTTCGGAAGTAAGGACTGTACCTAAATTATTTTCAGCAAATGCAGGAGTGGTAGGTACATTTCTATTACTTCCTATAAATGGAGAAAGTGCCCAAGGTGGAGCACATGGATCACCTCCATCATTTGCAATTGATACGACCGTATAGCCACCTCCTTCTACTTTTACATTGTTATGGTATTGTTGATACCGACTATATTCTTTGTTTGAATTAAATCGACTAGGTGTCACCATAGTCAATTCAAAGGTACTTCCTGTATCAACCATTAACAAGTCATGCAAACTTTCAATACCGTCATATTCCTGTGACTTATTTAGGTTGAATTTAATAATACCGAGTGGAGAGATCTCACTTGTATAGTATTTAAGATCGTCAAGTGTAGGGCTGGTTAAGAATTTATTGTAATTTTCACAATCTGAGATGGGCGAATAAGGACTAATAACTTGGCTTATCAAGATCGTTTTCATCAAAAAGAAAAATAGGAATAAGCTAAGTCGTGTGTGTGTGTGTACTTCGAAACACACCAAAAGAGGATTCTAATTTTTTCATGATTTCAATTTTAAAAATGACAAAATGTGTTGACACTGGTTCAGTGCCAGATTAATTAAAATAAAATTTGAAATCCCGATAAAGCTTGCATAAAAAAGGATTTTCATCCAAGCTTATAGTACAAATAATAGGTATTTGCATATCAAATATAACAAAAGTATTTCACATTTACTAATTAGTAATAAAAAGACTTTACATAAAGTCGTTATGCCATATCTAGGACAAAAAAATCACCCCATATCCTCCTCAAAAAAACGCGGGCTCTACCAGGCTCACCGATCCCGATGGGCTATCGCCCAGGGGCTCAATGATCCCTAAAGGTCGCGGAATACAAAACCCATACTTTTCTCAGCTCGGCAATACCTACGCTAGATCCTACGCCAAGGCTTCGGCTCCTAAGAAAAACTATGGCTTACAAGCTCGGGAGTCTCCTTGCTTCGCGATGGAGCTTACCGGTCTTTAATACACGCTAACAAAAAAAACACGGTAGAGGGAAATCCGTGTAAATCCGTTCAATCCGTCAAATCCGTGTTCCCATCAACGTTAGAGTGAAAAAACAAAAATCCCGAAGCAGCCAAAGCCATTTCGGGATTCTAATTTATAAATCTGTTTCCTTAAATTATTTTTCTTCTTTGCCTTTCTTCTCACCCCGCTTTTTCAATTCATCGCGAATTTCAGCGGCACGTTCATAATCCTCTTCGCCCAAAACCTCGTTAAGCATTTTTTCCAGGTCTACATCAGAATATTGAGAAAGTGCATTTCCTCCTCCTTTAGCAGCGGTTGAAGCGGCAGGTTTCTTTTTTCTCTTTCGGGGAGCTGGAGCCGATGGTTTTGGTGCATCATCTTCATCCGGATCTTCCAGAATAACACCGGCAGCATCTAAAATAAACTCGTAGGTGTAAATCGGACAATTGAACCGAACGGCCATTGCTAGTGCATCAGAGGTACGCGAGTCAATTTCTATCACTTCACCGTTTTTTATACAAACCAAACGAGCATAAAAAATACCTTCCAGCAAATTATTGATGATCACTTCTTTGAGTTCAACTTCAAAGGTGCTCAAGGTATTTTTGAATAGGTCGTGGGTCAGTGGTCGGTTTGGGGTCATGCGCTCCATCGCAACTGCAATAGCCTGCGCCTCAAAACCACCAATAACGATTGGCAGCCTTCTAGAACCGTCTTGTTCACCCAAAACTACTGCGTAGTTATGGGATTGCGTGACACTGTGAGACAAAGCGACGATATCTAATTCTATTTTTTTCATATTGCTCTAAGTGCTAGAAGGTAAGTTAAAATGAGAACTATGGAGATAAACACTCCAAATTCCATACCATCTCCTGATTTTCAACGAATTAAATACTGTAGAAAAAAGTATAAGTAATTCATTATCACAGACTTCTACCTCCTTTGAAATCAATTAATAATTTAATATAAGAATTCTCTGGAAGTCTTCCAAAGCTTAGCCCTTCTTTTGGATATAAAATTTGAATTTTGGTCCAATTAAAAAAAAGAAAGCGCTTTATTATTCAAACTATTGGCCTTTAGCCATTGGCTGTTGGCTTCCCTTTAACTTGCCTTTCGCGATTAAGGGAAGCCAATAGCTATTATGCGTTAGCTGCCTTAAATTTTTTAAGTGCTTCGTTTAAGCGAGGTACTACCTCAAACAAATCACCCAGAACGCCATAATCAGCTGCTTTGAAAAAAGGGGCTTCCGGATCTTTATTGATCACTACGATAACTTTTGAACGGTTGACACCAGCCAAATGTTGGATGGCACCAGAAATTCCGATAGCGATATAGAGATTTGGCAGTATGGCCACACCTGTCTGACCTACATGCTCGTGGTGCGGACGCCAGCCCGTATCTGCCACCGGACGGGAACAAGCAGTTGTTGCCCCCAGAATAGTGGCCATTTCTTCAATCATTCCCCAATTTTCGGGGCCTTTCAAACCACGTCCGGCAGAAACAACCAACTCCGCTTCAGGGAGTGGTACGACCCCGTCGATTGTTTTTACTTCTTTCACACGTATTCTTCCCGCTGGAACGGTAACATCCAGTGACTCAACAGTCACCGCTGCTCCCATACTTTCAGGTGGAATTGTATTTCCCATCAGGGATAAAACTTTCACTGGAGTAGTAATTTCAATCTCTGTTGCTGCTTTTCCCGAGAATACACTTTTTCTTACTTTGAAACCGCCATCCAGGGTCGGCAAAGCATTGACACCTGAAACGCAACCTGCGCCAAGTCGAACCGCTACTCTACCAAAAATTGACTTACCCGTTGATGAAACCGGTACGATGACCACCTCCGCTTCTAATTGCTTAGCCGCATCTGCTAACACTGCACTGTATACCTGAGAGTCGAATGCTCCGACACCAGCAACGTTATAAACTTTTGCTGCACCGTAAACACCTAACTGACCTGCATCGCTAACTTCTCCCATCGTCACAGCGGCACAGGTAGTACCCATGGAGGTGGCTAACTTGGCTCCGTAAGTCACTGCTTCGAAAACAGCTTTCTTAAACTGGCCTTTTGTACTTTCTGCAAATACTAAAATCATATTGTCTGATTTATTTTTTTAATTAAAATTAAAATCTAAATGAAAATTAAAATAGCGCTAGTAACATATTTTCATTTTAATTTTAATTTGCATTTTAATTCTTTAGATCACCTTCGCTTCTTCGTGAAGTAAACGAACCAGTTCATCCATATTTTCAGGATCAACCATTTTTACTGCTGACTTTTCGCCAGGTAGTTCGAACTTAACGACTTTAATTAGTTCAGTTACTTCAACAGGAGCTACAACATTTAGCGGTTTTCTTTTCGCCATCATGATACCGCGCATGTTTGGAATCCGCTGTTCGGCCAAACCTTTGGCAGCGCTAATGACGAAAGGCGTTTCCAATTCAGCTACTTCTGTACCACCTTCGATATCACGAGATACAGTTGCTGTATTTCCAGCCACGTCCAATTTAGTAGCGAAGGAGACATAAGGCATGTCCAGCAATTCTGCCAACATAGAGCCCACCTCCGCACCATTGTAGTCGATGGTTTCTTTTCCAAGAAAAATGATATCGTATCCTCCTTCTTTTGCAAAAGCTGCGAGCTGTTGTGCGGTAGAAAGCGCACTTTTAGGATCCATATCAATTCGGGCAGCGTCATCTGCACCAATAGCCAATCCTTTTCGTATAATTACATCATTAGATGCAGGACCAACGTTAACGATAGTCACCGTTCCTTCACCAGCCTGTTCTTTCAATTCAATAGCACGGACAAGCGCGTACCATTCGTCGTACGGATTCATAATAAACTGAATGCCTGATTCATCGAAAGCAGTATCATTATCAGTAAAGGAAATCTTGGACGTGGTGTCCGGCGCCTTGCTTACACAAACAAGTAATTTCATTAGAGATTAATTTTTTAATTTTGGCGCCCCGAAGTATACGGGGGCTTTTCAAAAAGTGCTGCAAATATAGCTTTTTTAGTGCAAAAAACGAACCGAAATCGAAAATAGGTTTAAAGCCCATAACTTGCCAAATAACTACTAGTAATCAATAGAATACACATTTAATTTTAAATAAATTTAAATAACAAATTATCATTAATGGCAGACTCACCAAGACTCCGGCAACTATTCGCTTTTCTAGACAACAAACCGAATGATACATTTGTTCTTTTTGCTTTGGCAAAAGAATACGAAAAGTTAGGAGATCAGGAAAAGGCACTGGCGTATTATCTGAAGCTTTTGGATACAGATATAGACTATGTAGGGGCTTATTATCACCTTGCCAAGTTGTATGAACGGAAAGAACAACCAGAAAAAGCTTTTTCTACTTACAAAGAAGGTATGGATATTGCCAAAAAAGTGGGCGATAAACATGCTTTAAGCGAACTGGCTGGTGCTAAACTGGCGCTTGGGGATGAGGAGGATTTTGAGTGAGAGAGTTGGAAGCTTCCCACCTCCCACTCCCAAATAAAATTTTCCAAAAATTTTAAAAAATGATCTGGAAACAAGAAATAGTACTCGAAAAGCTTAATGCTCAATCAGCAAACACCCTTGTTCAGCACCTCGGAATAGAGTTTGTTGAATTCGGTGATAATTACCTAATTGCCAGAATGCCAGTTGACTACAGAACGGTACAACCATTTCGCCTGTTGCATGGCGGTGCCAGTGCTGCTTTGGCAGAAACGCTGGGAAGTGTCGCCGGAATGATGAGTCTGGAAGACATCAAAACGCACTCAATAGTAGGTATCGAGCTGAATGCCAACCATTTAAAAGGAGTCAGAAACGGCCATGTATTTGGAATAGCCCGACCGGTCAGAGTAGGAAAAACCATTCAGGTGTGGAATATTGAGATCAGGGACGAGGCAGAAAATTTGATTTGTGTCTCTCGTTTGACATTGGCAGTCATCAAAAATAAAAATTGATAGGTAGATTCGTATTTTTGTAGAATTGGTAAAAAGCTTAAAGTCTCATCTACGCTTTGTTAAGCAATCGACTATCTCAATACTTAGAGTATCAATTGGCAGAACAGGATGAACTTAATTTTCTCTATGAAGCTGTTTAAAGTTACCGCCTAAGGCGAGCGTAAGTGCCTGTGCAGCTAGCCAGACGGACGGGCTTGATACGGTGGGCGAAGCTTCCCGTTATTCGACGGGGCAGGCTATTCTACTTCTCGTAGCCATCCTCGCGTGCCGCCGAAGCCTTTCTCAGGAGCCGAAGCCTTTTTCAGGAGCCGAAGCCTTGGCGTAGGATCTGGCGGAGGAGCAAGCTAGGGGAAGGAAAATAGCTGAAGCTCCACGGGATCAATGACTGACGCGCAGTCACAGGGAATAACTTTAAACAACATCTATAAAAAAACTTACCCGAAACCGTTCGATTATTCTAAATTTTTAAAATTAAGCGATGAAAAAATTATCCTTGTTCTGTTGTGTTTGCATGTTTTGGTCTTCCCAAATGATGGCCCAATTAAATATAAGCTATATTTCTCAACTTGAATACACTGAAAGCCTCAATGATATATGGGGATATGTTGCTCCTGATGGAACGGAATACGCCCTCGTTGGAGCTGCTGCCGGTACTTCAATCGTTAGCCTTGCAGACCCTGCCAATCCGATAGAAGTTGGATACATCCCTGGGGCTACTTCCGTCTGGAGGGATATTAAGACCTGGGATGAATTTGCTTACGTCACTACTGATCAGGGCCAGGATGGTTTGACCGTGATCGATCTGACCGATCTACCTAATTCAGTCAGTAGTACCAACATTACAGTGGTACCTGGTATTGGTGATGAGCAACTAAACACTTGTCACAATATTTATATTGATGAATTTGGTTTCGCTTACCTCGCAGGATGTAATCTCAACAATGGTGGGATGATCATTTATGATTGTGATGCGGACCCAGCCAATCCAGTATTAGTGGGACCAGCACCAAACACTTATTCGCACGATGTATATGTTCGCAATAATTTAATGTACTCCTCCGAAATCAACGATGGTGTTTTTAGCATCTATGATGTTTCTGATAAAGATAATATCCAGCTTTTGGGTAACCAACAAACTGCATTTAGCTTTACTCATAATGCCTGGTTGTCTGATGATAGTAACTTCTTGTTCACCACAGATGAATTGGGGAATGCTCCTATCGGATCGTATGATGTTTCTGATCCGACTGACATTCTTGAAATGGATCAATTCGTTCCGCTTATCACAGCAGATGATGGTGTAATTCCACACAACGTACACGTTTGGAACGATTGGATTATCATTTCTTATTACTCCGATGGCTGTATCGTCGTTGATGGTGCCAATCCTGGCAACCTGATAGAAGTTGGAAATTTTGATACTTACATTCCAGCTAACACCGGCTTCAATGGTGCCTGGGGTGCATATCCTTTTCTTCCTTCTGGTTTGATTTTGATTTCAGACATTGGTAATGGCCTTTATGTATTGGAGCCTAACTATGTAAGAGCATGTTGGTTAGAAGGAACGGTTGTAGACAGTGTTACCATGGCTCCTATTAACAATGCTAGTGTTGAAATCATTGCCAGCCAATTAAACGGCGACAATACGGACGCTACAGGTGCTTACCAAACTGGTTTGGCGACAGCCGGCACTTACGATGTTCTTTATGAAGCTCCAGGGTATAATTCCAAAATCTACTCCGCTGTTATGGACAACAATGTATTGACTATTATCGATGCTGAGTTAGTAGCCGCTACTCCTTATGCGCTCTCTGGCCAGGTAATAGATGCTACAAATGGTTCCCCTATAGGAAACGCACAGGTAGAAGTAGTTAGTGAGGTTTTTAATTTACAAAGTACAACGGACGCCAACGGTAATTTTACATTCTCCGCTGTTTTTGAAGGAGACTATGTGGCGACTATCGGGAAATGGGGCTACCACACCCAATTAAATAATGTAACTATAGCTGGCGGACCAGCTGACTTTATTATTGAATTAGATCCGGGGTACAGAGATGAATTTGCATTAGATCTCGGTTGGCAGGTAACTGGCAATGCGGCAACCGGAGCATGGGAAAGAGGCGAACCAAATGGAACAACTTTCCAGGGTCAGGCATCTAATACCGATGAGGATATTTCTACTGATTTAGGAGACCGATGTTATGTTACCGGTAATGGCGGTGGCGGTGCAGGAAGCGATGATGTTGATGATGGTTCAACCAGACTTACAAGCCCTTCCATGGACTTGAGTGACTATAATAGTCCCCGAATTTCTTACTATGCCTGGTTTTTCAATGTTGGTGGCCAGGGTAATCCAAATGATGAATTAGTTATCCGAATAGATAATGGAGCTACTGAAGTAGAATTGATGGTCATTTCAAATAGTGCCAGTGCATGGACAGGACCATTTGAATTTGTTATTGCAGATTTCATCGCTGTAACTGATGATATGACTATTAGTTTTGAAACTGCTGATGGAGCCAATTCAGGTCATATCCTTGAAGCAGCTATTGATCTTGTAGAAGTAACAGACCTACCGATTTATGATGCGTTTACTGCAAGTACTGTTAATGGCTGTGCACCACAAGTGGTAGAATTTACGGACCAGGGAACAGACGCAACCAGTTGGGAATGGACATTTGAAGGCGGTAATCCTGCCTCATCAACCCTTCAAAATCCATCTGTAACTTACAATACTCCGGGAACTTATTCTGTGTCACTTGTTGTAGCTACTCCATCAGGATCAGCTGCCGTAAGTGAAGATGATTATATCATAGTCGAAGGTACTCCAACAGCTACCTTTACTATCGACCAGGTTTCGGATGCGGAAGTAGACTTTACCAGTCAATCGGAAGGTGCTGATAGTTATCTATGGGATTTTGGCGATGGTAATACCTCCACGGAAGTTAACCCAATGCATACTTACACTGGATCTAATTCTTATATGGTTACGCTAACGACCACTAATAATTGTGGCAGTACGACTACAACTATAAACATTGACATTACCATAACAAGTGTGGCTGATATCAATGCCCAATTCAATTTGAACGCTTCACCTAATCCATTCAGTGAGCAGGTGAATGTTGCTTATGATTTGCCGGAAGGTTTCGGGCAGGCACAGTTAGTTGTTTATGACATGGTTGGGAAGTTGGTTTTCCAACAGGCTATCAATGATCAGACTGGTATTATCATTATTGACGATGATTTGTTACGGGGAGTTTATCTGGTACGAATTGAAGCGGATGCTGTGGCTAGTGAGAGTCTGAAGTTGGTGAAGCAGTAGTTTCAGTTTCAGGCTGAGGCCTGAAAAGGGACGGAAGTCCGAAGACGGAAGTTTTCCCGCTTTATGGTGAGCCCGCTAGCGCAATACGCGTTAGCGGGCTCTTACGTTAGAAGAAAACTTTGGTATTCGGCCTTCCGTCTTCGGTCTTTCAACTATCTTTACAACCATGGATCAACCAAAACTAACAGCCATATTACTAGCCGCCGGCTCTTCCATCAGAATGGGAACCGCTAACAAGCTCCTACTCCCATTTCGCGACAAGCTGATTATCCAACATTTGGTTGATAAACTGGCTGCTGCTAAAATTGATGAACTCATCCTTGTACTTGGTCATGAAGCCGAATTGGTAAAAAATAACATTCCATCTACAATTACTACCGCTTTTAATCCGGATCATAAAACGGGAATGACATCTTCCATCCAAACGGGCGTACAGCAGGCGAATGAAAGCCATCATGGATTTATGATTTGTCTGGCAGATCAGGTATTGATGGAAACGAGCGATTACAACCAAATAATAGCGGCATGGAAAGCACAATTTCTAAAAGATAAACAATGCATCGTCCTCCCTTTTTTCGAAGAGCAGAAAGGGAACCCGGTTATTTTTTCCAGTGGTTACAAAGATGAAATTTTGGCTCAGCCCGCTGGTAATGGTTGTAAGGTAGTTGTGGAAAAGCACAAAGCGCATTTGCATATGGTGGAGATGGCGAATGGAAATGTGTTGGTGGATGTGGATACGGTGGAGGACTTGGCTTCGGCTGCGCACAGCCGAAGCCAAGTCCCCTACCGATACAAATAAACCGGATAAACCTCCCCCACCTCAAACAAATCTTTTCCTCGAGGTATCTCAATAAATGCATCTGCATCTACCAAATTTGCAAAATCACCAGAGCCATTTCCTTCTGTGGGATGTGCCAGTAGTTTTCCATCAGCACCCGAAGTCAGTTTCACCTGAGCAAAATAAGTGAGATCGGGTTTGAAGTTAATGGGTGCTGCGAGTGCTGCTGTTATTGGAGTTTGATATTTTAAACCCAAACTGTCTTTCAGCCAAGGCATCAAATAACGGTGGGTACAAAGAAAAGAGGAAACAGGATTTCCCGGAAGGGCAAAAACAAGGGTACCTTTTGGATGCTTCCCAAACCAAAATGGCTTACCAGGACGTTGCTTTATTTTATGAAAATGTTTTTCAACACCCAATGCAGTTAAAGCTTCTGGCAGAAAGTCAAACTTACCTTTTGACACACCGCCACTCATGACGATCAGGTCGTAGTTTTCAAGAAATAAGGCCAATGAGGTTTTGATGGTTTTCAAATCATCATTGAGGTGAGCAGTATCTGCATCGATTTTGTAATGTTGTAAAGTAGTTTGCAGTAAGAAAACATTGGAACGTCGAATTTGATGTGCTTCGGGCGTTTCATGAACTTCAACCAACTCGTCACCCGTGGAAATGATCAACACACGTGGCACTTTGGAAACCTTCACCTTCGCTTTACCGACACTGGCTGCTACTCCAATTTCAGCAGGTGAGATCATGACCCCTTTTGAAATGATTTCCGACTTGGCGCGTCGGTCGGTTCCCTTCCCGTGTACATTCTGTCGCAACTTTATTCTATCCACCAGAACCGTGGCCAGATTGCCTTCTATTTCTACATCTTCGTAGCGCACCACCACATCCGCTTGCAAAGGCATGATGGAACCGGTCATTACTTCCAGGCAGTTATCCGAACTGGACAAGGTAAACTGCGCAGCTCCGGCGGCGGCAACTCCTTCAATTTCAAACGTCATCCGACCGTTTTCAAACGCTTCATATTGAAACGCAATGCCGTCCATAGTCACCCGATTATAGGGTGGGAAGTCGCGGTCAGCTACGACGGTCTCCTGCAATATGCGACCGATTGAATGTTTCAATTCAATCTCTTCTGTACCGTAATCTGTGGTTTGATTTTTTATTAAGCGAAGTGCTTCTTCTACTGTTATCATCATCCTCCTATTGTTGCCATTGATTCTGAAATGTCATTGTTGAGTGGGCGACGGCCTTCTGCTTCGAAACCGTCTCTGGCCCGATTTCCCAATGCTTCTACCAGTGCGGTGCTGATATCCTGATCATTGGCGCCAGCCCGCATCATATTTTTGATGTTGAAAACACCGTTGTCGTAGAGGCAGGTTTTCATCGTTCCGGTTGGAGTGAGTCGGATGCGGTTACAGCTTCCGCAAAAAAGTCGGCTATAAGAAGCGATGATTCCTAAAGAACCTTTGTAACCCGGCACCTGATAATTCTGAGAAGTGGAATGTGGTGGGTCTTTGCATTTTTCCAAATTAGAATAATGACTTTTTATATGACTGAGAATATCTGCCTGATCCCAAAATTTCACCTCGTCCTTTTTACCCGTTCCGTTAAATGGCATTTCTTCTAAAAAACGAACAGAAATAGCCTTGTCTTTTGTCAACTCAATCATTGGAATAATATCCTCGATATTTTGTCCGTGCATGACTACCATGTTGAGTTTGGTAGGCACTTCATGTTCCAATAATTGATGAAACGTTTCTATCACATTTTCGTAAGTATCCCGACGGGTAATGCGTTTGAAGCGATCGGCATCTAATGTATCAAGACTCAAGTTCACAGAAGAAATTCCCAGGGCTTTCAAGTCAGGAACTAACTTAGCTGTCAAGGTTCCATTGGTTGTCAAATGCAAGGCATCCAAACCTTCCATATCTGATAGCTTCCACAAAAAATCCATCAGGCCTTTTCGAACAAAAGGTTCGCCACCAGTCAGCCTCAATTTGTTGATGCCCATTTGGGCAAACACCCGAACGATACGCTCCATCTCCTCATAGGTCAGCAGTTCCTGACGTTTCACAAAATCAATCCCTTTCTCAGGCATGCAATAGAAACAGCGCAGGTTGCAACGGTCTGTCACTGCTAGTCTTAAATAATTGATTTTCCTCCCGTGGTTATCGTACAGCATAAAATTTATAGTTTCTCTTTTAGAGAAGGAAGACCGGAGACCGAAGTTTCCTTCTATGGTATTCCCCTTCTAATCTAAAATTTCTCAAGGTTCTCATATATCAATGGGAATCTTCAGTCGTCATCCCCCCTCAGCCAAATACTTAGTCAAAACTCCGGAATTCCGAACTATAAGTTTACGAAATTTTGAGAACTAAAGAATCAAAAAGGGCAAGATAAATTTACTATATTGTTTTTTTTAAGCTTACTGACGGGAAACGACACTATGAAGTTGTTTCCTTTGAGCGCTAACTTTAAACAACTTCATCAAAAAAAGCAATGACTATAAACCTGGTAGCCTACGGAATAGCAAAAGATATATTGGGAAAACATCAAGTTGAAGTACAAGTCGAAGACCTCAATAGTTTGGGCGAGCTCAAGGATTGGCTCTGCCAGCAATATCCTGATTTTAAGAAATTACGCCGTCTTTCCCTTGCGGTAAATGAGACGTATCAGGAAGATGGTTTTGTTTTGACGACGAATGATGAAGTGGTGATTATTCCCCCTGTTAGTGGGGGCTGAGGAAGAAGTCCGAAGTCCGAAGTCCGAAGTCCGAAGACGGAAGACGGAAGACGGAAGTTCACTCGATCGTAGGCTCCGCGTTTTATTACACGATAGCGGGAAACTTCGGTCTTCGGTCTTCCGTCTTCCGTCTTCCGTCTTCCGTCTTCCGTCTTCATTTAAAAACATTAATAAATTTTTCACGCCAGACATAGCATGCTCGACATACGAATTCTTTCTACCCCACTCGACACACAGGCTTGCATCGACTTTGCCAATCACCCCAAGGCAGGTGGGAATACCGTTTTCGTAGGTACCGTTCGAGAATTTACAAAAGGTAAAAAAGTAGTTCGACTGGAGTTTGAATCTTATGAACCGATGGCTATTAAAGAGCTGACAAAAATTGCAGAACAGGCGCAGGAGACATGGTCGACTTTAGCGGTTTCCATTCATCATCGGGTGGGTGTTTTGGAGATTGGAGAAGTGGCGGTGGTCATTGCGGTTTCTACGCCACATCGGAAAGCATCTTTTGAGGCTTGCGAATTTATGATTGATACGTTGAAAGAAACGGTTCCTATCTGGAAAAAAGAAATTTTTGAGGATGGAGAAGTTTGGGTGGCGGCGCATCCTTGAGTCTCCCACTTCCCAATTTTTTTATCTATTTTTACGCCCGCTAAAAACAACATTACAAAACAGTAAATTCCATGCCTAGTGACCAGCCGGTACTTTGACTTGATCGATCAGACCTTTTGTTTTCCACAAGAAGGTTTTGATATTGATAATGGGTATCTCACCTTTAATAAAATTCCGCTTAAATATTTGATTGAAAAATATGGTACGCCATTGAAAATCACTTATTTGCCTCGAATTGGATTTCAGATAAAAAGAGCCAAAAACCTTTTTAACCGAGCCATTAAATCAACTGGCTACAGCGGAAAATATCATTATTGCTATTGTACCAAAAGCAATCATTTCAGCTATGTGCTCCATGAGGTGCTCCGACATGGTGCTCATCTCGAGACCAGTTCCTCCTTTGATATTGATCTGATTCGAAAACTTGAAAAAGCAAAAAAAATAAAAAAGAAGGAAATTATCATTTGTAACGGCTTCAAACCGAACGATTATCAGGAAAAAATAGCCGCGTTAATTAATGGTGGTTTTAAGAATACCATTCCTGTTTTAGACAACATGGAAGAACTAGATGTTTATGAGGAAATGGTCGAAGGTATCTGCAAAATTGGTTTGCGAGTAGCTACTGAAGAAGAACCTAACTTTAGCTTTTACACCTCCAGACTTGGGATTCGAAACGCCAGTGTTCTTGATTTCTATAAAGCAAAAATCGCTGACAATCCAAAATTCAAATTAAAGATGCTCCACTTTTTTGTGGACACCGGGATACGCGACAATACCTACTATTGGGGAGAATTGAAAAAAGCCCTAAAGCTGTATTGCGAGCTCAAGAAAGTTTGTCCGGACCTAAAAGCGATCAACATTGGCGGCGGAATGCCCATTCGAAACTCATTGGGTTTTGAATTTGATTATAAATATATGATCAAAGAGATTGTCAACATGATTCAACAATCTTGTGCAGCAGCGGAAGTGGCAGAACCAGATATTTTTACAGAATTTGGATCGTACACCGTTGGTGAAAGTGGCGCCATTTTATTTTCAGTCATTGGACAAAAACAACAAAACGAATCAGAACTTTGGTATATGATTGACAACTCGTTGATGACGACGGTGCCGGATTCCTGGGGTATTGGCCAACGATTTATTCTACTGCCTGTCAACAAATGGGACAACGAATACACTCGCGTCAACATTGGCGGACTCACCTGCGACAACTCCGATTATTATAACTCTGAAACACATGACAACCAACTCTTCCTTCCTAAAATAAACGAAGGAGATACAGCACCTTTATACATCGGTTTTTTCCATACGGGAGCCTACCAGGATGCCATCAGTGGCTACGGTGGCATTAAACACTGCTTGATTCCATCTCCACAACACATTTTGGTAGACCGCAATGAGGAAGGTGGATTGACGGAACGTCTTTATAAGGGGGAACAGACTTCGGAGGAGATGTTGGGGATATTGGGGTATTGAGGAAGTGGGAAGCTGGAAGTTGGAAGTTGGAGGTTGGAAGTTGGAAGTTGGAGGTAGGAAGTTGGAAGCTTTCCCGCTATTGTGTTTTTATCACATAGGCCACGGAGGAATTTCACATAAGGGCATGGAGACTGAATATCTTTTTCTTTGCTCACATTTATTGTATAGAATATAGAGCCTCCGTGACCTATGTGAAAACACTCTATGAACTTTATGGTAAAAAAAAGTCCAATCCAACAAATGCGGAGCACACGATCGCGTACCACTTTAACTTACATTTTGATTTAAAAACTTCTGTAACTATTCAGCCTGCTTTGATCTGGGGGCTCCTGCGAACTGCGGGCATTTGAACTTGCACTTGATACTTGCACTTGAATTTTAAAAAGTGCAAGTTCAAGTGTCAAGTGCAAACTCAAAT
>Ga0114957_1000249_pt1 | contig 75719 bp, 49 predicted proteins | sample BantaG_FD_87175 | JGI IMG/M metagenome (GOLD analysis project Ga0114957, IMG submission 87175) | Marine algal microbial communities from Bantry Bay, Ireland - BantryBay_4 metaG | ecosystem: Host-associated > Algae > Red algae > Unclassified | place: Bantry Bay, Ireland | collected 2014-11-21 | reverse complement strand
GGATGCAGATGTAAGCAATGAGTTGCAAACGATCACTCAAGCAGGTAACACAGTAACCCTATCAGACGGAGGCGGAACGATAGATATAAATGATGCAGATTCTGATATTACAAATGAAATCCAAGATATCTCAACGGATGCTACAGCAGGTAACATCACTTTATCGGATGGTTCAACTTTAACTTTGAATGTAGATGATGCGGATGCAGACGCTACCAATGAGATCCAGACGATAACCAAAGCTGGCAGCACAGTGACCTTGTCAAACGGAGGAGGCGCTTTTACAGATAACGTAAACGATGCAGATGCGGACGTTACTAATGAGCTACAGACAATCACTAAGTCAGGAAATACGGTAACGCTTTCCGATGGAGGGGGATCATTTGATATAACGGATACTGTTGGACCAAAAATATTTGCTGCTGGGAAGGTTGCCGCAGATGGATCAGGCCCAACTCCTTTGGGGGCAACTGTAATTAGACTAAATGTAGGAGATTATCAGGTAATCTTCTCAATCCCCGCTGCAGATGCAAACTATATTATCAATCTTTCACAGATAGATATGCAAGGCACTGGTCTTGATGATCCAGGTATTACGTACTACGATCAGACGGCGACTGGATTTAAAGTCAATATTGGAGATAATGACAATGGATCAGGTGATAGAACTGATTTTGATGGTGAGTTTATGTTTTCAATTATTACATTTTAATTAAGAGAAGCAAATAGTGATGATAAGATTTATTTTTCTAGGTACTGCTTTTTTTATCCTTTCGCTGAACTGCTTAGGACAGATAGGTCTGTGTAATAATGACACACTATTTATTAAAAATGATGCGATCATGTTTGTCAAAGGAGACTTTGTAAATGAACACACAGTATTTGAAAATAATGGAGAGTTTACTTTGCACGGTAACTTGGAGAATAAAGTTGATGTTCTTCAAGAGGGTAGCGGCACCTTTAGGTTGACTGGCCCTCAAATGCAAATTGCAAACATCACAGGAGAATTCAAAACCTTCAACTTGGATATTGACAATGATGAACATGTTGTGTTCTCAGGAAACAATAATTTATCGGTATTTGGAGATTTAGATTTTATAGATGGTATCTTTTTTACACAAGATGGAAACCTCATCAAGTTTAAGAAAGATGCGGTTTACTTTGATGCTTCTGACTTTTCGTATATTGATGGTCCGGCGATCAAAGAAGGAAATACTGCCTTTAGATTTCCTATTGGCAAATTGGATAGAATCAGACCGCTGGGTATTTCAGAGACCAATCTCATCAATTCATATCAGGCAGAATATTTCAGAGAAACTGCACCGAATTTAGCAAAAGAGAGTGATCTTGAGTCTGTCAGTGATTATGAGTATTGGAGTTTCGCGAAAAATTTTGGTTTTGAAGATCCAAAAATAACACTCACATGGGATGATTTTAGTTTTCTAAATATTCCTGAAGATGATTTAGAGATGGGGTATACCCCTGCTTTATTACCCTGGACTTTAGTAGAAGCTTCAACACAACTGCCTGAGCAATTCGAAACTGATCTGACCTCTGATAATACAATTCCTGGCTACGGCCTTTTTACTTTTACGAATACGAATGGTCGGACGTTCATGCAAGATGGTGTAATTGATTTCGAATTAGAAAAGCATGCGTGTACAGTTCATGTCGTTTGGAATAGCAATGAGCGTGCTAATCGAGTGTCCTCATACATTATAGAACGAAGTGAAAATGGTAACGACTTTGAAGAAGTGTACACTGTGGATGCAAGAAATACAACAGGTATTGAAGACTACTTATTTGTAGATCGGGATCTGAATGAATATCAAATATATCACTATCGTATCAAGGCTAATTACTTTGATGGCTCTGGAGATGCTACTGAAGCCAAGTTCATACTCGCATCTTGCTTTCCAATATCCATGACCTTATATCCGAATCCAGCATACACGGATGATATATTGACGCTAGGGATATTTAGTGAAATAGAAAAACAATTGTCTATCAGAGTGGTAGATGTTTTGGGTCGAGTATTGCAAACTCGAGTCTTAGACATTAGACCAGGAAATAGTAAATACATTATTGGTGATACTCAGCATTATGGAGCAGCCGAGTATTTTATCTGGACACCAGAAATAGATGAAATTCCAACATTGAAATTCCAGATAATAAGATAAAAAAAGCGGGTATTGATTTTCAATACCCGCTTTTTTTTTTAATAGATTATTAGTGACTTACCACGAATTGCTTTGCAATAGTACCATCTACAGATTTCAAAACATACATACCATTGGCTAAAGCAGCCGTATTTACATTTTTTGAAAACTCAAATTCAAGGGTTTGCAATATTTGTCCTAACATATCTACAATCATCAATTCACCTCTATAATCAGCAAGACCTACGATCATCAATTGATCTGAAACTGGATTAGGGTATAAGCTTATGGCTGCATTATTTTCCAAACTAGGTGCAGAGCTCATTACTTCCTCCTCAAAAGTAAATTTATAAGCTGTCTCCATACTTGTAGGTGGGCCGAATCCATATACGATACCATTGAACAAGTATACTTCATCATCTACTACAAAAGACGCAGGTGCCCATCTTGAAGTTCCGGGATGATCTGGCAATCGTTCCCAGCTGTCAGTTTCAGGATCATAACTATAAAATTCTCCTTCGTCCATAGCATTATGATCCATTCCTTCTCCACTTAGAATGTATCCTTTTCCGTTATAAGAAAACTGCTGGCCAGCCACTCTACCTTCGCCAGGTAACGAAGCCATCTCTGACCAAGTATTATCTGAAGGGTCAAATCGATACCATTCATTATAGATGCTCTGACCATGACCGAATCCTGTATATACATAATCACCCACAGCAAATTGATACGGATGATGTCTCGTCGTTGAAGGGAAATTAGGTCCTTGGGACCAAGTATTTGTAGTCATATCATAGATCCACCAATCATTAAGATTTCCATTTGCAGATGAACCCATACCAACAAATATTTTATCATTGTGCGCGATAAATGCAGGATGATATCTAGCTGTGCAAGGACATGAAGCTAGTTGATTCCAGCTGTCATCTTCAGGATTATACTCCCAAAGATCGTTCAAGTATTGATTATTGGAATTCAATCCAAAACCAATATAGGCTTTTCCATTCCATGTATCACCAATCGAAAAACCTCTAGCACCTCCTGGAAAATTTCCCTTTTGAGTAAAAGAGTCAGTACTAGGATCGTATTCGTAGACATCATTTCTACGATTACCAAGCTCGTCTGTCCCAGCAACTAAATAGCCTTTCCCGTCCAAACCAAATCCTATGGTGTGATCCGTTACAAACCCAGTTGGTGGCCCAGAGATCTCAGTCCACTGCGCATTGACTTGAAAGCTGATAGCCAATATAAAAAAGGCAAATATTGTAATGTTTAATTTCATATTTGTGCAAAGTTTTAGGTTCTGTTAAATAAAGACTCTAAAATAAAGGTTCTTCTTTTACTTTAGCTATTTTTCACAGATACTTGAACTTTTTTATACAGTTATGTATTGATTTTGTCTTTTTGGGCGTATCGGGGCTAGATATAGGCCTGCGATAATATCTTGGCCTATATCTAGCCCCGTCAGGCTGTGCAGGGGTATCGTCCCAGCCAATGCTCGACCGCCATCCCTAACTGGCTGTGACCTGCCACTATCGTGTCAGCCCTTACCATCCTTTACGCAAAGAAAAAAGCCCCTAGAATGAATCATCCTAGAGGCTTATATTCTTTATATTTTGATAAAGGGATATTACTTACCGTTTAGATTCCAGTTATAGTCAGTGAATCCAATCTTTGCACCAGAATTCAATTTTGTATTCGAGTACTTATTGATGTATGCCTTCACATCACCAAAATCTTTTGCATACCAGTCAAAGATGGATGAGATCTTGGCACTTGATGCAGTAATTTGATTATAATTATTATTGTTTATAAATTTCTTTGCACTTGATTCCAAATTAGATTCAAGGTTTTCAGCTGTCCAAGCTCCATTATGCAAAGGTGGGCAAGACTTCGCTGCACAGTTTACTGCGAAATGAATTCTCGGTTCCTTAAAAGTAGGGCGAATGATATCGTTCTCAATATTATTCAATGAATAGGTTTTATCTCCAAGTTTGATCCAAGACTTATCCCATGGTTCCCCATTGTTGATGTCTTTGATACTTTTTACTGGATAATTATCTAGAATTAATTTTATGGTATGGGCATTATATGCATTGATCCAATAAGCCAACTGCTCATCTTTTGACCAACTGCCTTGAGCTGGGTGTTCTCTCAGTTGCTCGATATAGCTATTGAGGCTAGATACATCAGACTTAAATCCAGCATAATCTACCACACCTGTACTGCTAACGTGCGCTTTCAACAATTTATCAAACGCCTCATGACTGACACTAGTAGTAGGTACTCTTTTGTTTGTCTTAGCTTCTTTTACATTTTCAGCAGGCTTAGATGAAGCAGCAGTGGGCATAGAAGTAGGTGCTGCAGCAGTGGATGTATTAGATGTTGAAGTATTGGAGTTCTTAATTGGAATCGATTTTGCTACTGTTTCCACAGCGGCTTCTGTTCTATTGGCTACAGCTTCAGAGCTTTTAGCAGCGGCTTTCTTTGTTTTTGCAATTGCTTTATCCATAGCTTTTTCGGTTTTTAAGGCTGTCTTGTCAATTGCCTTTCCTGTCTTATCCGCTATTTCTATTGCTTTGTCCATTCCTGCTTCTGCACCATCTACCATGCTGTCTTTAGCATCTATAGCAGCATCGGCGACATTATCCATTGCGTCTTCAGACATATCCTTTACGTTATCTACAGCTGACTTCACTGCACCACTACTTTTCGCTGCAGCTTCTTTGGTTTTATCCATGAAGGATTTTCCGCCGTTTGCTGAATCAGAATCTGTGCAAGAAGCAAAATAGACTAGCCCAAATAATAAAGCTAAATATCCTGCATTTCTTTTTATCTCATTGATGATTCTCATGATATTAATTTTAATTATGTTTAGAGTATTGATTCGAATATAACCACCAAAGTATAGGAATGGTTTTGCAGAACGGGATTTTATAATTTTTCGACCCAACCTCAGTTCTGAAATATGCGTGTATACAGATGAAGGGATGATTTTACATCGATTTATCTTACAAGTGCCAACGAAAACCGAATATGTCTGTACAGTTGGATTAATCGTAATGATTTAACTCCCACAAGATTAGGAGAATATACCATACAACAAAGAATATCAACATTATTAGTATGCAAGGTCTTAGCACTGACAGCGCTTAGGAGATCACAGTCTAATATTAATATTCGTCAAAAGATTATGGATAAGTGTTCTTTCGGAAATTAGTGGCAGCACACAGTATTCTTTTTGATTTTTTATTCAATTCCAGTGCAGCGAATCGGAAAAATACTTTATCTTAATAGTTAAACAAAACAACATGAAAAAACTAAAGTTCTATACTTTATTAGCCTTTTTTTTATTATCTGTATTTTATTGCTATGGTCAAGACTGTGATCATGAGGTATTTTCTTTTGATGAGCTCAGACCGGACTTTTCATTAATACATGATTCCCAAGAGGGAGGTGTGCTTGCTGCATTTAACGTAGGCTCTTCGTTGTCGACTCCCACAAACATTAAGGTTAATAAATTTGACTCAGATTTTAATCTAGAATGGGAGGTTGAAATCGGGGATGATCGAAGCCAGCTTATCAGTTCTATTACTCAGGACTCCCAAAATAATTACTATATCCTCGGAACAGACAAGCAGTTTGTAGATAATCACATCATGCTAATTAAAATAGATCCGCAAGGAAATTTAATTTTCAACGAGGTGCTTGATAATTCACAATTACAAGCATTTGGTATCACAAGTACAGATTATTCTATAGGAGAAGATATTTTGTTTGATAATGGCTGTCTCATGGTTTTGGGATCAATATCCGATATTTCCTCCAACCCTGATGGCACCTCTGGTGATGCTTATAAACAACTGCTCGTTAAATTTGATCTTGATGGAAATGTGATAGGTGCTAAATCATTCATTATTGATATCACTGGATGGGATTCAAACTGGTTTTTCGATATAACTGACTATGGTAACCAATTTCCAAAACGAATTATAAAAGTAGCTGACCAATATTGGATAACAGGAATGGTCGAAGTTTCTAGGGAATTATTAAGTGGCCCAACCGGATGCTTTATATCTGCATATGATGAAAATTTCAACTTGCTTTCACATAGCCAAGTAGGTGTAGTGGGGCAATGTTATGAATTAAATCACGGAATAGATTTAGCTTTTCATCCAAATGGGTTTTTATATTTATTGGCAAAAGGAGGAGGATATTGCTTGGATGTATCTGGACGTAACTATCTTGTCAAATTGACTCTCTCAGGCGAGGTTGTATGGACAAAAAACATACAAGCCGACAACACAAGTATGCATATTCTAGCAGATGAAAATATCATCTTAACTACTCCATCCTCAATGAGTAAGTATACTCAGGAGGGTGAAAAATGTTGGAGAAAAGATTTCCCAGGTAACTTTAATACTGGAACAAAACATAGACTAATTGAAACAGAATCTAATGATTTAATTGCGATAGGAGATAACAATACAAGTATCCAAATATACAAAACAGATTCGCTTGGAAACCATTGTACTAATTTGATACGTGGACTTGTTTACTTCGATGAAAATCAGAATTGTATAAAAGATGAATTTGAATCAGGAATACCAAGTTTAATGCTTTCAGAAAGCAGGAACATGAGTCCATTAAATTTTAATGGACCCCGCACAAACAATGAAGGAGAATTCTGTCAATTGATTGATACTTCGTTGGTTAACTTATTTGTTGAATTTCCAAATGAATTTTTCGAGGTAGGATGCGGATTAACGGATAGTATCGGTATGAAATTCGATGATTATCAAAATAAATCGGACTTGATTGAAATTCCGTTCTGGACAGATGCGGATTGTAGTAACATTCGAGTACGTAATCAATCTCCTTACAACAGGATTTGTATTGAAGGAGAAAATAGAATTAATCTAGAAAACAACTCAGCCTTTGTTGAGAATGATGTTGAACTTCGGTTATTCTTTCCTGATGAAATTGAATTTATCAGTTCTCCGACTCCGCACACTGCAAACGGAAACACTGTTTCTTTCAATTTATCAGAAGTCCGATATGGTTTTGGCACATCTATCCTTTTTAATACCCTAATAAGTTGTGATGCCGAAATAGGGGATATAGCAACAGTTATTTATGAGATTATGCCAAACAACCCTTGTGATCTGGATATTCCTATTATTGAGGGTGAGCTACATTATTTGTTCGGGAATTCATTTGATCCAAACGACATAACTGGCAAAGTGGATGGGCGAGATACTTGCTACGATGCTACAATTAATACAGAGCTTGTCGAGTATTTGATCAGGTTTGAAAATATGGGCAATGACTATGCTTATGAAGTTGTTATCAGAGATACGTTGGACACTGCAAAGTTAGATATTAGTTCTTTATCTATGAAAGAAGCATCAGCGGTTTATGACTTCACCATAGAGGATGATACTATTTTGGTAGTAACCTTTAGTGACATTAATTTGGGATACGAAGGACTTACCAATTACCCCAACGTAGCCAGAGGTTTTGTAAAATTCGAAGTTGAAAGCTTCATCGATGACCTGAATTCAGTTGAGAACCGAGCTGGAATATACTTCGATAACAATGAAGTTATCCTTACCAATACTTCTGTAATTGGAGGGTGTAATGACTTTGATGGAGATGGATTTAGTTTAGACGATGATTGTGACGACACCAATGCAGATATTTATCCAGGGTCAGTTGAGATCTGTGATAACATTGATAACGATTGTAGTGGAGAAATTGATGATAATTTGACTATTTACACTTTGTACCAAGATCTAGATGAAGATGGTTTTGGAAATGAGAATGTTAGTATCGCAGATTGTGATCCAAGCTTTATCGGTTATGTAGATAATTCCGAAGACTGTGATGACACTGATGCGTCTATCAACCCATCAGCCGTAGAAATTGTAAATAACGGGGTCGATGAAGATTGTGATGGAACGGATCTTACAACCTCAACTCAATCTTTGAGCGAAGCTGGGATTGAAATTTATCCTAATCCAGTTAATGATAAATTGAATATAATATTAAGCAGATCCTTTAGCTTTTCTGTTAAAATTATATCTATGCAAGGGCAGCTTATTTCTGAATCAAACAATGTTAAGCAATTAAATGTACAGCCATTATTGGCCGGTATCTATTTCATTCAATTTGAAGATTTAGAAACTGGAATACGGTACGTAGAAAAGATTTCTAAGATTTAAAAACTTATGAATAGGATCCTGGGCAAAGGATAGAAATGATACCGAGCCTTCTCGGTAGTGCGCGAGCAAGGAACGAGGCGATGGCTGGCACCGAAGTGAAACGGAGTCATGCATAGCCTGGTCCCGAGTGAGCTTTTCGCGAAACCGAGGGATGACCCCAAAAAAAAGATAATAGCGGCTAGGTCTTAGGTACTAGGTAATTCAGCAGCGAGGTTAGAGCAAGAGTTACGAGTAAAGTAAATAATAACGAACAGCAAAATGAGAAGAGCCCTTTTTACGTAAACAACTAAACAGTTAAACATTATTAAACAGAAATAATAATACTCCTTCTACCAAATAAACAAGCTGACAAATAACAAATTAAATCAATAAAAAACTAAACGATCCCAATATAATTTTGCGGATTGATGCGCTTAAGCTCTTCCTTGACTTCGTCGCTAACATCTAGTCCATGAATAAAACGATGCATAACTTCTTGATTGATCTCGTCATTGCCTCGCGTTAAAGCTTTGAGCGTTTCGTATGGGTTGGGGTAGCCTTCACGGCGTAGGATATTTTGAATCGCTTCAGCGACGACCATCCAGTTGGAGTCGAGATCTTCGATAATCTTGGACTCATTGACGGTAAGTTTTGAAAATCCTTTGAGGATAGATTTGAAAGCGATCAAAGTGTGGGCAAATGGTACACCGACATTACGCAGCACAGTGCTGTCGGTAAGGTCACGTTGCAATCTAGAAATCGGTAGCTTGCTGGCCAAGTGTGCGAACACGGCATTGGCAACACCTAGATTACCTTCGGCATTTTCGAAATCAATCGGATTGACCTTGTGTGGCATGGCAGATGATCCAACCTCGCCCGCAATGACGCGTTGCTTGAAGTACTCCATGGAAACATAAGTCCAAATGTCGCGGCAAAGATCCACGAGGATAGTATTGATGCGCATAAGGTTGTGAAAAATAGAGGCCATACCGTCGTAGTGCTCAATCTGGGTCGTCGTTTGCTGTCTGCTGAGGCCAAGATATTCCATGGTAAATTCGTCGGCGAACTTCTTCCACTCAATGTCTGGGTAGGTAACTAGGTGGGCATTAAAATTACCCGTCGCACCTCCAAACTTTGCAGTATGACTCGCTGCCTTGATCTGCTCAACCTGTATCTGGATACGCTCTAAAAATACTTTGAATTCTTTCCCCAATCTAGTCGGAGAAGCAGGCTGGCCATGCGTCTTGGCTAGCATAGAAATACCAGCCCAATCTTGGATTTTGTTAGATAGAGTCTCCATGACCTTGTCCAGTTCAGGGAGGTAGACCTCCTCGATGGCATTCTTGAGTAGGAGCGGCGTCGCTGTATTATTGATATCTTGAGAGGTCAGTGCCAGATGGATAAACTCTTTATACTCCGCAATACCTAGGGCTTCAAATTTTTCCTTGAGGAAGTACTCTACTGCCTTCACGTCGTGATTGGTGGTGCGTTCGATCGATTTGATGTGTTGTGCATCTTCTATGCTAAATTGCTCAAAAACGAGATTGAGCGCGTCAATATGAGTTTCTTCAAATGACTCTAACTTTGGTAATGGCCACTGCGTCAGTGCAATAAAATACTGGATCTCAACAAAGACTCGATACTTAATAAGGGCAAATTCTGAAAAATAATCTGCTAGTTCTTCTGTTTTAGAAGCGTAACGACCATCAATAGGGGAAATAGCTTTGAGCATAAAATCATTTTTAAGTAATATTGCGTTTAATACTATTTACGTCAATACCATAGTGCTGATAGAATGCCGCAAAAATAAATATATATCAGCGCTAAAACGAAGATTGATAAGGGAATTGTGAAAGAATAACATAATATAGAGGTATAAATCCAATACAGATTTTGAAGAAAAATATATTCAAACGTTTACTATTTACGATGCTGCTCTTGGCTATCGCTTTCATGTCACATGCACAGATCATGGTGTCGGGGAGTATCAGCAATATGCAGGCTCGGAACATTCTGGTTAGTATCTATAGTGAAGGCACTCATCAGCTCATCGTAGTCGAAGGAGATGGAAAATTTGAAGCCGAGTTGCCTCGCTTTGAGGAGTGCCTACTCGTAGTATACGGAGCCAAAACTCAACCGATCACTTACAGTTTTGATACGGAGCAAGGTGCCACTGAACCAATCAAGCTTTTTGTGAATTTGAGTGGGGAGCAACCTGAGAAAGAAAGTGTCAGAATAGATGGCCCAATTAAAAGATATTCAACAGATGGTTATGCCTACACGACCGATAAATTTAATCTGGATAATGTAAAAGATAAACCAAAGTTTGCCATACTTATGTCTAAGATGAGTGTAGATCTAAAAGCATTCTACAAGGATCGAGTTTTGCCTAAAGAGCGACTGGGATTGAATACGACTTCTAACGATGCGGTACATCGCAAAAGTGAGCATAGGTTGGGTCAAGAGATATATGAGACACTGAATAGAAAGCGGATGCAAGAGAAAAATCTGGTTGCAGTCAAGGCAAGCTACGAGGCGGATCACAGCGCTGGAATAGAGCGTTGCCAAGTTGAATATACCTACCTCAAAGCTGAAGCTACATATATCAAGACCAGCTATGAATTAGCTAGATTGGAGTATGAAAAAGAAAAGCTTATTGTGCGTAGATACGAAAATAACAGTCGCTCTGCTAGTACTAGAAAGATGTTGCAAGCAGAGGAAAAACGTGATCGATTAGAAAAGGAAAAGGAGATAGCTGGGATCACGCTGATCAACAAACAAGCAGATTGCTGGGAGTTGGATGCACAGGCAAAGTTAGATAAGGAAATAGGAAAAGGGGATGCTGCTGATCAAGCTAAGATTGCAATAAAGCGTCTAGATATCAACAATATTCGTATGACAAGCCGACTCCAAAATGCTAAGAAATTATATAAGGAATATAATTTGCTGGCCAATGACCTGACGGGTCGTGATCGGGTAGTGGAACTTGCTAATGCACAAAAATATATTTCTCAACAGGAAGAAATAAAACTCTATCAAGCAGAAAATACTTTAGAAAAATGGAAGATCAAAAATGAATCGGAGCCTATTTATGGACGCCAGGTTGAGGCTGCGAATGTGGCTTTTCTGAAGCAGAGAGAAGATGCTTTTCAAGCAGAAATGGCTTACTTGGAACATATTTGGCACCTTAGAGAGACGCCGAGTGTGAAGATTGTTTTAGATGATATTTTTGCTCGTCAAAATGATCTCTTAGATATAGTGCAAGCCAATCGCCCCCAACTGAATGAGCCTGCCACAGTAGCTGAAACCGAATCCGATGCGGAATTGTTGTCCAAGATAAAAATAGAAAGTAATACCCGTGAGGATAGTCGGACGAAGACCTTGACGTTTGATCAAGACTACTATGAGATTACTGATGATGGTACAAGTCGTCAGTATTTTAAAAATGGTAAGCCGATCACGCGGATCACTTATGAGTTTGAAACAAAAAGGCAGTTTGGAGAGATCTTAGAAAATGTCAAGGATGTAGAAAGAAGAAGTCGTCTCTTCGATTTGTTTAAAAAAAGAATACAATGAAAGTAGATATACTAGCTATAGGTGCGCATCCCGATGATATAGAGTTGGCATGCAGTGGCACCTTGCTCAAGCATATCGAGATGGGCCACACGGTTGGCTTGCTTGATCTGACCAAAGGCGAGTTGGGCTCTAGAGGTTCTGCTGCTATCCGAAAGAAGGAGGCGACGCTGGCTGCCAAGATGATGGGCGCTGTTGCGAGAGAAAATGTTGGACTGAAGGACGGATTTTTTGATTTGGAACAGAGCATCATGAAACTGATCCCATATATCAGAAAGTATCAACCAGATATCGTGCTTGCCAATGCCATCGCTGACCGACATCCAGATCATGGGCGCGCTGCTGAGATGATTGCCCGTGCCTGCTACTTGTCCGGCTTACTCAAGATCAGAACATTTTGGAAGAACGGCAAGAAGGCGCAACAACATTGGCGGCCTAAGCAGGTATATCATTACATTCAAGACAGATATATAGAGCCTGATTTCGTAGTCGATATTACGCCATACATGGAGCACAAGATAGAATTGATTCAAGCCTACGGTTCTCAGTTTTACAATCCCAAATCAAAGAAGTATAAAAATGAGGCTCAAACGCCGATCTCGGGGAAAGACTTTTTCGATAATCTATATGCCAAGGCTAATGTCTTTGGCCGCAATATTGGGGTGCCCTATGCCGAGGGTTATACATCCGAGACTGCGATGGGTGTGAAGTCTTTATTTGATTTTGAGTGAGTTTTCAGATTGGATTCATAATTAATTTTTAACGAATTTTTTGGGGCCATTGTGATCCTAATAAATTTGGCTCCCAACCGCGTCGTCCGTTACTACATCCAAGGCTATGCTTCGTGCAGCCCACCCACTTGGATATAACACTTCCACCGCTTGTCCATCACAGGCTCGCTTTCGCATCGCGTTATTAAAAAAAAATGACAGTCAAAATATTTAACCCAAATTATCTCTACATTATGGCCTGTTCAATCGTCTTCGTTCAGGACAATGGCTTTATCCATAAGACAAAAAAGATGAGTATTTGCTTCCTAATTTTGTAGTAATAGAATAGATAGCATTTACAATATATACACAGCGGCATATGATAAAGGAGAATTAAATCTTGAAATATTTTGAAGCTGAAGATTATCGACCAATTATTATTTCCTTTTATGCAGATGAAGCTGAGCCGAATCTAATTTTCTCATCTAATTGAGAAGGAGGTTTTGATCTTTATTCGGTTAGGACGGGATTATAGGCGGTAAGCGTTTTTTATTCTTCTAATTTCATTCGATTTATTATATTCAACATTATTTTTTTTATTCTCAAAATTGTAAATTATTTCATTGGACAAAGGATGGACAGGGCGACGATGATAGGAGTCGGTCGTAATTGTAGTGTATTACAGAAAGAATAACAGTATCTATAAGATAAAACATCCCATTTTGCCTCATATAACGACACCAAAAATGAAGAACATTGCTATTATATTGATATCCGTTTTGTCAATTTCTTGTAAATTTCAGGACAAGCAACTTGACAACAATAAAGTATATGGTTTGAATGAGCAAAAAGAAGCATCTCAAATAGCCGAATATGTTACATGTGTTTTTGAAGACTCAAATGCAAATTTATGGTTTGGAACACTCAGTAGAGGAATTGCAAAATATGACGGAAGAGAATTAAGATACTATACGAAAAATGATGGATTGCCTTCAGATAGAGTAACAAGTGTAATAGAAGATCAGGATGGGATTTTATGGTTCAATACAGGAAATGGATTATCGAAATTTGATGGTCATAAATTTAAAAATTATCTGGTTAAGGATAGCGATTTTGGTAGTAACGTGATAAGTAGTTTACTTATTGATAGCAATGGGATATTTTGGGTTGGTACCTGGAATGGTGTTTATCAATTTGATACAGAAGAATTTCTGCCGATTCTGATTCCATATCCTGATGTCGACACTAAGATAAATGAAGACACAAAAAATTGGATAATTGGCATTAATGAAGATCATAAGGGTAATATATGGTTTAGACGGGATGGATATGGGCTTTGTAAATATGACGGAAATTCGTTTAGCTATGTCCTAAAGAAAGATGGTTTACATTCTAATAACGTTACTGAAATTGAATTTGACAAAGATGGTAGTATTTGGATTGGAACAAGAGTTGCCGAAAGAGATAATCCTGATCCCAATAAAAGAGCTGGAAAAGGAGGGCTCAATAGATTGATGGGGGGTGAAATTAAATCATTCCCAGATATTGATGGATTCAACAATGACGATGTATATGAAATATTTACTGATACATCTGATCATATTTGGATCACTACAACTAGAAATGGAGTATATAGATATGATAGGAAAGAGTTTCGAAAATATTATTTTCCTATTTCTATTATGAGCATTATGAATGACAAAAAAGGCAATCTTTGGTTCGGTGGTGCTGGTGGCCTCTATCGGATTGATAAAAATCAACAGATAATAAATGTGAAGACGAATGGACCTTGGGAATAATAAAAAAATTCGAAAGTTGAGCAATATGTATTGCTGTTATATTTCCAGTCTATAGGTACTCTTTAAACGTGAATTTATTGTAGTGCATTTTAGTCAACAAATGTATAAGAAGGAATAAACTACTAATTGTGAGGCGCACGTCAATGTAAAACTGAAGCCTAGAAATTCAATTTGCGATCGGGTGCTGAGAAGGTGCAATTTGACTAACTTCTCTCACCTACTTGATAAAAAATAAAAAATAAAAAATGAATAAAATATCATATTATGTTTTGGTTGCAGTGTCTATTCTCATCTCCTGCGAAGAGAGTAAAAAGAAAATCACTAAAACCCCAATTCACGAAAAAAATATAGAAAACCTTCTAAATTTTTTCAATGAAAATGCGTATCAAGAAACTCAAGGCACCTATTATTCTGATGTTGATAATGAAGGAAACGTAGTATCAGATAAGGTATTCAATGTGGCTCTAAGCAGACTAATTTACGGGCTCTCCTACTCCAAGAATATAGACATTTCTAATTTAAAAAGAGCGCAGAAAGCGGCTGTTTTTCAATTGGAAAAACTAATTATCAAAGATTCGTCACATACTTACTTCGCTTCATTCTTTGATTTAAAAACTGATATGCCTGATAGCTCCAAGAATTTAGATATATGGCAGCAAGCATATGGACTTTGTGGCCTGACCGAATTATATAGAAATGCCCCCAATAAAAATTTATTAGCTAATATACATCGGTTACATGATAGCTTTGTGAAAACATTCTACGATAGCAAAAAAGGCGGATTTTATGGAAATTATGGAGCCAATAAACAAGTTGAAGGCAGCAAAACCTTGCAAGCACTAATTTATCCTATTACTGCGTACATGGAAAACTTATATTCAGGTGATGTTGACAATAGGAACAAATACGAACCTTATTTAAAAGAAAACCTTCAAATTGCTTTTGACAATGGGTGGAACAAAGAATTGGGCTGGGTAAACATTAAATTTGATGATAGTTGGAATCCATGCCAACACTCCTCTCCTGATTCCGTTTGCTTTAATGTTACCCCAGGCCATAACTTTCAATATGCCTCTGTCTTTTTAAGAGCAAAAAATTGGGAATTTTTGACAAAACAAGATCGATCAAAATATCAAAAATTTGGAATTGAAGTTTTGAACACAACTTTAGAAAAACCTATTTTTCCCAAAAAGGATTTATCTCAAGGTTTTTACAGCGAAGTCAATCCTATAACCAATGAAATCACAGACGAAAGAAAAACATGGTGGCAGCATTGTGAAGCATTAATAGCATTTTCCTTAGCTGATAAAAAATTCAAAGTAAGGGCGAAAAATTTAGAGAACTTTTATTTTAATGCTTTTCCTGATAAAGAAAATGGAGGCGAATTCTTTGCTGTAAACAAACTAAATATTCCACAAACTGATGAATTAAAGGGCAGTATTGGTAAATCTGCATACCATACAATAGAGATGATTAAGTTTTTAAACAAATAAAATCAGCACCTAAAAAACAATTAGCGAAAAATGTCCAAAATCGGGATAGCGACTAAAAAGGAGACTACATCTACATAGTACTTAGCTTAAAATGAATCTAATGGCTTATATTTTGTTTTCGTCACTCATTTAGCTAAGCCTAATGTCGCTCACCAAGCCTCGGCTAAACCCATTATTTAATATTTTAATCGCAATTCTTATGTACAAGAGTTCACGCAACAAGTTAATATTGAGCCTAGGAATTACATGAAGCACGTTGGTATATCAATATGCACGATTGTGATAGTTATATTTATTTTGATTGATCATAATTATTCTAGCTTACATTTGATAAAGGCATAATGATGGTGAGAACCATTGCAGGCTTGATGAAATAAAATTCTGCGTTTATATTTATCGCTACTATAAATTATAGTCTCAGCAATTGCTTTAGGCATTTATACGATACACTGGACAACACATATATAGAATAAGCTCGCTGTATTGGTTATGTCAATACTATACTATATGTTACATGGGATACAAACAGTCATACTAAAATATCTAAGTTTTTTAATAATACCAACATTAATAAGTAATCCATATTAATTCTTAAATTTGATAAAAGTGAAAAACACCATACCATTGGTTTTGATGTGAATATATTTTATATGCGTATAGGAATTTTAATAATATTTATCTTTGGCATTTTCAGATGCACATCACCTGTAATCGCGCAGAATTCTAATTATATATTCGAAAAACTACCTTCAGAAATTGGCTGGACAGATGAGACAATCAATGATATCTTACAGGATTACAAGGGATTTGTATGGATGGCTACTTGGTCTGGTCTAAAGAAATATGATGGATATAGTATAAAATCGTACAGCCAAGGACTAGATATCGAGAATGGATTGAACGGTAACAAAATAAAGTGTCTCTTTGAAGACAGTAAGAAAAGGCTATGGGTAGGTACAAACTATACTGGATTTTATCTCTACGATAGAGATCTAGATAAGTTTATTCAATATCAAAAAGACAACAACGATATGAATAGCCTTAGCAATAATCATGTCTTAGCCATTAATGAAGATAGCGATGGTTATATTTGGATTGGAACTGAAAATGGTCTAAACCGATTCTCTCCAGAAACTGAAGATTTCATACACTTTGAAAATTCTGAAGTTGACGAAAAGAGTAAAGGTTACAAAGGAATTGTCTCAATCGTACTTTCAGAGGATGGAAATCTGTGGGTAGGCTGTGAAGTAGGTCTGGATTTATTGGTTAAAGGTAAAAACGGTGCTCCTGATTATTTTATCAAATATTATTTAACTCCTGAGGATGCCTCAGCCGAAGATTTTTTACGACATAATTTTATTCTTGAAATAGTGCCTTCTAAAATTGAAAAAAACACCCTATGGATAGGTACAAGTATTGGAGTTAAAAAGTTGAAATATTTTCCAGAGGATAAATCAAAAATAGAATTTGAAACTTATGTCAATCAAAAAGATTCAAAGCAGGGCCTAAGTCATAGCTTTGTTTCAGATATTTATGAGGATAGTCTTAGAAATCAACTATGGATTGGCACATATAATGGCATAAATCTTTTGAATATAGACAATGGACAATTCCAATACTTTACGCACAATAAATTTTCTCAAAATTCTATAAAAAATAATGTAGTTCACTGTCTATATAAGGATCGATCTGATAACCTCTGGATAGGAACAGACAAAGGTATAAATTATATCAATTTTTCGAGTAAACCTTTTATTAGCATCCAATTAGCTGAAAGTGAACAGGACTTAGATTTGATAAGTAGTCTAAAATTATCGAATGATAAAAAAGGGCTTTGGATTGCTACTAACGGTACTGGTTTAGGATATATACCTATAGAAAACGAATCGCTATCTCAAGATAAAATATTCCATTACCCGATAAAGGCGCCATTGAGAGAGGATCTTTCTGGTTTTATATCTGATCTTATTATTTCAGATAGGGAGGATATTTGGCTGACCACTAAGGGAGCTGGACTGCTAAAAATACCAAATAATAGGATAGCGCTCCGTAGTTCTGTGATAGCCGATCCAATTCAGTATACAATGGACGACCGACTAGAAGACGACTATCTAATGACGTTATTTCAAAGTAATAGTGGAGCTATATGGTTAGGTTATTGGGACAATGGTTTAGGAAGGCTTGATCCAGATACCGAAGAAGTTATTCATTTTGATTTTACAAATGAGTCTGAACTAAATCTCAAAATGTTTCCCATTGTTTATATTTTTGAAACTGTTGATGCTGGCAAAAACATTTTGTGGGTAGGAAGTAGAGGGGGTGGTTTATATAAATTGAAATATGATAACTCTACACAGAATTTAGAATTTCTAAACCAATATCATTATGAGCATAGATATGGTAATGGAATAAGTAATAATTTTATCAATTCCATTTATCAATCCAAGAGTGATTCAGCTAATCATAAATTATGGATTGGAACTGAAAGTGGCTTGAATATACTAGATACAAAAAAAAATACATTTACCTATATAGATAAATCTAATGGACTCAAGAATAATCTAGTTCAAGCAATATTGGAGGATGAGGCAGGCAATATGTGGGTGAGCACATCAGCTGGAATTTCTCAGATAAAAATGAAAGGAGATGATGTTGAAGTTATTAATTTTGATAAATACGATGGACTTAAAAGTGACTCTTTCTTTGATAAGTCCTGCTCTATACTAGATGGCGGTCAGTTAATATTTGGCGGCATAAATGGCTTAACTTACTTTACGCCAGGTAGTATAAAAATGAATGATCTACCACCAAGAGTATCACTGGTGGATTTTCGTATATTTAATGAAACTGTTCCGATTGGTGAGTTAGAAAATGGCCGTACTATATTAGAGCAAAGTATTTCTGAGACAGAGTCTATCGATTTAACGCATCGAGATAATGTATTATCATTTGAATTTGTAGGCCTATTGGCAAATGAACCTCAAAAACTAAAATTTGCCTACAAACTAGAAGGATTTAATGAAGATTGGGTTTATACGGATGCATCAGAAAGAATAGCTCATTTTACTAATTTGCCATATGAGTCTTTTCAGTTTAAAGTAAAAGCGGCGAATGCCAATGGTGTCTGGAGCGAACCTAACATTCTTACTCTAAATGTCAGTCCTCCATTCTGGATGACAAATTGGGCGTACTTACTTTATTTCATTATAGTAGGAGGTTTGCTTCATGGTATATTTAGAGTCGTAAAGATGCGTTCAGAATTCAACCATAGTTTGCAATTAGAAAAAGTAGAGCGCGAAAAACTACAAGAAGTGAATAAGATGAAGCTTCAATTTTTTACTAACATTTCTCATGAACTTCGTACGCCACTAACTTTAATCGTTAGTCCATTAGAGCAGTTTATTAAGGAAAAATCATTAGAGAAAAAATTTCACAAGTCTATAGTTCGTATGCATGATAATGCTCATCGTTTATTGACCATGATAAATCAATTATTGGATATCAGGAAGAATGATGCAGGGCTGATTAAATTAAAGGCTGCTGAAGGTAATTTTACAAAATTCACTAATGAAATTATGCTATCATTCAAAGGATTAGCAAAACAACGAAAGATTAAACTAAAATTTTACCCTCAAGAGGACTATATGCCGCTGTGGTTTGACAGAAGTCAAATGGAAAAGGTATGGTTTAATTTACTTTCAAATGCTTTGAAATTTACCCCTGAAGGAGGAAGAATCGAAGTTCATTTGATATATACAAATGAGAAAAATGATTTTCTGACTATTAAAATAAAAGACACAGGCATTGGTATTCCTGAAAATCAGAGAGAACATATATTTGATAGATTTTATCAAGTGGAAATGAATTCAGAGGAGGCAGAGAAAGGAGGAACTGGAATAGGGTTAGCTTTATCAAAATCTATTGTAGAATCTCATCATGGAAATATTTCGGTAGAGGGTAATGAGCGTCAGGGGGGGAGTACTTTTGTAATATTACTTCCATTAGGTAATAATCACTTTTCAGAAGATGAGAGAATCCCAAGCACCGTGTATAAGGATACAATTACAAAATACTTGAATACAGCACTACCCAAAGAGGAGGAAGTACTTATTGATATAACGGAATCAGAGAGTGAATTAAAACCATCTAAAACAAAAGCATTATTACTCATTGTAGAAGATAACGAGGATATACGCGCTTATTTGAATGAATGTCTAGAGGAGAAATATAGAATCTTGCAGGCTGAAAATGGAGAGGTCGGTTTAGCTAAAGCAATAGCGGAACTACCTGATTTAATTCTGGCTGACATTTCGATGCCTAAAATGGATGGTATTGAAATGTGTAGCCAATTAAAATCCAAATTGGTGACTAGCCACATTCCGATTATTTTACTGACAGCTCGTACATCCTTAATTTTTAAAATTGATGGTGTTGAAAAAGGAGCAGACGATTATGTTACTAAGCCGTTCAATATGCAATTGTTGGAGGCAAGGATAAAAAATCTAATTCGCTCAAGGAATAAACTGAAGGAAAAGTTTGCGAAAAATTTTGATCTTAGTCCTTCTGGAATAGTTATGAATTCTTTAGATGAAAAGTTACTTTCCCAAGTAAAGCATACAGTAGAAAGTAACATGGATAATTCTAAGTTTTCGGTGGAGCAATTAGCTAACTCACTTCACCTTAGCCGTATGCAACTTTACCGAAAATTGAAAGCCCTCACTGGTAAGTCACCTAATAAAATCATACGTGAAATTCGACTGCAATGCGCCGCTCAGTTATTGAAATCCAAACAGTACAATGTAGCTGATGTAACCTATATGGTGGGTTACAATGACTTGAAATATTTTAGAGACCAGTTTAAGAAGGAATTTGGAGTTAGTCCTAGTGAGTATAGTAAGTCCTAATCTAATAATAAATTGAGTACTTAAACCATAATTGTGCGTACCATTATATAGGCATATTCAGAAGTAAGCAAAGCTAAGCTTGAAATCTTGTCCAGCTGACTTGATGGAAGTATAATATTATAACACAGGGTTTCAACCCTTTGTAAATGTGGAGTTTGGATCCAATTTGGCGTGGTTTTTAATAAAAATTCATGTCAAATTGCTAAAAGAATTACCCCGTTTTCAGCTCAAAATTTGGGAAAACGAAGCATTCCAAACCTTTAAAAATCGATTATCTCCCTTTAGGTGTATAGTTTATCCTTCCTGTGAATATCCCTAACATCAATTTGAATTTAAAATAGACAAATTCATTTACTCCCTAACATTTGGATAGTCAGCTATATTATTTATAGCTTATCGGCTCCCTACCATTAGTGGTTTCGCCATAACCTTTCCATTTCCATCTTGAACTTTCACCCAATACATCCCAGATACCAGATTATTTGGTAACCTGATTTCTATGCTTTCATCAATTAAATTTTGCAACTCGTTATATACGCGAATATATTGACCAGACATATCTATTAGGCTGACCTCTAAATTTCGCTCAATATCTTTCAATCCCTTCAGTGTTATTTGGCTTCCTGCTAATGAAGGATTGGGATAAAGATTAAATGATGAGTAGTCCACACTTTCTACATTTACAAACTCCTCTTCACTTACAATGAATGCAGCATCCCAGTACAAATCTGGAATGGATACTACTAAACCGTTACCATCAACTTCTATAGATTCTTCATTAAGAATATCTCCAGATAAGCAATCCACCCAAGTTAAAAAATAATTTCCGGCTTGTAAATCAGGAATGGTAATGATAGCTCCACTTGCCGGAAGTGGTTCACCATTTGCCACTACATTTTCGTGATTATATTCGTTATTTAGTATATAGCCTGCGCAGTAACTATTGTTTTCTGCAATTAATACATAGCTATCCACTTTAGCTCCTAAATTGGAGAAATTATAACTACCAATAGAAATCCAATCTGTCCCTGTATTGTCTACTCTGATTGTATGTTCTCCTTCTGGGATATCTACACGGTATGTTTCATTAGTTCCCGCAGCAACGTCAGTTATCAATACATCATCTACCCAGATTGAGATTCGGGGAGCTTGTCCAGATTCTGAAGAAGTTTGCACTTCGAAATATCCATTCGTAGGATAATTTACAGTAAAAACTGGGGGACTACGAAATTCTGTATTCCATTGTGAACCATAAAGGTAAAGAGACAATATAGAGTTGCTTGGAGTGACTTGACCAAGCTCATCAATAAAAATAGAATCACTTGCAACTGTTCCCCAACCAGCGGAAGGCGCCAAACTTAAATCTCCTACTGATTCCGATACAAATGAAGGTGTTGGCTCTAATTTTTTTTCCATAAAAGGCACATAATTAGTGAATCGCTCAACACCGGTAAAATGAAAGTATAAGTCTAATGGATGGACATAACTATCCCACCACCAAGTCATCCCAGTACCCATTCCACCACCCATTAAACCACCCCAAATGGAATTGTGTAAATGGATTCCGTCTGGATCTTGGTTTGCAATTGTTGCGGACCCACCTAAGCCAAATTCTCCTGTAAGTGTAGGTTTATTGTAATCCTTCAAATATCTACGTACACCTCCAACTAAAACTCTTTCAAGGTTTGGAATATTATTATAAAAGTGAGTCTGCGTAAAATCTATTTCTGGATAGGACCAAACTTCTGGGTCCTCCGCATCGTGTGCATAACTAGTAGTGATTAAGTGATTATAAGGATCAATCGTTTTTAGGTAATCTGTCATTTCAAAGTGCCAGTTGGCAACATCTTCTTTATGGGTTGAAAAATCATCCGTCCATTCTACTTCATTAAATAATTCCCACGCCATTATATTTCTAGAATAACCCCAGCGGGCAACTATATACCGCAATCTATTTTTTGTGTGCGCCTTTGCAGTGCTATTTGTAAAGAAGTCCCAAGTGTTATCACATGGCCCACCATTGGCTACATTATATGGGGATTCGTTCCAATTAGGATTTACTTGTGTAGATACTTGTCCGTGATGCTGTATGCAAAGCATAGCATATACTCCTCTTTCTGCGCAGTAATCATAAAGCCAATCTTGGTACCGACTTTTAATTTGTTGATATTTACGAAGTCCTTCGAAATTGTTAGACCCCTCTCTCCACTCGATGCCTAAACCCCAGTGTGCATGCCAGAGCCGAATAAAATTACCTCCAAAATCTGACAATCGAGATAACCAAGCCTTATAATTTGTCAGCGTATTTCCAACTTGCCAAGCCATATTTTCTCCCACTAGTATCATTTGTTCACCATCATCGAAACTCAAGTAGTTCGACATGTTTTTATTGACAAATCCGTGATTCTTTGTATCATCTGAGGCAATGCATTGAAATGTAGAACTACTTACTATGCTGGTTCCAGTGGCATCTGTTTTAGATATTTCATAGTTCCACATACCAATTTTGTCTGGTGAAAAGCGTACTTGAAATCCATCATCTTCAGGAGCTAGACTTCCATTTATCTCGTTCAGTTCATAATTCTCTATATAGAAACCGTCTACTTCTTTTCGTTCTCCATCAGGAGATGTAAATATAGCAGTTACTGCAACCTCATCATAATCATATGGATTTGCATAGTTGGTGCCTATATTCACTTCTGTTTGGAATTTGGCATAACGTTCAACATTTTGAGAAAATATTGATAAAGAACTGAATACCGAAAGTATAAATAGTAGAAATCGTGTCATGGAATTATTTATTTAAAAAAAAAGAGTCAAGATTATTTGACTCCTAATTTTGTATTTCGAATATAATATACATATAAAATAAAAGTAAAATGATAGTTTTTTTTAAACACAGGAATAAATCACTCATGAGATGGAGTTAAACCCATCTCATGAGTTTGATTTATTACTAGCTTTTAATCAATTACTTGAAGCTTCAATGTCTTAGTGTAATTTTGATATTGAATATTTACGAAGAATAAACCAGTAGGGAGATCATTTGTTAATAATTCTATTTTTTGATTTCCAGTATGGATATCAGTTCTAAATTCATTAACAGTTTTACCCAAAATATCAACTACTTGAATTGCAAGATCTTCTAATGGAAATTCAGAAGTGATGTCTAGCTGCACTTGTTGAGAAGATGAGGTTGGGTTAGGAGACAGATTAAATGCAACACCTAATTCTTCTAACTCTACTACATTTACACCACCCTGTACTGTTTCAATTGTATTCTCGCTAGCACATATTTGCACATCATCATACCATACTGTATATGCTCCAGTAAAATCAGCGGTATTCCAACGTTGTGCCTTCATTTCCACAAAAGCATTATTCCAATCTTCATTAGGTGTAAATGTCAGAGAATAATTTTGCCAAGTGTTAGAAGTTACCATAAAGTTACCGTGTGCTGGTTCCTTCCAATCTGTATCTCTAACAGCTCTAGCATATACTTGTAACGTATCACCAGTAGGAATATCTCCTTTTATCCACATAGTCAATGTATATTCTGTACCTTCGACAAGATCAAAACGATCACCAAAGCGATGATGTAATTCTGCAACGTTGTGATTTTCGGGGACATCAATCCTAATAGAATTAGCTCCAGAGTGAGGTAATATCGGATCAAACACCCATATCGCCAATGATTCATTGTCATTACCATCCCAAGTTTCCCAGCCTATCCCATCTTCATCTAAGTCAGTATCGGCAAATTCGAATGCCATATTCGAGGTGCAAGCGATTAGCGTATCCAAAGTCCCAAAGTTATAAACCTCTGCTACTACTTCTCCGCTTCCTGGTTCTTCATCTGTTGGACACATTGACAATTCATCAAGCCATACGTCATATGGAGCAGTCGCACCTTCTGTAAAGACTTTTAATTCTAGATGAATATCATCGCGCTCAGTGTCATTGGCAAAGATGAAAGAGTATTCAGCCCAATCCGTAGTGATCGAAGCTTCACTATTTCCTATGGTAGTCCATCCATCAAACTCATCTTTAACCCACATTTGGATACCTGCACCGTTTAAAGTACTCTTAGCCCATACCGAAACCTTATAATTTTGCCCTTCGACAACAGATGCTACTACTTGAGGACGACTGTTAATTTCACCAGTTCCTTCTAATTCAGCAGTAGGTTTCGTCACACTTATCATGAAACTGCTATCGCCAACAATCGACTCACTGCTTACGTCAAATGCATAGTCAGTATCATTTCCACCATGCCAAGATCCCCATTCTGCACTTCCACCTTCTGCACCAGGATTCAGTAATAAATTATCTGAGCAAGTAACTGTTGATGGACTAGCTGCGCAAATTGCCAGTTCATCGAAAAATACTTTATATGGTGCAAATCCTCCATTGAAAACCTTTAGCTCTAGATGGATATCATCTCTGTCCTTATCAGCTTGAAAGATGTAAGAATATTCTGCCCAATCAGTTGAGATGCTAATTTCTGTGTTGGCAAGAGTAGCCCAGCTATCAAATTCGTCTTTGACCCAAACTTGGATAATTGCTTGATCGATAGTACTTTTTGCAGCAAAATTTATCTCGTAAAATTCTCCTTCTATAACAGGAATGATCATTGGTCTGTTATTATATTCCGCTGGTCCTGTAGGAATGTCATCGGAAGGTACAAGCGTTTCTAGTACAGCACTGCTATCTCCTACAAATGCATCATCACTAGTATAGAATGCAAAAGCCGATTCAGTTCCACCGTGCCATGACCCCCAACCTTCTGATCCATTTGGAAAGTTTTCAAATCCTGCATTATCAATCAGATTTGTCTCACACGTTTGAGTTACGGATACTAATTTGCAGATATATACATCATCAAACTTTATAGTGTAAGGAACACTAATATTTTCACTATAAACTTTTAGCTCCAAGTGAACATCAGTTCTGTCTACAGTTGGCGTAAACTGAGTAGTAAGAACTTGCCACTCTGTGTCAGAAACAGTAAAGAATTCATTATGAAGAGTAAACCATCCATCGAATTCATCTTTAATCCATGCTGATACATTGGCATTAGGCATTGAACTCTTGACGGCAAAACTAATTTCATAAGTTTCTCCACCAGTTACCGAGATGATATCTGGTCGATTATTGTATTCTCCACCTTGAAAACTAGTTAATGTACCAGAATCCACTAATACATTAATAACAGCACTTGAATCGCCAGAATAAGCATCAGAGTCATAGGCGAAAGAATAAGCTTCAGGGTTATTGTCGTGCCAAGTACCCCAATTAGCGGCACCTTCTTCAAAACTACCATTAGAAATCAAATTATCAGCGCATTGTGCACTCGTGCCTACCACAAGACACATCATGAGGAGGAATGTAATTAGAATATGTAAAGTGTTTTTCATTATAAATAAATTTTGTTAAAATAAAAATTGTTTCCACAGCCTACTATTGCTGACAACATAAATGTAACTCTAAGTACTAATATAATACCAAGACATACGTTGCAAAAATAAGGGTCAATTGTAACATTTGGGACATTTTATACCGTATTTACACAAATTTGTGATATTTACCACCGATTTATGATCTATTTACCTCCGCTAAGATAATTTTACACAATTACCTTTAGAGCGTTGTTAAATTTTATCAAGACGAAAAAAATCATATTATTTATGAAGAATCTTTTTCATTTAAAAGAACGTAATCTGAAATTTGGGATCATCATGTTATACATGATAGCCTCTTTTGGATTATCGGCACAAATATTTGAGATCAAAGGAACTATTACTTCTGCGTTAGACGGTGAAACGCTCATTGGTGCAACTGTCTTAAATGAAGCATCTTCAAGTGGGGAAGCGTCAGATATTGATGGCACTTTTACTATAAAAGCCAAAGTCGGTGATACACTTAGTATTAGTTACACAGGGTTTGCAACTCAAGAGATTATAGTAGAAAATGATTCACCACTAAATATAAGGTTAGAAAGTGACGCAAATATTATGGATGAAGTAGTAGTCGTTGGATACGGGATGTCCCGAAAGAGTGATTTGACAGGTTCCGTTTCCTCTATCAAATCCTTGGAATTATCGAAAACGACCATAACTTCCCTGGAACAAGGACTGCAAGGTAGAGTTGCAGGTGTAAATGTCACCCAAGGGGATGCCGCTCCAGGAGCTGGTATAAGCATCGAAATACGTGGTACAAACTCTATTCTAGGTGGAAGTCAACCTTTATATGTTATAGATGGCATACCAGTTACTAACCCAGCTGCATCTGCTGGAAACCTTGGAGCAAGCGAACCTAATAATCAGATTATTTCAAATACCAATGTTTTAGCTACTTTATCACCATCAGATATTGAAAGTATTGAAATTTTGAAGGATGCCTCTTCTACAGCTATATATGGATCAAGAGGATCTAATGGAGTTGTGCTTATTACAACTAAAAAAGGACAAGAAGGTACAGGCAAGGTTTCCTTAAATATTGCTCATGGTCTTTCGAGTGTTATTAATAAGATTGAATTGTTAGATGCGGAAAAATTTATAGAATACCAAAATACTGCTTATGAAAATGCAGGAATCCCAACAGGCTCTTATCCTTGGGCACCAGATACACTCTCTAATCCTACCAGTCCTAGAATAAGTGATGTACTTGCTCTTCGTCCTGATGTGGAGGTTGATTGGCAAGATGAAATATTTCAGACAGCACCTATTAAAGACTATCAATTAGGCTTTTCAGGTGGAAATAATAAAGGAAGCTACTCCGTTATGCTTAATTATTTAGATCAAGAAGGTGTTATCATAGGATCTAAATTTAGAAGAGGTGGACTGCGAACGAACTTAAGTTACCAGCTCAACGATCGAATCCGAGTCAATGGAAATTTAGCTTATACCCGATCGAATAATAGCTTGGTACGTACTTCGACCAATACTACACAATCCGCAGGTGGTATTATTAGGTCTGTTTTAAATTATACGCCGATAAGACCTTTATTTACCAATGATGATGGCATGCTCGAAATTCTGGGAGAAGAAGATGGTGATCCTAGATTAGAAGATCCAGCTGTTTTTCAACAATTTGGTGCTAACCCACTACGGTATACGGATGAAGTTACGGAGTCGCATAATTTTTCTAGAGTTATTGGCGGTATTAATACAATTATTGATCTTACCGGTGGTTTCTCTGCAGATATTCGCTTAGCAACCAATTATATAGATAGGAAGAATAATACATATTACCCTCGGACTGTTTCTGAAGGTTTCGGTTTAAACGGATTAGCAGTTGTATCAAGTAATGAATTTGTAAATTTAATAAATGAAAATCTAATACGCTATAAAAAGGAGTTTTCTGATTCTAGAGTAGAGGCGCTTGCTGGTTTCACATACGAGACTAATCAAGACTATTGGATAAACAATGAAGCGCGAGACTTTCCTGATGATGAGCTTTCTTATTTTGCGCTACAAAACGGTTTGTCTCACGTACCTACAAGAACCAATTCATCTAGATGGGAGTTAGGTTCCTACTTGGGACGAGTAAACTATGTATTGAAAGAAAAATACTTGTTTACGGGTACATTTAGATATGATGGATCTTCAAAATTTGCTTCGAATAATAAATGGGCACCTTTCTATTCGTTTGCTGTTGCATGGCGTGCTGGAGAAGAAGATTTTATAAAAAGAATTGAGTCAATTTCCAGTTTGAAGGTCCGCTTGACTTATGGACAATCTGGAAATCAGGCTATCAGCCCATATCAGTCGTTAGCAACCATTCAAGGTGTCACCACATCATTCAACAATCAGTTAGTACCAGCAGTCGTAGAAGGTCGTTTACAAAATGATAATTTAAGATGGGAAACAACTACTCAATTTAATGCTGGATTGGATGTAGAACTTTGGAACGGAAAGTTATTTTCTACATTCAATTTCTACCAGAAAGAAACATCAGATTTATTACAAAATATTACACTTGCGCCTAATACTGGTTTTACCAATGCACTTATCAATGCAGGAAATATTCAAAATACAGGTATAGAACTTGAAATTGGTGGATACCCAATACAAGGTGAATTTACTTGGCAAATGAGTGGTAATTTTTCTGTTAATAGAAATGAGATAACTGATTTGGGAGATGTGGAAGAGCAGTTTGCAGACCGGTTAGGAGCAGGGAATGGATTAGACGTTTTTCCATTTATACAGCGAGTTGGTGTTCCGATTGGTACGATCTATGGTTATAAGGAAGATGGAATTTTCCAAAATGAAGGTGAGGTTCAATCATTTATCGGTGCTCAATCAAATGCAGAAATCGGACAAATACGTTATCAGGATATTAACAATGATGGTGTAATCAATGATAATGACCGGACAATAATTGGTGATGTGAATCCTGATTTTATTTGGGGTTTTTCTAATTCATTTACATACAAAGGGTTTGACTTTAGCTTCTTACTGCAAGGTGTCGAAGGTGCGGATATTATAAACACCTTAAATATTCGATTTCATAATTTGGACGGTCGCTCTAATATTCCACTTTCTGTATATGAAAATGCTTGGACAGGTGAAAGCTCAACGGATAATTTTAGACAAGTAAATCTAAATAATGGAAATAGCCGATTTTCTGACCGTTACGTTGAAGATGGGAGTTATTTAAGATTAAAGAATTTACAATTAGGATACACTGTTGATGCTAAGAATATTAGTTGGCTTTCGAGTGCTAGATTATATGTAAATGCTATAAATTTATGGACTAAAACACAATATACTGGGTATGACCCCGAGGTAAGTGCTTTCTCTAGTTCAGCCATGAAGGGAGTGGATTTAGGAAATTATCCTCAGGCTAGAACCTTCATGTTTGGCTGTAATCTGGTTTTCTAAAACTATTAAATAAAAATTCAAAATTATGAAATATAAAATTTTATTTTCGATTCTAGGTTTTTGTCTTTTTGCTACATCTTGTAAGGACGATTTTTTAGAAGAAGAGGTTTATACATTTCAAGCACCTAAGGATTACTACTCGAATGAAAACGAAGTAGTGGCTTCCGTAAATGGAATGTACGATGCATTAATGACTTGGGAACTTTGGGTTCAGCCAGCATGGATTCCTATCGCTCTGGAGAACGATGATATGTTAGGATTAGATTGGATTTCGGGAGGGTACACAGGTGCTCAAAATGGACAATGGTATATTGAGCGACCGTGGAAAGGCTTCTACCAGGTTATTAATAGAGCTAATAATGTAATCGATAGAGTTTCTCAAGTAGAGTTTCTGACTGAGGAAGCTAAGAATGCTGCATTGGGACAAGCATATTTTATGCGTGGGTATTGCTACTTTGAAATTGGTCGCTGGTTTGGAGATGCACCTTTAAGGACTAAATCATTCGATGCCACGGCAGATTCTCCAAACCTTGCCAGAAGTTCAGTAGAGGAGGTTTACAATCAAGCAGCTTCGGATTTAGAGGCGGCTGCAGGGATACTACCTGAAAACTACACGTCTGGCTATTACGGCGATTCAGATAGGGGGCGTCCTACCGCACCTGCTGCTTTTGGATTGCTTGCAAAAGTAAAAATGAATAGCGCTGGGGCACAGGTTGGTAACATAGGAGCATATGCAGATGCGATTGCTGCATGTAATGAAGTTGTCAGAATGTCTACCAATGGTTATCCTATTCTTGAGTCAGAGTATATGGATGTTTTCTTACAGGAGTCACAAGATATGAGCGATGAAATGCTATTTTCGATACAAGCAACTCAAGCTCCAAATGAGGGACCAGAAATTGCTAGATTTTATACTCCAGGTAACGCTAATTTTGCTGGTGGCGGCGGTCTTGGGGGAATATCAATGCGTGAAGATTTCTATAAAACTTTTGAAGACGATGATAGTAGAGTGAGCTTTGACAGAGCCTTATTTGGTAACTGGACGGATCTAAATGGTGTTGAGTGGTACAACTTCCGAACTCTACCTTCTACCGTTATTGGTTTGGAAAATGAGGGTGTATTCGACAATGGATTTGGAAGATTTGGAGATAATACATATTTACTTCAAGACAACTCTGAAGTAAAAGGAACACCTCGTATATTTATCAGAAAATATGTGGATCAGACTTCCCAAGTTAAAGATGAAAATGGTACAAATCCTATTATAGTGAGATATGCGGATGTATTATTACTATTAGCTGAAGCTGAAAATGAAGTCAATGGTCCTTCAGTCGCTGCATACGATGCAATAAATCAAATTCGTCAAAGAGCGGGCTTAGAAGATTTAGAAGCAGGTCTGTCGAAAGATAACTTTAGAGAAGCGGTGAGGTTAGAACGACGCCATGAATTATACGGAGAATTCCAGAGACGTTGGGATTTGCTTCGATGGGGAACCTGGTTAGAAACTATGGAGCAGGCTAACCGTCCTCGTTTAGAATATCAAAGATTATTTCCTATTTCATCCGAAGAAATCGCTGCAAACGCATTGATAAATGAAAATAACCCTGGATGGTAATTTTTGAATGTACTAATAATAAATCGTAATAAATGAAGATTTTAAAATTTGTAGGAGGCATACTTTTTATAGTAATGACTCTTACTATTTATAATTGTAATCTTAGTGAAGACCCACGTTATGCACTCATTAATACGGTTGACAAGCACGCTTCTAATTCAACCAAAGCGCTATATGATAATTTAAAGAAAATCTCTCAGGACAAAGTATTATTTGGACATCAGGATGGATTAGCTTATGGAGTAAAATGGAAGGAGTGGCATAAGAAAAAGTCAGACGTCAATGATGTATGTGGAAAATATCCTGCTGTCTTTGGTTGGGATATGAGTAAGCTTGGAAAATCAGAACTTAACATAGACTCAGTTGATTTTCAACATATGAAAGAGTGGATGAAGGAAGTTTATAAAATGGGAGGTATTAATACAGTAAGTTGGCATTTTGATAATTTTGCTAATGGGGGCACCTCTTGGGATGTACAAGATAGCTTGCGAGTTGTAGCCTCTATACTGCCTGGAGGTAAAAACCATGAAGCCTACAAATTAAAATTAGATCACTTTGTTGATTTCGTAAATGATCTTGAGGTTGGTTTTATTGTAAAAGAAACGGTTCCAATTATATTTAGACCTTTTCACGAACACACAGGTAGTTGGTTTTGGTGGGGATCTAACTTTTGTACTCCTGATGAATATAAATCTTTGTGGAAATATACTATAAAGTATTTAAGAGATGAAAAAGGTCTAGATAACCTATTGTATGCCTACTCACCTGATATATTCAAGGATGAAGCACATTACTTAGAATGCTATCCTGGCGATGACTGGGTGGATATTTTAGGCTTAGATGATTATCATGATGTTGGGTTGTCAGGAAATATCGAACACTTAACTGAACGACTAATGACGGTAGTAAAGCTAGCGGAAGAGAGAGATAAAGTTGCAGCCTTAACAGAAACTGGATTTGAAACTATACCAGACGAAACATGGTGGACTGAAAAATTACTGAATGGTATTAAAAGTGATCCAGAAGCAAAGAAAATTGCTTGGGTGCTGCTATGGCGAAATGGTCGACCTGACCATCACTATTGTCCTTATCCTAAACATAGTAGTGCAGCAGATTTTATAAAATTTAGCAATGATACTTTGATGTTATTCGCAGATAATTTACCTGAAGTATATAAATTAAAGAAGTAAACAAACACAAGAATAAAATCCTGTCGACTAATTTTTCATAGGGAGGATTTTTTCTGAAACATCGAAAATCAACTTCATGATTCTTCATTCTATCGATATAGCAATCATTCTGCTCTACCTTGTAATTACCATTGGAATAGGATTTTGGATTTCTAAAAAAGCCTCTACTAATATAAAGAGTTATTTCCTAGGTGGCAATGAAATAAAATGGCAATACCTCGGATTATCGAACGCCTCTGGTATGTTCGATATTAGCGGTACTATGTGGATGGTGATGCTACTATTTATATATGGTTTAAAAAGCGTTTGGATTCCATGGTTGTGGCCTGTTTTTAACCAGATTTTTATGATGGTCTTTTTATCCATTTGGTTAAGACGATCGGGTGTTATGACTGGCGCAGAATGGATAAGATTTAGATTTGGCGAAGGCAAGGGTGCAAATCTGTCACATCTATCGATTGTTGTCTTTGCCATTATTGTGGTTATCAGTTATGTAGCATACGGTTTTATCGGAATAGGAAAGTTTGCTACCGTTTTTCTTCCTTGGGAACTTTCAGCAGATCCGGGCTTGAATGAAATTTATTACGGACTAATCTTTACATCTATCACCGCTATATATGTTATTAAAGGTGGTATGTATAGTGTTGTGTTTACAGAAGTACTACAATATGTAATAATGACAATTGCAAGTGTGGCGATCGGAATCATTGCTATGCAGCAAGTATCACCTGAAATGCTAGCTCAGTTTGTGCCAGATGATTGGGGAAATATCTTCTTCGGATGGGAATTAGGACTAGATTGGTCTAATTTGATGCAATCAGCCAACAATAAGATTTCAGAGGATGGCTGGGAGTTATTTACCATCTTTTTTATGATGATCCTACTTAAGGGATTGCTCCAAAGTTTTGCAGGACCTGCACCTAATTATGACATGCAAAGAGTGCTCTCTACTCGATCGCCAAAAGAGGCTGCAAAGATGAGTGGTTTTGTAAACGTAGTTTTGTTATTCCCACGATATATGTTGATAGCCGGTTTGACAATCTTAGCTTTGGTATTCTTTAGCGATGATTTAAATTTGATGGGTGACGAAGTGGACTTCGAGCAAATCTTACCATTTGCTATCAAAAATTTTGTTCCAGTTGGATTAATGGGATTATTAATTGCTGGATTATTAGCGGCATTTATGTCATCATTCGCGGCTGCGGTAAATGCTGCGCCAGCTTATTTAGTAAACGACATCTATAAAAGATATATTAATCCTGATGCTTCAGATAAGAAATATGTCCAAATGAGTTATATCTGCTCTTTGGCCGTCGTAATTATTGGGACATTATTTGCTTTTCTTTTAGATTCCATCAATGATATTATTGACTGGCTGGTTGCAGCACTTTATGGAGGCTATACTGCAGCCAATTTACTAAAGTGGTTTTGGTGGAGGTTTAATGGATACGGTTATTTCTTAGGAATGGTCGGAGGTATTCTAGCTGCTATGATCTTACCTTATGCACTACCAGACTGGTCAGCTTTAGAAGCTTTTCCTATTAACTTTGCAATATCACTTTTTGGCTGTCTTTTGGGTAGTTATTTTTCTCCGCCAGACGATGAAGAGGTTTTAAAGAAGTTTTATCTTAAGACTAGACCTTGGGGACTATGGAAACCAATTCTTAAAAAATTACAAGCAGAGAATCCTGAGGTACAAGAAAATAAGGATTTTGGAAAAGATATTTTTAATGTGGTTGTCGGAATTATTTGGCAAACATCTCTAGTGGCTGCACCTATATTCATGGTGATTCAAGATTGGAATAGGTTTCTAGTTGCAATGGTTGTTATTGCCGTTTGTACAACGGTTTTAAAATTTAATTGGTATGATAAAATGGAAGACTATCCTGCAGATTTAGTATCCATAGAACATAAGAAAATATAAAATGAGCGAATTTCAAGAAAAATTAAAAAACCTTTTATCAACGTATGAAAAATTAATTAATCGCAAAAATGAAAAGCAAGGAAATGGGAACGGAATATATGATCGATGGAAGAATCCTATTCTAACAGCTGCACATACACCCATTATTTGGCGGTATGATCTAAATGAAAAAACGAACTCGCACCTCCTAGAACGTCAAGGTATCAATGCTACTTTTAATTCAGGAGCTATTTTCTGGGAAGGAAGATATCTACTTGCAGTACGAGTAGAAGGAGATGATCGAAAATCATTTTTTGCCATTGCGGAAAGTTCTAATGGAGTGGATAATTTTGAATTTTGGGATTATCCGATTACGATGCCAGAGACGAACGATCCAGATACAAATGTTTATGATATGCGTCTGACACATCATGAAGATGGATGGATTTATGGACTGTTTTGTACGGAGCGTAAGGATAGTTCACACCCCAATAATACTTCTGCAGCCATAGCTCAATGTGGTATTGCGCGTACCAAAGATTTAAAAGATTGGGAAAGACTACCAGACTTAATTACTTACTCTGGTCAGCAAAGAAATGTAGTACTGCATCCAGAGCTTGTAGATGGTAAATATGCGCTCTATACTCGACCTCAAGACGGTTTTATCAGTGTAGGAGGTGGTGGTGGCATAGGTTGGGGTTTGACAGATACCATGGTGAATGCAGAAGTAAAGAACGAGGTCATTGTAGATTCAAAAGTTTACCATACCATAAAAGAGATTAAGAATGGACAAGGACCTCCACCCATCAAAACGTATAAAGGTTGGTTACACTTAGCTCATGGAGTACGAAATACAGCTGCTGGGTTACGCTATGTACTTTATCTATTTCTGACTGACCTAGAAAAACCTTGGGTCATTACACACGCACCTGCGGGACATTTTATATCTCCACAAAACGAGGAAAGAGTAGGGGATGTATCCAATGTAGCATTTAGTAATGGTTGGATTGTCAACCAAAATAAGGAGGTGTTCATATACTACGCATCATCTGATACGCGTATGCACGTAGCAACTTCAACCGTAGAAAAACTCTTGGATTATGTGATGAACACGCCTGAGGATGGTTTACGATCCGCCACCTCAGTCAATGCCAGAAATGAACTCATTCAACGGAATTTAGAAGTATTGAAATCGTATTCTTAACTTTTGTGATTTTAATAGTAAAATTTGTGCCTACCCAATATAGTTATGGTGCATCTACTATAAATCTATTCCACAGGGTATATCGAGTAATCCCTGCGGACAGTCCTATCTTTAAACTTTAGACAGATGAATAAGAATGCGTTTATAGAATTGAAAGCCGAAATGGAACACGAATTGACCTCCATATTAAAGTGGTGGATGGACAATATGATAGACGATACCTTTGGTGGTTTTTATGGAAAGGTAGATGGTCAAAACCATGTGTGTCCTCAAGCAGAAAAAGGGGTAATTTTGAATACCCGTATACTTTGGGCATTTTCTGCGGCTGCCAATCTAACTAAAAATCCGCAATACGAGATTATTGCTCACAGGGCTTATAAGTATTTAGAAGAATATTTTGTAGATAAAAAGCATGGCGGACTCTTCTGGATGCTTGACTATGAGGGTAATTCAACACAAACTAAGAAACAGATTTACGCAATAGCTTTTGGTATTTATGGATTGTCAGAGTACTATCACTTGACGAAAAATTTTGATGCTCTTAATGCAGCAATTGGGTTATTTGACTTGATAGAGAAATATAGTTTAGACAAAAAGCAGAATGGATATTTCGAAGCATTTACGGAGGATTGGCAGCCATTAGATGATCTTCGTTTGAGTAAGAAAGATGCCAACGAAGCAAAAACTATGAATACTCACTTGCATATTTTAGAAGCTTATACCAATCTATATCGAGTCTCTCCAAGTGAGAAAGTAAGAAAGGCACTTCAAAACTTAATAGAATGTTTCATCAATAAGTTTATAGATAAGGAATCTAATCATTTACATTTATTTTTTGATGAAGAATGGAATTCAAAATCTAGTATAATTTCATATGGGCACGATATAGAATGTAGTTGGCTATTACATGAAGCGGCAATCGTGCTAGGAGATAATGAATTATTGCGTATGGTCAAGACTATAGCTATTGAGATGGCAAATACTACTTTAGATAAAGCATTTGATAGCTCAGGGGGCATAATATACGAAAGTGAAGAGGCGCATTTTGTGTATGAAAAACATTGGTGGGTACAGGCAGAATCTATGGTTGGTTTTTATAATGCTTTTGAGTTATCTCAAGAGAATAAGTTTTTTGATGCGAGTATAAAATGCTGGAATTTTATTAAAAATAATATATTGGATAAAGATAATGGCGAGTGGCACTGGGGGATTTTAGAAAACGGTAAAGTACCTTCCTCCGAAGATAAAGCTGGTGCATGGAAGGCTCCCTATCATAATGGAAGAATGTGTATGGAAATAATTGAACGGATAAAGTATTAGAAATAATGAACATAGTCACTCATAGGTAATGAACCTTTTATAGCTGAGGAGTAGAAGCGATCACATAAATTGAGATCTTCCTAATGAAGCTTCCGCTTGTCTGGCTAACTTCGAGACAGCTGAGCATAGCTGAATAGGGAGGTAACGACTGGGGTAAAGCGTATGACCCGACCCCTGGGCAGAACTTGAAGCAGGGCAGAGGGGGGCAGCACCACAAAATACGCTTAAAACTGCTGTACATATGATGGGAGACTATCACGTACGGTTCTGTGAGAGGTTTGGAATGTAATTTCCCTTACAAACTTGACAATTCTATTAATATATTAAGGGCACCTCTATTAACTGCCTCTTTGATCGAAAGTAGAATAAAAGTAAATCAGAAAAGGCGTACAGCCTTAGCTATGCGACTGACAAACAACGCAGTATGGTTTGCTTTGATTCGCTTAAGAAAATTTTTAATATTCTGATCGACCAAGAATGTAGTCAATAGATGTGCCCTTAAGTTGAAGACAAAAATTAAATTATGTTAGAAAACTCGACGATCAATATAAAACTAAAGCTATCTGCACTGAGGGCATCTCGGATATCCTTATATATATGGAGATTATACTGAACTTTATGTTCCAGATAAAATAGAAAAACTTTTAAGTGATACAGCAATACTGGATAGTCCTTCCAGATTATTTGTGGCCTGCTTCATATTGGCAATTCCTTCTGTAATGATGATTTTCTATTTTTCAAAAAGCATTTTTAAATAAATTGCTAAATTCTATTTTTGGGACATTCTTTACGCTATTAGCAATAATTGTATGAAGCACATCCTTATATACGTGGTGCATCTTATGTGTTCTATGTATAATTAGAAGAAATTATAACATTACTAATTGTTAGGTATGCTTGGAATTGGCCGATGAACTGGAGCAAATAATAAAAAGATAGAATAAGCCTAAGGGCAAATTTATAAAATCATGTATGTACCGAATTATTTCAGAAATGAGAATGTAGAAGAAGTTAAGGATTTTTTAAGTAGATATAGTTTTGGCATACTTATCAATCAGACAAAGGGGAAACTAACGGGGACTCATATTCCAATGGAATTAGATAAAGATCTGAATGGTGATGATGTATTAGTTGGTCATATCTCAAAAGCAAATCCACAGTGGGAAAATTTTAATGCCGATGAGGAAGTGCTATCCATATTCAATGGACCTCATGCCTACATTTCTTCTTCTTGGTATGAAAAAGAAAATGTTCCTACTTGGAATTATATTGCTGTACATATTTATGGTAAAATTAGAATTATTGAAGGGAATGAATTAATGGATTCTTTAAGAAAATTGGTCGACAAGTATGAACAGAATTCTGAGAATCCATTATCCTTAGATATAATGTCTGAAAGTGTACTCAAGCAAGTAAATGGTATAGTAGGTTTTAGCATAAGAATAACTGAGATTCAAGCCGCATATAAACTTTCACAGAATAGAAATGAATCTGATTATCATAATATCGTTTCTAAACTGGATAATGATGTCAATTCTACTACTCGTGATGTGGCTAAAGAAATGAAAGAAAGGCTGGAATAAGAGTATACATTTTGGACAAAGGATGGACAGGGCGACGACGATAGGAGTCGGTCATGACTGTAGTGAAACGGAAGGCAGGACGGGAGCGAAGCGTACCCCGAAACAGCCTGGTGCCGAATTTTTCTCGGCATGGCCCAGAAAAACAGTATAGAGTGACGAGTTTTGAGTTCTGAGTAAAAAGTGTACATATTATAGAGTATAGAGCGAGTATAGAGTATAGAGTATAGAGTATAGAGTAGCGAGTATAGAGTAGCGAGTATAGAGTAGCGAGTATAGAGTAGCGAGTATAGAGTAGCGAGTATAGAGTATAGAGTATAGAGTATAGAGTATAGAGTAGCGAGTATAGAGTAGCAAGATACGAGAATAGAGAATAGAGTAATGCGCGAAGAGTAGGGAGCACAGCCACGATACATGAGTAGACTAGAAAAACGAACTTTAAGACTCAAGACACAAAACTCAAGACTCGAAACTCAAGACTCGAAACTCAAAACTCGAAACTCAAGACTCGAATCTCAAAATTGCTATCTTTGCGAAAATCAAAACAAGTTTTTATCAATGAGGCAGTACTTAGACTTATTACAGCATATCATGACAGAAGGTGCCGATAAGGGAGATCGTACAGGTACGGGTACTCGATCCGTGTTTGGATATCAAATGCGGTTTGACTTGACTGAAGGCTTTCCAATGGTCACAACTAAAAAAGTGCACTTTAGATCGGTAGTGTATGAGTTGCTCTGGTTCTTAAAAGGGGATACGAATGTCAAATACTTGCAGGAAAATGGTGTGCGCATCTGGAATGAGTGGGCGGATGATGAAGGCAGTCTCGGCCCTGTCTATGGTAAACAATGGCGCGCTTGGACATGTGCGGATGGTCGAGTCGTGGATCAGATCGCTCAAGTGGTCGATACGATAAAGAAAAATCCGAACTCGCGTCGCATGATTGTAAATGCTTGGAATGTGGGTGATCTAGATGATATGGCTTTGAGTCCCTGTCATTGCATGTTCCAATTTTATGTAGTGGATGGTAAATTGAGCTGTCAATTGTATCAGCGTTCTGCGGATGTATTCTTAGGAGTGCCATTTAATATTGCGTCCTATGCTTTGTTGACGATGATGATCGCACAGACGTGTGGACTGGGTTATGGAGACTTTGTCCATACCTTTGGAGATGCCCATTTGTATAGCAATCATTTTGAGCAAGCAAAGTTGCAATTGAGCAGGAACCCCAAGCCTATGTGTACTGTAAAAATCAATCCTGAGAAAAAAGATATTAACAATTTTGAGTTTGAGGACTTCGAATTGGTGAATTATGAGCATCATCCGCACATCAAAGCACCAGTTGCAATTTGATAAAGAGTTGATGGACAACAATATATAAGGCTTATACGTATACAAACACTACTAAAGCACTATACTATTTAGAAATAATCTAAATAAGATACAGTGTAAGTATCATATTGGTTAAGATTCGTATGAGTTATATATTTGCGCTGACATAAATATGACACTTGCAAAGTGTGAAAAAAAACCATGTCTACAAAAGAAATACAGATGATTAGAAAGTCATTACTCACCAAATACATTCTTGTTTTACTCCTAGGACTTACCTTCCACGTTGCTCATGCGGCCACTGCTGATGAAGGTAAAGCGCTCTTCAAGCAATATTGTGCTCAATGTCACAATAAGAATATGAAGGACAAGCTGACAGGTCCAGCATTGGGCGGAGTAGAAGAACGCTGGGAGAGTGAAGAGCTATTATATGCCTGGATTCGTAATTCTCAAGAAGTTATTGCTTCTGGAGATGCTTACGCAGTTGCGTTATATAATGAATATAATAAGAGTGTGATGAACCCATTCGTCTTTTTGACGGATGATCAGATCGGCTCCTTGTTGATGTATGTCAACTGCATGGATGATGGATCTTGTGTTCCTAATCCGGGTGGAGCGGCTGGTGTAGCTGGCGTAGGAGCAGGCGTGAACGTGGACAAAACCAATAATAATTTCTTATACATCACACTGTTTGTGATTTTGGGATTATTAGCATTGGTACTTGCTAGAATAACTGCTAATCTAAATTACCTATCAAAAGTAAAGGAAGGAAATCCACCAGCATCTAAAGGAACACTCGCTGATATCCTAACTTCTAAAGGAGTTATTGGATTTTTGGTCTTTGCCTTAGTTGTATTCGCTGGATATACTACTATAAATAATGCAATAGATCTGAATCGTCAGCAAAGCTATATGCCAGATCAGCCGATCAAATTCTCACACGCACTGCATGCTGGTCAGCAAAAGATAGACTGTCAGTATTGTCACGATGGTGCCAGAAGATCTAAGCACTCTGTAATACCCGCGGCAAATACTTGCATGAACTGTCATAAGGCAGTAAAGAAGGGTAGCAACTATGGAACTGCAGAAATATCTAAGATCTACGCTTCCATTGGTTATAACCCAAATACGGATACGTATATAGAGGATGCAGAGAATTATCCAAAGGATTCTTTGAAAGCAGTGTTCACTGAATGGATTGGTAATAACTTTAAGTCTGCGAATGATATTCCAGAAGATGCTGATCTACCAACAGCTGGTGAAGAGGCGGTTGAAGAGCAGTGGGAGGGTATAGTTTCATCTCTAACCTCAGACACTAAAGAGTCTATATATGGTCCCATTCCATGGGTGAGAATCCACAATCTACCTGATCATGTTTATTTCTCTCACAAACAGCACGTTACAGTGGGTAAATTAGAGTGTCAAGAATGTCACGGAAAGGTGGAAGAAATGGAGGTTGTATATCAGCATTCTCCTTTATCTATGGGATGGTGTATCAACTGTCACAGAAAAACAGAAGTAAAATTTGCCGATAATGAATACTACCAAGCTTATGAAAAGTATCATGAGCAAATGAGAGCTGGTGACCGAGATAAGGTGACAGTAGAAGATATAGGTGGTCTAGAATGTCAAAAGTGCCACTACTAAAATAACGAATAGAATATCATAAAGGAATAATCATATTTATATTATGAAGAACCACCAGGATACCACTTGGATAGGAATATCGGATAAAAACAATGACCCTGAAATGCAGGAAATGCCACAAGATGAATTTGTGGGATTGCCGATTGCAGAGGCCATGTCAAGTGAAGCTATAGTTGAAAATGCGAATGCAAATAGAAGGGACTTCCTAAAGTACTTAGGATTTGGTCTTGGAGCTGCGACTATTGCAAGTTGTGAGACGCCAGTTAGACACGCTATTCCATATGTAACTAAGCCTGATGCTATCGTTCCAGGTGTTGCATCTTACTATGCATCTACTATTGTGAATGGAGGTGACTATTGTCCTGTGCTTGTAAAGACAAGAGAAGGTCGTCCGATCAAAATAGAGGGTAATCCAATGTCTCCGATCACTGCAGGTGGTACAACGGCACGTGCCCAAGCCAGTGTATTAAGCTTGTATGATTCTGACAGATTCAAGTCTGCAGGCACGATTACTGATGGTGTTTGGACAAAAGCAGAATGGTCAGAAGTAGATAAGGCAATTGGGTCTAAGCTTAGCGCTGGTAGTAATATTCGTATTGTATGTAATACAGTAATGAGTCCTACCACGAAGAAAGCATTCAATGACTTTAAGGCTACATATCCTAATACGAAAGTGGTTACTTACGATCCAATTTCATCTTCTGCCATACTTCAAGCAAATCAAGCAAATTTCGGAGAAGCTGTAATTCCTAATTACCATTTTGATAAAGCTCAAGTTATTGTAAGTTTTGGAGCTGACTTTTTGGGTTCATGGATTTCACCTGCTGAATATGCTCATCAATACGCTAAGAATAGAAATGTTAGTAAAGGCTCTGGTTCTAAAATGTCAAGACATATCCAAGTAGAATCAGGGATGTCGATGACTGGATCAAATGCGGATAACCGTATCATGATCAAGCCTTCAGAGCAAGGTGCTGCAATCGCTACTTTGTTACAAAATTTAGGTGGAGGTTCCTCTCCATATAAAGTTAATGATAAAGCAGGAAACGCGCTCAAGAATTTAGCTAATGAATTAAAGGCGAATCAGGGTAAATGCTTGGTTGTGTCAAGTTCTAATAATAAGACAGAACAAACGTATATAAACAAGATAAACGAAATTCTTGGCTCTTATGGTAATACCCTAGACTTCGGTGCTGTCTCTTATCAAAGACAAGGTATAGATGCAGAGATACAAGGACTAGTGAAAGAGATGGCTTCTGGATCAGTAGATGCCGTAATGTTGTGGAATGCAAACCCAGTATTTGATTTGCCAAATGGCGAAGCTTTTGCTGCAGGACTGGCGAAGGTTGGAACTAAGGTTTCTTTCGCATTATCAATGGATGAGAGTACTGCTTTGTGCAACTTTGCACTTCCTACTCATCACAATTTGGAGTCATGGGGTGATGTGGAAGCCAAACGCGGTCACTATTCATTGATCCAACCAACTATTTTTCCCTTATTTAAGACCAGACAAGCTGAAGCTACATTATTGATGTGGGCGAAAAGTCCAAATTTTGATGCTACGGCTGACCAGCCTTACTACGAGTATTTAAAGGAGAACTGGGCTGGAATGGCGCAGACGGCAGGCTTTAGTTCTGGAAGACAATTTTGGGATGAGGCACTGAGTAATGGAGTATTTAGTAATAATTCAAATGGGGGGACTACCTCTGCAGGTGGTGTTTCTGTTGGTTCAGGAAGTATCACAAAGCCGTCGAGTTCAGAAATTGAATTAGCGTTTTATGAGACCGTAAATATGGGTAATGGCCAATATGCTAACAACCCATGGTTGATAGAAATGCCAGATCCAGTAATGCGAACAGTGTGGGGTAACTACTTATCTGTACCGATTAACTGGAATGGAGATTCTGGTAAGTTAGAAGGATTTAGAGGCGTAGGTAGAAAGGTACCAAAAGGTATCGCGGATAAGCTTACAGTAAATTATAATGGTGTCGAGCAAACTTATTCTTCTGTACCGCAATTCGGTCAAATGAATGGTACTGCTTCTATTGGATTAGGTTTTGGTAGATCAGTAGTAGGTAAGGCAGGTAAGGACGTTGGACAAAATGTATACCCATGGTGTTCTATCGATGCTGAGGGTAATACACAATATTATGCCACTGGTGCTGAAGTTTCGGGCATAGTGGGGGAAGACGAGGAGTTTGGTTGTGTTCAGTATCATCACACTTATGGTGTAACTGGTCAATACGAAGGCGAGAAGGTAAATGTGGATGAGGTAGATATCGTTCCAATTGGAGATGGATATCAAGGTGCGATCGTAGATAGAACTGTTGTATTTAGAGACAGCCTATCCAATATCGATAATCTTCTTGCAGATATGAAGAAGAAGAAGAAAGTGGCTAAGCATTTGAATGATGCTACATTATATCCTTTTGAAGAGTATTCTGAAAACTTATATAGTCAAGGTCACTACTGGGGAATGCATATTGATTTAAACTCGTGTACGGGTTGTAGTGCATGTACAGTAGCATGTATGGCAGAAAATAATGTACCTGTAGTAGGTAATAGAGAGGTATCGAGACATCACGAGATGACTTGGTTACGTATCGATAGATATTACTACGGTGAGGCTGAAAATCCAAACGTACTTTATCAGCCAGTGATGTGTCAGCACTGTGATAATGCTCCATGTGAGAATGTATGTCCAGTAAATGCGACCAACCACAGTAGTGAAGGTCTGAATCAAATGGCATATAATAGATGTGTAGGGACAAGATATTGTGCAAACAACTGTCCATACAAGGTGAGAAGATTTAACTGGCTAGATTATAATTCAGCTGATTTATTTGGTGGTAACCAAAATAATATCAATGGAGAAGATCCAGCATATTATACAGACAATATTGTAAGAATGGTATTGAATCCAGATGTTACAGTAAGGTCTAGAGGTGTGATCGAGAAGTGTAGTTTCTGTACACAAAGATTACAGCAAGGTAAACTGACTGCGAAAGCGGAAGGAAGAAGATTGAGAGATACAGATATAAAGACAGCCTGTCAAACGGCTTGTCCTACAGGAGCTATTACATTTGGTGATAGAAACGATAAGAAAGGTGAATTGAATAGTAAGATCAAATCTCCTTTAGTATTTAGAATGTTGGATGAAGTGAATACACAGTCATCTGTATTTTATCAAGCAAGAGTTAATAATAAAAAATTAGATGCTTAATAAATTAAGCGTCAACGTAAATATAAAATACTGAGTAAATGGGCCACGCAGTAGTATCGCCAATAAGAGAACCTTTAATAACAGGTAACAAGACTTATCATCAGATCACTGAAGATCTGTGCAGACCTACAGAGACTGCACCAGGTTTGTCCTGGATAATTGCCTTTGTCATATCACTTATGTTTATGACTTTTGGTGTATTCTGTATTGCCTGGACGATCTGGTTTGGTATTGGCTCATGGAATTTGAACAGGACCATTGGATGGGGTTGGGATATTACCAACTTTGTATGGTGGATCGGAATTGGGCACGCAGGGACATTGATCTCTGCCATCTTGCTTCTCTTTAGACAAAAATGGAGAACAGGGGTGAATAGAGCCGCCGAGGCGATGACGATATTTGCCGTTATGTGTGCAGCATTATTTCCAGGTATCCACGTAGGTAGAGCTTGGGTTGTATTTTTCTTCTTTCCATATCCAAACACTAGAGGTCCATTATGGGTGAATTTTAATTCTCCACTTCTCTGGGATTTATTTGCCATATCAACATACTTTACAATATCGCTTTTGTTCTGGTATACTGGTTTGGTTCCTGATTTTGCAACTGTTAGAGATAGAGCAAAAGGTATTCGTAGAAAGATATATAGTTTCCTTTCTTTTGGATGGACAGGTTCTGCAAAGCACTGGCAAAGATGGGAGTCACTATCTCTCGTTTTGGCAGGTATCGCGACACCTCTAGTACTCTCAGTACACACGATTGTAAGTTTTGATTTCGCCACTTCTGTTATACCGGGATGGCATACGACTATATTTCCTCCGTATTTTGTTGCGGGGGCTATCTTTTCTGGATTTGCAATGGTACTTACCTTGATGCTGATTACTAGAAAAGTACTTCATTTAGAAGACTACATTACTATAGAACATATCGAATCTATGAACAAGGTAATCCTTGCTACAGGTTCAATTGTAGGGGTAGCCTATTTGACGGAGTTATTCGTTGCATGGTACTCTTCGTATACATATGAGCAGTTCGCATTCTTCAACAGAGCAGTTGGACCTTATTACTGGTCTTACTGGGGTATGATGGCTTGTAATGTAATTACACCACAATTATTCTGGTCAAGAAAAATGAGAAGGTCTATATTCTGGACATTCCTTTTATCTATTGTTGTGAATATTGGAATGTGGTTTGAGCGGTTCGTAATTATCGGTACTACACTAGCAAGAGATTACTTGCCATCAAGTTGGTCTTACTACGTACCGACATGGGTAGAGATAGGTATCTTCTTAGGTACCATAGGAATCTTCTTTGTACTCTACTTATTATTTACAAGAGTTGCACCAGTGGTAGCGATAGCGGAGATCAAGCATATCTTGAAGTCAGGTGGTAACCAATATGTAGGTCCTCATGCGACACATGTGCTCCATGAACCACAGCACGGAGGACAAGTAGATCATTCTTTTATGCGTGGTGATCACGATGCTAATTTAACTGCTGCACCTTTAGTACCAGTCGTTTCAGATCCACCTAATTTCGAAAGGACTAGAGTAGAAGTAGTGGAGAAATCAAATGACTACGATAATGATGGCAACTATATTGGATTGAAAAATGATTTGACAAAGGTTGAAGGTATTGGGCCAAAAGTACAAGAGCACCTGAATAATGCAGGTATTTACACGTGGAATCAGTTGGCCAACACTGAAGTCAATAAGATAAAGAATGTTCTTGAAGCCCAAGGTGGTGTCTATGCAAGTATGGTACCAGGCACATGGCCAGAACAAGCAAAGATGGCGCACGAAGGAAGATGGGATGAGTTGATGAAATGGCAAGATGAGCTAGACGGAGGCAAGTAATAAAACTTGCGAGGATCGATAAATAATTAAGGAAAAACTGTATTAAAATATATATTAAGTAATGGCATCGAGAAATAAAGAAGTACTTTTTGGCTTGTACGATGACGAAAACGTCATGATGAATGCAGTCAAAAAAGCTAAAAGCGATCACTTAGAAATAATGGATGTTTACTCTCCATTTCCAGTACACGGTTTAGACCCGATTTTGGGACTTGAGGAATCAAGAATACATCAAGCAGGTTTTGTTTTCGGTTCCATGGGCACGCTGACAGCCTTTTTATTTATGACTTGGGTTTTTACAAGAGACTGGCCCGTTATATTTGGTGGTAAGCCATATTGGTCCGTGCCAGCATTTATTCCGATCACATTTGAGCTGACAGTATTGTTCGCAGGTATTGGTATGGTAGTTACTTTTTATACAGTTTGTGGATTAGGTCCTGGTGTGGAACCTAAGACATTAGATGATAGGATCACTGATGATAAGTTTTGTATCGCCTTTGATACCTATGGTCAAAGTGAAGACGAAATAGAAAACTTGAGAGGCTTTTTGACAAGAAGTGGTGCCTCAGAAGTAAACACTAAAGTACTTTAATCTGCTAACGATAGCACAATAAGAAAAAATGAAAAATTTTATTCTATCTATATGTATTGCTAGTATTCTGATGTTGAGCTCGTGCTCATCTCCAGATAAGAATAATCCAGGTACCGAGTATATGCCAGATATGTACCATTCGATTGCATACGAAGCAAATCTAAACGGTTATTACTATTACAATACTTGGGGAACAAAAGATGATTATACGAAATTGGCGCAACCTCGTAAGCCAGTGGCGGGAACAATAGCTCGTGGATATGCAGCCCCAGTCGACAAGAAGTTTGTTGATGGTTCAGCTACTACAAATGCCATCTCTATACCTGTAAATGGGTCTGTACCATATTACTATGATGATACAGAAGAGGAGCGCACTCGGGCAATGAATGAAATCATCAAGAATCCATTCCCAATCACGGAAGCGGGTTTAAAGTCAGGTGAAGAATTATACAATACATTTTGCGGGATCTGTCACGGTAAAAAAGGTGATGGGAATGGCTGGTTAGTCGATGAAGCTAATACAAATCAGGTCTATCCTGCACAGCCAGCAAATTTCTTGTCAGATTTATACCTTGAAGTTGGTAATACCAATGGTAGATACTATCACGCAATTATGCATGGAAAGAATGTAATGGGGGGATATGCAGATAAGATATCTTATGAAGAAAGGTGGAATGTAATACATTGGATCAGGGCATTACAAGCAAAAGCAACGGATAAAGAGTATAATGAAATGATTAATACACTAAATAATGTAGATGTACCAAATTCAAAGGCAGCTCAAATAACAGCTACTATGAATATGGGCAATGTTAGAATGCATTCTGGAAAAATGCATTCAGATGTAACACATCACTTAGATGGAACGCATCCGTCGGCTGGAGTGAATCAATCAGAAGAAACGCATCACTCAAATGGAGTGGATCACTCAGGAGGAATGCATATGAATGGGACGAATGATTCAGAAGAAATGAATAAAGAGGAAATAATGCCTAAAAAAGGTAGAAAGAAGAAGAATGGATTGTTGCAAAAAGTGGGAAAGGGGATCAAAAAAGTGGTTGGTAAGAAAGACAAAGGATCACAAGATTAAGAGTAGCACTAGTAATAAAGTAATAGATAATACATACAAATATTAAAATATAATTCAGCTAATGGATTTTACAATAACAGGAAAAGAACGGATTACCTTATTTGGATTTATGGCATTAGGCTTAATATGTTTGATAGCTACTTTCTTCTGGGGTGATCCAGTTGATATCAGCGGCCACCATACTAGATTCTGGGCAAACTTTTTGCACAATTCTGTATTCTTTACAGGAATTGCATTTACTGCATTATTTGTAATGGCTGCCTTTATCACTGCATATGCTGGTTGGTTTACCTTAGTTAAAAGGTTCTGGGAAGCATTTTCCATGTTTATAGGTGTAGGTATTGTACTCTTGGGTATATTCGGTATAGCTACATATTTTAATATGCATGATTTGTATCATTGGAATGTACCTGGTGTAACCGATCAAAGTAGTCCTGCTTATGATGAAATCATTTCTAACAAAAGCGGATTTTTGAATAAGAATGTATTTTTATTTGGAACTCTTGCTGTGCTTGCATTATGGTTTTTCTTTGCAATGAAATTAAGAAGCATATCAAAATCTGAAGATGTTGAAGGATCCAAAGGCGATTTTAGCTTTCACTATAATATTAGATGGTGGTCTGCATTATTTCTTCCAATTGGAGGTTTCACTAGTGCGTTTGTAATATGGCAGTGGGTGATGTCAATAGATTCACACTGGTATTCAACTATGTTTGCATGGTATGCGACAGCTAGTTGGTTTGTATCTTGCCTATGCATCACTATATTGATGGTTATTTATCTAAAGTCGAGAGGTTTCTTAAAAGGAATTACTGGTGAACACTTACATGATTTGGGTAAGTACTTGTTTGCTTTTTCTATATTCTGGACTTATTTATGGTTTTCTCAATACATGTTGATCTGGTATGCAAACGTAGGTGAAGAGACCATCTACTTTAGAACAAGAGTAGATCAATACCCAGTCTTATTTTATGGAAACCTACTTATCAATTTTGTACTTCCTTTCTTTGTATTAATGAGAAATTCTACAAAGCGTAAATACGGAACACTTGTTTTTGTTTGTGTTCTAGTCTTGTTTGGACACTGGTGGGATTTCTTTCAAATGATTAGACCAGGAGTATTACACACGGCACATGAAATACATGCTGGACACGGAAGTCACGCAGATGCTGGACATGATACAAAAGATGTGTCTGGACATAGTCACGATGATCATAGCGATCATGCTGCAGATCATCATAGCGAAGGTCACGGCGACCATACTGCACATGCCGGCGATCATGGAGATCATAGTGCACATGGTGGAGATCACGACGATCATGCTGATGATCATGGAGGTCATGGACATAGCACCTTTACTGCTGGATTTACTTTACCTGGATTTTTAGATATAGGTACATTTTTAGGGTTTTTCGCATTCTTTTTGTGGTTTGTAATGGGTAGAATGACAACGGCTAAGCTTATACCCGAAAATGATCCCTATTTAGAGGAGAGTTTAAATCATCATACGTAAAACAAAATTGGCAAAACTGCTGTTAAATATTTGAACTTTCAGTAATAACTGAAAGTTGATAAAAAGATCTTAAATTAAGATAAATGGGCTTAATAATTATTTTATCAATCATACTCATCGGTATCGTTATCGTTCAGATAGCACGTATAACTGAATTGGCTGGCAATCTTCGCGGAGAAGAAGAAGCTATGTTAGACAGTAATCGTCGTAATGGTGCTTACATGATCATATTCGTTGTCGGGTTTTTGGTTTTTTGCGTCATATCCGCATGGTACTATCAGAATTGGATGTTGGGTTTCGGACCTCACGTTTCTGCCTCTGAACATGGTGTAGCACTCGATGGATTATTCAATACGACATTAGTTTTTACAGGAATAGTATTCTTTATTACACAAGCACTTTTATTCTGGTATTCATATAAATTCCAATACAAGCCTGGACGAAAGTCTCTTTTTCTTTCTCACGATAACACATTGGAGATATTCTGGACAGCCATTCCTGCTGCGGTAATGTGCTTCCTTGTTGTCAAAGGTTTGATCGTGTGGAATGAAACTATGGCTGATACAAACGATGAATACATTGAAATAGAAGCTATGGGTCAACAGTTCAACTGGTTGATCAGATATCCTGGCGAGGACAATTTGTTAGGAGAAAGAAATTACAAGCTTTTTACAGCTACCAATCCCTTCGGACAAGATTGGAATGATAGAAAAAATCACGATGATTTTCATCCGGCTGAAATAGTATTACCAAAAGGTAAAAAAGTAAGAGTAAGAATTACAGCGAAGGATGTACTGCATAATTTTGATCTTCCTCATTTTAGAGTGAAGATGGATGCAATACCTGGATTACCTACTTATTTTGTATTTACACCAACGACTACTACGGCTGAATACAGAGCTAGACTAAAGTCCGTACCTGAATATCAAGCACTGTCTGATCCCTTAGATCCTGAAAGTCCACCATTATGGGAGGCCTTCAATTACGAGTTAGCATGTGCTGAATTATGCGGTAAAGGTCACTATTCTATGAAAAGATTAGTAAAGATTGTAGAGCAAGAAGAATATGATAGGTGGGTAGTTGAACAAAATGCTCAGGCTTGGTATGAGAATAACGTAAAAGGAACAGCAGAGGATCCATTTAAGGCTTTGAATGCTGAAGAAGCACGATTATTAGAGTTGGAGTCAAAGAAGAAATCATTACTTGAGTCAATCGATTCAGCAGTAAAAGCAGAAGATGCTGCTGATCGTATGTTTAAACTAGACAACGTTAGATTTAAAACAGGGTCTGCTGAGTTGGAAGAAGATTCAAGTTTCGAGTTAGATAACGTGGTAGATGCAATGAAGTCATATCCTAATCTAATATTAGAGCTTTCAGGACATACTGATAATATCGGCAATCCCGCCAGTAACCTTACGCTTTCACAAGAAAGAGCGAAGTCAGTGTACACTTACCTAGTCGATAGTGGTGTACAGGGTAATAGACTTTCTTCAAAGGGGTATGGAGACACACAACCTGCTGCTTCGAATGACACCGAAGAAGGAAGAAGTCAAAACAGAAGAACAGAGGCGAGAATAATATCAAATTAATAACAGAAATATTTTATCCTATATTGGATTATTTAAATAAGCTATTTTTTTCTTATGGCAGATAATAAAGTTTTAGCACCGGAGGAAAGGTTAATCGAAGAGCTAGGCTACGACGATCACTTTCATGAACATCATGATGAGGACAAGTATAAATCGAATTTTATTTCGACTTATATCTTCAGTATGGATCATAAAATGATTGCTAAACAATTTTTGGTAACTGGTATTTTTTGGGCAATTATTGGGGCAGGTATGTCTATCATTTTCAGATTACAGCTTGGTTTCCCCGAAGAAAATATGGCATGGATTAAGCCATTATTAGGTAAGTGGATTGTGATTAACGATGCAGGTATAGGATCATTGGCACCTGAGTTCTATTACGCTCTTGTGACCATGCACGGAACTATATTAGTATTCTTTGTATTAACAGCTGGTTTGAGTGGAACATTCAGTAATCTTTTGATTCCATTGCAGATCGGTGCTAGAGATATGGCTTCGCCCATGTTGAATATGTTTTCATATTGGTTCTTCTTTTTGGCAGGTCTTATCATGTTCTTTTCATTATTCTTGAGTACGGGTCCCTTTGCTGGTGGTTGGACAGCTTATCCTCCGCTGAGTGCATTACCTCAGGCCTCGGATGGTTCCGCAGGTGGTATGACACTATGGGTAGTCAGTTTAGTATTCTTTGTAGTGTCTGTACTTTTAGGAGGTATCAACTATATCACTACGGTACTTAATATGAGAACAAAAGGTATGAATATGTGGAGACTGCCTCTTACCATTTGGGCGTTCTTTGTAACTGCTATTTTAGGATTGCTATCATTCCCGGTTTTGGTTTCTGGTTTGCTATTGACGATGTGTGATAGAGGATTAGGGACTTCCTTTTATTTGAGTGAGATATTTATTGGTGGTCAAGCATTAGATCATGTTGGTGGTAGCCCAGTGTTATACCAGCATTTATTTTGGTTCCTAGGACATCCTGAAGTATATATCATTATTCTTCCTGCGATGGGTATTGTATCAGAGGTTTTAGCGGTGCACGCAAGGAAGCCAATATTTGGTTACAAAGCCATGGTATACTCTATCTTAGCGATTGGATTTTTATCATTTATTGTATGGGCTCATCACATGTTTATGTCTGGTGTGAATCCTTTTATTTCTAACTTCTTTGTAATATTTACATTGATCATTGCGGTACCATCAGCGGTGAAAGTGTTTAACTGGATCACCACCTTATACGGCGGTAACATTCGGTTTACCTCCGCCATGTTGTTCAGTATTGGTTTTGTATCTATGTTTATCTCTGGTGGGTTGACAGGAATTTTCCTTGGAAACTCTGCGATTGATATTCAGATGCACGATACTTATTTCGTAGTAGCCCACTTTCATATTGTGATGGGTATTGCCGCCTTCTTTGGAATGTTTGCAGGTATCTACAATTGGTTCCCTAAGATGTACGGACGATTTATGAATGAGACGCTGGGCAAGATTCACTTCTGGGGAACATTAATTGGATCGTACGCGATTTTCTGGCCTCTTCATTACTTAGGTATGGCGGGTGTACCTAGACGTTACTATAGATTTGATAGTTTCGATACATTCTCTCACTTTGCTACTCTTAATAAGTTTGTGACGATAGCAGCAATTGTAGTTTTCGCGTTGCAGATATTGTTTGTAATAAACTTCTTCTATAGTATTTTCAAAGGGAAGAAAATGACAACCAAGAATCCTTGGAAGGCGACTACTTTAGAGTGGACTACACCTATAGATACTGGTCACGGTAACTGGCCTGGTAAAATACCAACTGTTCACAGATGGGCTTATGACTACGGTAAAGATGGTAAAGATTTCATTTCTCAAATAAAACCTCTTGAGGAGGGTGAATTAGAAGTACACTAAGATTTTTTAGTAGGTAAGAATGAATAATTATAAGACACATACAAGTACGCTTCATCAAGCAGGTTTCATTTCGAAGCTTAATGATTTAGGGATGCTATTCAAATTCAGGCTAACCATGCTTGTTGTATTTAGTAGTGTGATGTCTTACTTCATAGCAGCTTCAAGCGTTAGTATTTTTGAAATTTTAATGCTGATATTAGGGGGGAGTTTGATCACCTTTGCTGCAAATACCTTGAACCAAGTACTAGAGAAGGATTACGATATTCTTATGAAGCGCACAGCAAATAGGCCTTTACCGCAAGGAAGGATGTCTGTTTCATCTGCCGTTTTATTATCAGGATTTCTTTCGCTTATTGGTATTACAGTTCTTTGTCTCATCAATGTTTGGGCAGGTTTACTCGGTACAGCCTCTTTGATATTGTATGCTTTTATCTATACACCATTGAAAAGAATATCTTCTATCTCAGTTTTGATTGGTGCTATTCCAGGGGCACTACCGATGAGTATTGGATGCGTTGTAGCGGAAGGGACAATTACATCTTTAGCGATTGCACTTTTTGCTGTCCAGTTTTTCTGGCAGTTTCCTCATTTTTGGGCGATAGCATTCCTGTCGCATGAAGACTATACCAATGCTGGGTACAAGATGATGCCTTCAAAAAGTGGATTACCAGATGCGGAGTTAGGATATCAATCTTTGATTTATTCTTTATTTCTTTATCCTGTTTTCTTTGCCATGGGTTATCTCGGACATACATCATTAAATGGTGTATTTCTATTAACTATACTGACTCTTGGTTACTCCTACCTTTCTTGGGTATTATATATAAAGGTAGACACCAAAAGTGCTAAGAAATTGATGTTTAGCTCTTTTGCATATTTGCCTTTAGCTTTATTTATTTTATTAATTTTTAAGAATTTTTAAAATGGACGTGGCTATTCAAGATCAAAATACTAGAAATAAAATACATCCAAAGAAATTTGCGATGATTGCGGCATGCGCATCCATAGTGATGTTGTTTGCTTCACTAACTAGTGGTTATATAGTCAGACAGTCCCAAGGAAATTGGGTGGAGTTTGCTTTACCTACTAATTTTTACTGGAGCACATTATGCATTGTAGGTAGCAGCATCACTTTATATTTAAGCTATAGATTTTTTAAAAAGAACGATACCGTATTATACAGATCGCTTTTAGTGGCCACATTTTTTTTGGCCATTGGTTTCTGTATTTACCAATATCTTGGTTGGTTGGAAATTAAGGACGTCTCAGGGCTTCCTTTAGGGGCTAATCCAGCCGCCGATTTTGTATATGTATTGACTATGCTTCACGTTGCCCACGTATTCGGAGGGATGGTCGTTTTGATGACCGCTTTGTTTCATGCGTTTTATTTGGAGCATCGAGTCACCAAAACACGATTATTGAGATTTGAATTATCTATGATATATTGGCATTTTGTAGACTTTGTCTGGCTATATTTGCTCATATTTTTCATGTTCAATCGCACATAAAATAGAATAATAAATCACACTATAATGTCAACAGATACATCTGCAGTAGTACACGCACATGAAGCCCACAGTGAAGAAAGCAACTGGGAAGGAGGAGAAAGCCCTTTTAAGGTTAGTTACGGAAAATTGATGATGTGGTATTTTTTGTTATCAGATGCCTTCACATTTGCAGGCTTTTTGATTGCCTATGGTACACTACGATTTAGTAGTCCATCTTGGCCAGTACCAGATTTTGTGTTTAGGACTGCTCCATTCGATAACCTTGGAATGGGACATTCTACGCACCTTCCATTAATCTTCGTAACATTCATGTCATTCTTATTGATTGTGAGTTCCGTCACCATGGTAAGGGCAGTACAAGAAGGTCACCGTGAGAATAAGAATGGTGTTGTTTTTTGGATGTTGCTTACTGTCATTGGTGGAGCTGGATTCCTTGGTTGTCAGGCATGGGAGTGGTCAAATCTAATTGGCGCTGAGCATATGAGTGTTACAGTCAATCCTTTCGGAACGCATACTGAAGCAGGTACATATACCGCTGGTGATGGACATGAGATCAGCTCAGGAGATACATTCCAAGCTGGGGACTCCTACCTAATACACCAAAAGAATGGTGATTTTGATCAACTTCCATATACGACTGCTTCGGGAGAATCTAAAGTACAATCATTTGGTCCAAAGGCTTTTGGAGCCTTATTCTTTTTCATTACGGGATTTCACGGATTTCACGTATTCTCAGGGGTTCTCTTCTTGATTATTATTATGCTTAACGCAGCTAGCGGACTCTACGTAGAGCGTAAAAACGGATATGAGATGGTAGAGAAGATTGGCCTATATTGGCACTTTGTCGATCTGGTATGGGTTTTCGTTTTCTTGGTATTTTATTTATTGTAGAACAAATTTTTAAGAATTATATATAATGGGTCATTCAGATTACGGTTCAGCAAAAAAAGCTGTTTTTAGAGGAATGTGGTTGCTAGCAGCAGTCACACTTGTTGAAGTATTTTTCTCTCTCGCAGGTAAAGGTTATATTCCAGGTTTGACTTCCTTAGGAGACATAAGTTGGTTGGTATACGTGGTAGGTATAATCTTAGTAGCACTATCGCTTTACAAAGCATACTTTATAGTTTACGAATTCATGCACATGGGAAGCGAAGTAAAGGGTCTTAGAATGACAGTAATACTTCCAATGTTATTATTAGTTTGGGCTGTCATTGCTTTTTTCAATGAAGGGAGTGCTTGGAAGGATAGGAGAGAGGTTGTCAATGAAAGAGATGCCGTAAAAACCATTGAAGTGCCGATTGGAGGTACCATGGATAAAAAAGACACAAAAAAAATTAAATAGTTAAATAGGAAAGCGGAGTTTTTACTTCGCTTTTTTTTAATTCAACAATCAGGTTCGATATCTGTTTATTTCGTATGAGCAAGATTAATACACCAAGACTTATTCAGACTATAGCTATAGGATTTATCCTAGTTTTATGCCCTGCCGCTAGTTGGTACTATCTTCAGAAAGGTCTTGATTACCAGAAAGAATCTAGAAAAGAGCTAGCAGAAATCGAGTCAATACATACAGGAGATTTGATTCCTGAGTACATTAAAATCGACAGTACACTTCTTGACAAAAAATTACGGGTGTTGATATTTAACGGGGATAATGATCAAACCGAAATAGATAAAATTACGACCAAGCTTCATGATCAGTTCGAGTCTTCGGACGGATTTTTCATGATTGAATTTATAGTGGATAATAATAATTCAGACGTAGAAAGATCAGTAGATAAGAATAACATCCATATCGTTAAAATGGTTAATAGAAAAAAATACGATCATATTCAAACTAGCGTGTTGGGGGTTCCTGTCTATATTGATAAAAATGGACATACTGCTTTAGATAAGTTGGATAAGAGTGCCAATGCAGACGCGGTATCAGATAAAGTGTACGCGTACCTCATAGATCAAAATGATAAAGTAAGAAATGTATATGATCTCTTGGACAAGGATAGAGTTAAGAGAATGGTAGAGCACACCGCTATCTTAATACCTAAACTAGACAAAGAAGAGGTAAAACTTAAAAGAGAAAACGAACTGTAGATATGAGTGTCCAAAATTCTCAAAATATTGCCTTAGCAAAAAAATTAAATATTGTTGCCTATATCGTATCAGGGATAGTACTTGTGCTTGTGGCCACGATGCACAAAATCCATATTGATCATGGCATCGACCTAACATTTTTACCCGCTTTATATTCTGTCTTTAATGCTTTAACAGCAGTAGTTTTAATCTATGCGCTTATACAGATAAAGCAAAAGAATATTGAAAAGCATCGTAAAGCTATTTATGTAGCTATGGTATTTTCAGTAGTTTTCCTGCTGGGTTACGTTTTGTATCATTTATCTTATCCGGATACAAAGTTTTGTGGAGTGGGTAATATTAGATACCTCTATTTTACGATGCTCATCTCACATATCATATTGGCAGCAGCGATATTTCCCTTTATTTTGTTTACATTTATTAGAGCCTACACAGGCCAATATGATAGGCATAAGAAGATGGCAAGATGGGTATTTCCACTATGGCTATATGTGGCTGTCACGGGGCCAATATTATTTTTAATGATTAGACCATGCTATCCCTGGGTAGCAAATTAGGCATGAAGAAAGCATATAAATATATTACTATAGCAGTTTTGGGCTTAATGATCTCAACCATAAGCATTCCTGGAAATGCTCAATGTCCTATGTGTAAATTATCTGCTGAGCAAAATCTAAAGATGGGCGGTACAGCTGGTAAAGGGCTTAACCGTGGTATCCTTTTCATGTTTGCTATGCCATATCTTATCGTCGGTACACTTGGCTTTTACTGGATCCGTAATAAGCGTAAAGAGGGAGAAGAGAAGGAGGCAAATGCTGAGGAGTATTAATATCTTTCAAACTATATAGTATGTAAGGTAATTTGGGGCTATCGCCATCGGCGAAGAGCCTCCGGCCATGTCATCCGCTAAATCAAAAATGGGATCCTAAAAACGTTGAATATTGTCGTGTTTTCTATAAGCCCATTTTTGATGCCGCTGCTACCGTTTATCCGATAATATCATTCTAAGTTTAAAGTGGCGTAAAAGGTATTAGGTGCCCATTAGATAGAAATGATTAAGGTCAAGGCAAATATCACCATGATAGCCCGAGTTATCATGAGCATTTTTTAACGAAGAGATTGATTATTTGCATCAAAATCTATGCGTCGTTTTAAATATCAAATGGTATCCTGCTTCATCTAAACCAATTCGCCCAAAGAGCATAAGGGTGAATCTGTAGATATATTAGCATTGTTTCTTAGAATCCAATTTGAAAACCTGCACCAATACCAAAAGCTCTATTCTTAATCTCTAAATCTACAATAGGATCATCAAGCAAATTGCTCATACCATGATGATACTTGAATTCAGTAAAAGCTTTTGCATTCGTTCCAATATTGAGAAATGCTCCAGTTCCTAATACACCAGCGAACTCAAATCTATTATAGTCCGAGTTACTCATATCGAGATCCGTTCTTGTCAAGTTTAAATCTATAATAGCAGAAACTTTAGTTCTAAGTTGTCCTTTAGTCGCATAGGCTATTGAAGGGCCAGCCAAGAAATAAACACCTCCTTTCTCGTATTCGAATTGAAGTCTTCCTAATACGGGAACTTGGATATAGTCTATTTCTGTGACCGCAGCCACTCCTATAGGTAAATCGACATTAAATAAATTCAGATCAATACTCTGACCAACTTCAAAACCTTTTTTATTATAGCCTATCTCTGGCTGCAGATAGAAATTCTTAGCCAATGGAATACTCGCAAATAAGGATACATCAAATGCATCTTGAAGACTCTTATCAAGCACGTTATCTGCTATACCATTGATCTTTGCGGTGGAATATAATACAGAAGCTTTGGTTCCAATTTGGATCTGTGCATCTAAGGATATAGCAAGACTTAACCCTACTATGGCGAGGATAACTTTCATGTTGTTCTTCATAATATTGAATTTTTTATTTATTTAAATTCTAATACTACAAAGACGCCCTTTACATGTTAAGAAATGTTAATCTGAGGTTATGGATCTAATAAAATATTATAAGACGCTCAATAGAGTGTAAGCTATATGTCATGTTAGAATAGAGAAGGATTTACTGCTAGTCTAACTTGGCAATTTTCTATTGACGCTCAAGTTCTTCTTGATCTTCTCGAATAGTTCTGTAGGTTTAAACGGTTTTGATAGATAATCATTCATGCCGCTTTCTCTTGCAGCAATTACCTTATCAGAGTATGCATCGGCACTTAAAGCTATAATAGGTATATTATTTAATCTAGGGTCCTCCAAGGCACGAATATTTTTAGTAGCTTCTATACCATCCATGATAGGCATATGAATATCCATAAGTACTAGGTCGTAGTTATTTTTTGATACCATTTCTACTGCTTCTTGACCATTTTCTGCCAGGGCAGTTTCAATCTTGAATTTCTTCAAAACTTTTAAAGCTACTAACTGATTGAGTTTGTTATCCTCCACCAATAGTACTTTTTTTCCTTCTAAGCCTGCTTTGTATATTGTAGCTGATCTTTGAGATGCTGGTATATCCAACATCAGACCTCGCTTTTCAAATTCAATGTTAAAGCTAAATGTGCTACCCTTGCCTACAGTGCTACTTACGCTAAGCTTACCTCCTTGTAATTCTACCAATCTCTTTGATATACCTAGTCCCAATCCTGTACCCTGATGGATACGATTGATTTCATTGTTTACCTGCGAAAAACTTTCAAATATGCTTTCAAGCTTATCAGATGGTATTCCTATTCCCGGATCTTCAACTTCAAAAACAATATGAACTCTATTATCTGTATTCTCTTTTATTTTTGTTCTAAGTACGATACAGCCTTCTGATGTGAACTTAATAGCGTTACCAAGTAAATTTGTTAGTATTTGATTTACCCGCTTATTATCTCCAAATACCATATGTTTTAACCCTGCTAATTGTTGATCCTGAATAACCTTTAAATTATTATTGGCACTTCCATACCTCAAAGAGTTTATAAGACAATCAAGATTTTCTTGTAAGTTAAATTCTTTTTTAATAATTTGTAATTTAGCCGCTTCAATCTTAGAGAAATCAAGTACCTCATTTATAACGTTTAGCAGACCTTTACTGCTAAATTTTAAGTTGTTCAAATGTATTTTTTGATTATCACATTTATTTTCATCAAGGAGTATATTAGTGATACCTATGATTGCGTTCATCGGGGTACGCAATTCATGACTCATAGTGGATAAGAAATTTTCTTTCGCTTTTGCCGCTCTTAATGCTTTATCTTTGGCAGTGGTAACCTCCTTGTTTTTCAGCAATAAACTTTTGTTGTGTTCTTCTTTTCTAGCATAAAGAAAATAGATAAAGAATAAAAGCAATAGAGAAAGTAGGAAGCCAACAATTAACATTGACATTTTACTTTCTTGTAATTTTTGCTTTATTTCAAGTTCATTTATTTCATACTGTTTTTCTGTTTCACTAAATTTCTTTTGAAAATCGTCAAAAATTAAATCATTCTGGGTGGCGAGCTCTTTTTCCTTTAATTTTTGATAGGATTTATTGTGCTCAAGTGATTCTTTATATCTCCCTCTTCGCTCTAATATAGAAGCGATCACCTTAGGAATTTCTGAATCGTCTATTTCTTGATTGTGTTTTTTTAGCAAGGATAGTATATAGTCAGTATGTGTAAGTGCTGATGTAAGATTATCCTGAGATAAATCTAATTTAGCCAAATTAAGGGATGCTTCTATTTGATTATAAATATCTACATCAAGTTTTTTAGCTTCTTCAAGTCCCTCCATCAATAATGAAGATCCTAATTCAGACTTTTTATTATTAATATAAATCTCGCCAAGTAAAATTTTTCCGTAGTTGTTATTGAGATTAACTTGATTATCAATCGCGAGCATTGATTCTAAAGTCTTTTCCGCCTCATTTAACCTACCCAATCCAAACAATATTTTAGCTTTTACATAAGGTATATATTCAAAATAATCTGAAGTTTTACCATTTTTGGCGAACTCTATTTCATCAGCTTCCTCCGCTTTTTGTATATATTCTAGTGCCTTGTCATATCTTTTTACAGACTCCATCATATATGCGATGTTACTATAGAATAGAGTCTCAAGATCATGTTTCCTAACTTTCTGTTTACTTAGAATATCTAATCCGTTCGTATATTCTTTGATGGCTAGTCTATTTTCGTTATTACTTTCGTAGGTTATAGCCTTATTATTAATGATGGTAATTTCAAACTCTATATCTACTACTTGGTGATCTCTAAGTACCTCTAAGGATTTGTTGAGCAAATTATGTATAGTATCTGCAGGTGCGTGGCTGACATATGCGAGCACGGCTTGAGCGTTAATATACCTGGCTTCTATTGCTGGATCTTGCGATAGGATGGATAAATCTTTGAACTCCTTAATGTAAAATTTAGCTAACTCTGAGTCGATAAAAGTGGCCTTAACGACAAGCCTTCTTAATACATTTGCTTTTTCTATATAAGTATCCGCATCTTCATATTCCCTTAGGAGGGTTTCCATGGTAATGCTACTATCGCCTCCATCAGCTTGTAAAGGTATACAACCTAAGCAGATGGTTATGAAAATTATGATTCTTTTCCTGAACACAGGGCTGGTTTATTTGGGTATAATGCTATCGATACTTTGCAAATATCTTATACACTCTTAAGTGTTACGTATATAATTAACCAAAAATTAATCCAATATTGTGACTAGCAATATGTATACGTGTCAACCGTTGTAGACATTATCTTTCTAATCTATAATACCTTCACCTTGAAGTATATATACGATAAGAATAATTTAAGTGTTTAGTTTTTTATAAAGTATAAAGCTGCTCGGAGCCAAGCAGCAATAAAAAATAGGCCACCAATTGGGGTAATCGGACCTAACCACTTGTAGTAGCTAAGACCTATCAACTCTCTTATAGATAATAAGTAGAGAGATCCAGAGAAAAGTATTATTCCAATAACAAATAGTTTGCATGCTACTAATAAGCCTTTATCATTTCTCTGGTCAGCAATTATTAGCACCTGAAGGGCTGCAATCACATGAATAAAATGATAAAGCACCCCAGTTTTAAATGACGCTAATTGTTTGATAGCTAAATGTTCTGCAAGATAATGTGCACCAAATGCCCCGAATATAACGGCGAGGGCACCGAAAAGAAAAACCGTTATGTATAGGTTTTTATTATTTATATCTGCCATTGGATCGGTGTTTCGCCTTGAGCTACAAGAGCCTCATTTGCTTGTGAGAAGTGCTTGCTCCCAGAAAATGCATTGCGCGCTAAGGGAGAGGGATGTGCCGCCTGCAAGATGGTATGTTTTCCGAAATCAATTAATTCACTTTTGCCTTTTGCAAAATTGCCCCACAACATAAATACCAAGCCTTCGCGTTCATCGGACAGTTTTTTTATAACGCTGTCAGTGAATTCTTGCCAGCCTATACTCTTATGCGAACCCGCCTTAGATTTTTCAACGCTTAGCATCGCGTTCAATAAGAATACGCCTTGTGCTGCCCACGCGCTCAAGTCCCCGTGATCTGGTATTTGAAACCCCACATCTAGTGCTAGTTCCTTATATACATTTTTCAAACTCGCGGGGACACGAATACCCTTAGGAACCGAAAACGACAAACCCATAGCTTGGCCTGGCCCATGATATGGATCTTGACCCAAGATAACCACCTTAACATCGTCAAACGGAGTACTATTAAAAGCATTGAACATCAAAGGTCCTGGAGGATATATTTGTTTTCCACTTGATAACTCCGCTTTCAAAAAATCCTTTATGCCCTTGAAGTATGGCTTTTCAAACTCGGATTCTAACATTGCATACCAGCTGTCTTCTATTTGTATTTTTTTTTCTTTCTTTTGCTCAAGCATAATTTAATATCTACTGGCTAAATTAATACGCATAGTTTAATATGAAGTCATAAAAGTGTTTTCTTTTCAATAGTTTATAGTAGTATTGAGGATGTTTTCCAGAGGCATCATATACATTTTAATGGCAACCATGTCTTTCGCAGTGATGAACATGATTGCAAAGGATTTGAGCGCCTTACCTGCGATGCAAATCGTTTTCTTTCGTGCCTTCGGAACCTTCATTTTTGTCTTTCCTTACATGCTCTACAAACGAATTTCTATTTTAGGTAATCATCCTAAGTTGTTAAGTCTTCGAGCTACAGTAGGTCTTATTTCTTTGACGACTTTCTTCATGACAATACAGCGAATCCCTTTAGGCTCTGCCATTGCGATACGATATTTAGGGCCGATCTTCGGGGCGATCATGGCCTTTTATTTTCTTAAAGAAAAAATCAATGCTGCACGCTGGATAAGCTTCGCCATTGCTTTCGCAGGGGTAATCGTCATGAAGGGATTTGACACTCGGATAGATAATTACAGCTTAGTCTTGATACTGATCTCTGCCATGACAGTAGGAATGGTTTTCGTCATGCTGAGATACCTTGGAGACAAGGAGCATCACCTGACCATAATTAACTATTTTATGGTATTCTGCATTGTAGCCAGTTTATTCACGATATCATCTTGGACTTGGCCAGAGCCTCGTTACTATTTTGATATCTGTAGTATCGGAGTATTCGGACTCATCGGTCAAGTACTCATGACCCAAGCATTCCAAACGGAGGAAGCCAGTGTCTTAGCCCCATTTAAATACATGGAACTTGTCTATGCTCTAATCTTGACTTATTTTGTTTTCGGAGAAACCCATGGTCCAATAGCTTTCTTAGGAATGAGCCTTATCTTGACTGGTATGCTGCTGAATGTTTATATTAAGAAGAGGGAGTTAAAATAAAGGGCACCTCTAATAACTGCCTCTTGGATCGAAAGTAGATTAAAGGAAATCAGACAAGGCGAAAGGAGTGAGAATAGCCGTAGCTATGCGACTGACAAACAACATGACTGACAGTTGCGTAGCAATTTTGATCTGGAAGATCAAAATAAGGAAGGAAACAATGCAAACTTGGATTGTCGAGTACGAGCTATGTAAAAATCTATTTTTTTTCTAATCGACCAAGAATGTAGTTAATAGAGATGCCCTAAATTGCGATGCGATAGCGAGCCAATTCGGACAAGCGGTGGTAGCGTTATATCCCGATCTCTTCAATCGGGATGTAGTAGCGAACGACGCGGTATCAGCCCGATCTTGATCGGAGCTGGTATGGCCCCAAAAAACAGCAAGAGTTCCGAGCAAGAGCCAAATCAGTAGAGACGCTATTTTGCGTCTAGTTGTGTAGGCTGGAGCAAAGGCAAAAATCAGCAAGAGTTTTGAACGAGATCGAGCGGAAAAGAGGTAAGGGTATCGAGTGAGAAAAAGATAAAAAAACCAAGAGAAAGATTATTTAATAAAGCAATTCATAACTCATAATTTTCCCCATTGAACTTTTGTTTGAAGTAGGAACAGCCTACTGGTTGGTAGGATTAAAGGGCGATAGGATGCTAATCTATAGCTACTCCTCTAATAATGAGTTTAAGGTAATAAACAAGAAAAGTCGCATACTTAAATCCGTTCATCCTAAAAATCCTAGTTCTCACAGAAAAGCGTAGGTGATTGACAAAATTGCATAAAAAAAGTCCGCACCCTACGGGTACGGACTTTGATGCTCTAGTGATCCCGTCAGGGTTCGAACCTGAGACCTATTGATTAGAAGTCAATTGCTCTATCCAGCTGAGCTACGGGACCATATTTTAACACATGGAAAACAAATTTTACTTAAATTTGCGACGCAAAAGTAATTCATTTACTTTGAAAAGCAAACCCCACTGACCTTATAAATAAAAAAAAATTAATTCTTATTTGATATGTGCAGTTGTATTACAAATTAGCACAATCATTGTAGTTTATGGCGTAAATTGCTTGAAAACCAATTATTTATAAATAATTCAAAGTAACTTGCATCAATTGAATCCCATGTTTAATTGTAGAAACATATTAACAATATTTTTGATTACCATAGCACTTGGGCTTTATGGACAATGGGATGCCAATGCTGGGATCGCCGTTCCACTGACTCAAAATGCTACATCTGACGCCTCCACTATGGACAATCTAGCACCTCTAGTGTTAGATGGCGACCAGAATACAAGCTGGGAATCAGACTTTGCCTTCCCATTTCCTTACTTGTCACAAGCTAATAGAAACATACTTCTCAATACTCCCGATAGTCTTTTTTGTTCCTCGATGCCAAAAGACTCAATATTTATAGACTCTATGTTCACGAATACTGTTCAAGTAGATTCCTTTTTTATAGATTCGACACTTATAGATTCTGTGACTTATACTACTGTTCAGGTAGATTCCATATATTATAATAATTCTACTATGATGTACGACACAGTGCAAGTAGATTCTATCATCATCGATACGATTCAAGTAGATTCTTTTTTCCTTGATTCTATTCTCATTGATAGTATGTTTTTAGATACTATTACGATAAACATAAATAATATAGATACTACTGATTACGGTGTGATTACAGATGGTAATCCAAACACGGGAAGTCTATCCATTCCTGTAGCAGGGAATTATAGTTGGGTCGGGATCACTTTTGATACCTTACGTCCGGTGTTGGCGATATCTCTAAAAGCTTTTAGTCAAAGTGATATAGATATCTACGCCTATACCTCACCCAATGATTCTATTCTGGTGGGCACCTATGTCAACGGAACAGATGACTATCAACTCAAGAGATTTTTGCTAGAAGAAGATAGTGTTCATCAAGTCAAGATGTGGTCTGAAAGTGACATTAATATTTTTGAGTTGGGTGGATTGGAGGAGTATCCAAAAGAATCAATTGTAGTAGATATTGGATCTAGTCAGCCGCTTGGTCAAATAGTAACCAGATATTGGGCAGGGTTTGAAAGGGCAGAAGCCTCTACTTTATACATCAGTGAAGATTCGTTGAACTGGTACGAGTTGGTCAATCTAGATCCTGATAATAGTGGCGTGCTCGCTATTGAGGTAGATATTGATACGACGGCTCGTTACATCCGTTTGGAACATAGTCTTGCGCTCTTGGACTATGGGAGAGTATATGTATGGGAGATTGGAGCCTACGATGCGACTGGTATTTATGCGCCATATCCAGCTGCTAAACCAGGTAATCAAACGTTATATGAAATGCTGGGGATGAATACCTTGTGGGGCTGGGGTCATAACCAATATACAGACTTGATCCCTGATGGGGAAGGACCAGCTATGTTTGATACTATCAGCTCTTTTGCACGAAATTATCACTTTATGGATTGGGATACTCCAGATCCAGATACGATACCAGATTACTCAAATATGGCTACTTCTGGTACTTACCCACAATTTTATTGGTTGGATTGGGATCGGGAATATCAAGCTTGGATAGATGGAGGCATAGAACCACATGCTTGTATTATGTTTTCTCATGCTTTTCCAGCTTCTGCTTGGGATAGCGTAGATTTTGCATCTGCGTACCACTATGGCTATGAATTTGCAAAACATTTTGGCCCTACGCAAGGTAACGGCAAGATCAAGAAAATGGAAATTGGTAATGAGCCTTGGTTCTACGAAAGTAATGACTACCGCCTATTGATGAGTCAGATGGCACAAGGCATCAAGGATGCAGATCAAGCAATGGAAGTATTTCCTTGCGCCTTACAAGCGCATGATAGCATCACAGAAAATTCCATTATAGGATTGAAAAATTATATTGGAACGCGGATTACACCAGCGGATACCATTAATCTTGACGGTGTCAATTTGCACGCCTATTGCTGGGATATCGATTCCTTGGGACATCGAGTCAGTACACCCCCAGAGACCAAAACGAATGAATTTAGATCTATCAATAGTATGATCAAATGGCGTGACGTAAATATGCCAGGTAAGAAAGTCATCGTCTCAGAATGGGGTTACGATATAGATGCAACTAATCACCCTTGTACACATTCAGAGTGTGTTTCTGAAAGAGCAGGAGCTGTGTATACGACTAGAGCAGCATTAATTATGCATCGACTTGGCGTTGACGAAGCTACAGTGTTTTGGTTCGCAAATGCTGATTCCTCCTCGTCGACCACTTTCAATCGATCTGGAATATTGGAATCTAAATCAAATAACTTCACACCGAAAAATGCTTTCGTTGCTATGACAACTTTAGTTGATTCTCTAGAGCACGATTATTTTCATGAGGTAGTTCAGGAGGATGATGATGCCTATATTTATCTATATGCAGATAGCCTAGGCAATCCTTCTCACCTTGTAGCCTGGAGTCCTAATGATGGAGACAATACGCAAGAGTTTTCTGCTACTTATATGAACCCTGATTATGTGCCACTACATGCCACGAGAGTCATTGGTGAATTAAAGGGTGGTACGCCAATTACTAAGCCTACTTATGCTGATGATACGATACACTTTACGATCTCTAGTGCACCGACTATCATACGATTAGTGCCCAATCCTTGCATCGATCATATAAGCGTAACTACCTCAGATACGGATAATTTTTATGCTGCCGACAGTACGCTTTCATCCAATGCCGTATTACCTACCTCAGGTGCAGCAACAATCAAGTATCAAGCGGGCCAATCTGTTTCATTAGACCCTGGTTTTTGCAGTGGTGACAGTACCAATCTCGAAGTGACTATCGAAGAGTGCGTAGTTGACTCTTTACTGCAAAATTAGGCATTACTAAAACTCACTCTTATTCAAAGACTAGTAAGTAAGATAGCTGAACAAGAGAGCTAAGCCAATTTAAAATTACATTTTATCATTGAGTGTAATCATCATTCATATTTGAATGTGGGCGTGCCCTGAAGAGGGCCGAGTCATCCGCTGTATCCAGCACCCTACAGCCACATGTAGTATGGTTGTCGCTTGTCTCTAAGGAGCCATCGCGACTCCCTACTCCATAGCGTCTGTACGCCACTGGATGCCGCTTCTACCTCTCACGCAAAAAAAGGTATTACCAGTTAGGCATTCACAAAAAGAACCATAATACCTAATACCTTTTTTAAGCAGCTTGCTGCTCCTCTTCTTTTTTTAATTCATAATTCATAATTCAACATTCATAATTAAAAAGGCTTTCGCCTTTTTCCTATCTTTCCATTATGAAAATTCTCCATACTGCAGATTGGCATTTAGGTAAAATGCTGCATAAACAAAGTCTGGCCTCTGAGATGAAAGCCTTCCTCAATTGGCTTCTAGAATATATAGAGAAAGAGAAGATTGATCTACTACTTGTCTCAGGAGATATCTTCGATGTGGCCAATCCATCTTCAAAAGATCGACAGACCTATTATAAATTTTTGAGTCAAGTAAACAAGCTACAGGTTAATACCATCATCACAGGAGGCAACCACGATGCAGTTTCTGTTTTGAATGCGCCCTCGGAGTTACTAAGTCAGATGGGAATTACGGTCATTGGCGGTGCTGAAAATCCGATTACAGATGAAATCATTTTGGTCAAAGATAAGGAAGAGAATCTCCAAGCAGTAGTTGCTGCGGCACCATTCCTTCGCGATAGAGACCTACGTAATATCAATGATGAACAAGACCTAGACCGCAGAGAAGCTATCCGAGCGGGCATGAAGAAGCATTACCAAATCCTTGCAGATCATTGTGCACAATATAAAGACAAGGTCCCTATTATCGCGATGGGACATCTATATGCGAAGGGCGCAACCATCAGCGAAAGTGAAAGGGACATTGGAAACCAATCTTCTATTTCGGCAGACATATTTACTGAGGTTTTTGACTATGTAGCTTTGGGGCATATTCATCGACCGCAGATTGTAGCTAAAAATGAATGCATTCGATATTCAGGTTCGCCCATTGCCTTGAGTTTTTCTGAGAAGACGGATCAGAAATCCATGATGTTGATTGAGACTGATAAAAAGGGTATAAAAGAACTGACACTTATTCCTATTCCTAAGCAGAGATCTTTAGTGAAATATTCGGGAGACTATGATAAGATCATGGATCAATTAGCAGCTCATCAAGCCAGTGGAGACTTACCTGACTTTATCGAACTAGTGATTCAAGCAGATAAATTTAGCCACAGCTTATTGATGAACGTCGAAGAGTTGATCAACTCTTACAGAGATGAATCTGCATTTCAGATATTGAAGCATAGCTTTGATTTTGCAGAGAAAAGTAAAATGGTAACTGACTTCTATGATGATCAGATCAATATCGATGAGTTGAAGCCACAGGATATTTTTGATACTAAACTTCAAGCCGAAGAGATGCTGGAACAAGAACAAAAGAAAATTTTAATGTCTCTTTTTGAAGAGGTATTGATAGAAGTAGAACAAAACAACTAGAGGAGATGCGCATAGAAAAAATTAGTTTCAAAAATATAAATAGCCTCAAAGGGGAGCATGAGGTGGACTTTAGTGCTACCCCCTTAAAAGACTCGGGAATCTTTGCTATTATTGGACCTACAGGTTCTGGGAAGTCTACCATCTTGGATGTGATCACCCTAGCACTATACAATCAGGTACCCAGAGTGAATGCAAAGGCTGTGACGAATAATGTCATTGAAAATACAGGAAGCATCTTGACTCGCTTTACCGATGAAGCTTATGCAAGCATTGTCTACTCTACTCGTGGTCGTCAATACCAAAGTAAGTGGTCAATCAGAAGGAAGCGAACGGGTAAGCTAGATTCACCGCATATGGAAATTAGTGACCTCAATGAAGGAAAGGTTCTGGATCTGAAGAAGTCCCAAGTACCCACTGAGAATGAGCGCTTAATCGGTCTTAATTATGATCAGTTTGTTAAGTCAATTATCCTGTCCCAAGGAGAGTTTTCTAAATTTCTTAAAGCCAGTAAGTATGAACGAGGAACATTACTCGAAAAGATAACGGGAACTGAGATTTATAGAAAGCTGGGCTCAAAGGTATATGAAAAGTTTAAAGAGAATGAGAAGAAGATCACGGATAATAAGAATCGGGTGGACATGGTGACACTCCTTACGGAAGAGGAGATCAAGGGTATCAAAGGATTACTCAAAGACGCTGCTAAAACAATAGAAGATCAAGATAAAAGGTTAGCTAAGCGACAAGTGATCATGCAAACCAAAGAGCAGATACAAAAGCTCAATTCACAACAAACCCAGATCAAAGACTCTATGTCCTCCTTATTATTGCAAGAGGAAGGTATGCAGCACAATTTTAAAGCCCTAGGCATCCATGAAAAACTTAATCCTTGGATTGCGGAATTGACAAAATATCAAGATGCAAAGCAAAAGAGTAAGACCGCCGAGAGAATAATTGAGCAAAATAAGGCAGACATCAGTACTTACAAAACCCAACAAATCAAGGTGATGACAGAGATGTCAAAGCTACTTCAATCAGAAGTAAACACCGAAGACTTCATGAGCAAGATGAAGGATTTAGAAGCCAAGGTTACCAAAATGGATGCGTCGCTTCTAAGCCTTAAAGAACAGGGGGTTAAGCTGAATAAGAATATTAAGAAATCAGCTGCTGCAAAGTCATTTACAAGTGCTAAAGATATTTCAAAACTGAGCAAAGGTGTGGAATATAGCAAAGTCGTACAATCAAATAAGAAGGAGCTTGCTACACAATTAAAAGCTTTGAACTTAAAACCTACCTCTTCTACGGATGTAATACGCAAAGAACTTGAGGTAAGCCAAACGATTTTGGCTCTTATGAAAGATCAAATGCTCAGGACCGAGCAACTAGAAAAAGTCCAAAAGCTAGAAAAGAGCCTTGTCGAAAATAAAGCAAGAGATGCGAAGAGGCTAAAAGAATTACAACCTAAATTTGAGAAATGCCAAAAGCAGATTGTGAGTTTGAAAGAAAGTTTGCAGGCTATTCGCCTACAAAAAGAAAAGAGTGCAGAGCTATTCAAGCTAAATGATTACCGATCAGCACTTAAAGTAGGGGAAGAGTGCCCATTATGTGGTTCATTGGAGCATCCCCTAGCTGCACACCAAGAAGCAAAACCTACAGGCTTTGACACAGAGATAATGAAGACTGAGAAGGCGATTAAAATCGAAGAACAAAGTCTACATGAATACACCAAAAGCCAAACCGCTTTGCAAACAGGAATTACCAATTATGAAAATCAGATTAAGGAGTGCAACACACAATTAAAGAATCTTACTGCTTGGTTTAAGAAAGAAAAGCTCTCAGTCAAAACTTTAGAGCAAGTCAAGCAGGAATATGATAAGCTAGAAAGTAAAATCCAGAACATTCAGCAAGGACAGCAAAGCCTAGAAGAATATCAATGGTTGCTTGAGGTCAAAGAGGAAGTAGCAGAGCTCCAAAAAATAGGTCAGAGCTATAGTGAACAATCAAATGCTCGCAAGAAGGTTTTTGATGGTGAAAATCTGGCCGATATAACCAACAAGCTACAGAATCAATTTACCGATATAAAATCCAAATTAGAGACCAGTCAAGCTCTCTTAGAGAAGACTCAAGCAGATAATGAAGCTGAAATAAAAGTAAAGTCTAGTCTAAATACTAGCTTGATGCCTAAGCTTAAAATGATAGGTTTTGGAAATCTTGAACTAGCGCACAGCGCCGTGCTTAGCGAAGAGGCTCTAGCTAAATATAAGGCAGAGAAGGAGGCACATCAAAAAACTAAGATTAGTCTAGAGACAAAGCAGAAAACAATCAAGGGAGACCTCAGTAAACTGATTAAAGTTGATGACCCGAAAGTGGACTTAATGGCACTTAAAGCAAGCATACAGGAAATAGAATCCTCTCGAAAGGATTTATCTGAGAAAATTGGTGCTGCAAAGAATCAATTGCAAAGCGATAGCGAAAATAAAAAGAAGGTCGGCAAGATTCAAAAAGAGCTAGAAAAGCAAACCAAAGAATTAGATCACTGGGCTTTATTAAGCCGCTTGATCGGAGATAAGACAGGTGCGAAGTTTGCCAATTATGCGCAGAATATCACGCTTAGACAGCTCCTTTCCCTTGCTAATAAGCGTCTGGTGAAATTGTTTGATCGGTATCTCTTAGATATGCCTACTACAGATGGCGAGCTAATGATCCTAGACACTTATCAAGGGAATATTGAACGCGGAGTGAGTACCTTGTCAGGAGGGGAGACCTTTATGATATCCCTAGCTCTAGCCTTATCCCTTTCTGACATGGCATCTAAAAACGTAGCCCTTGAGAGCCTCTTTATCGATGAAGGTTTCAGTACCCTTGACCCTGAGATGCTAGATTTGGCCATGAGCACTTTGGACAGAATCCAATCAGAAAGCCAAAAGACAGTAGGCATCATCTCACACGTGGAGTCCCTCAAGAATAGAATCGAAGTACAAATTCAACTCCAAAAGGATACCCAAGGATACAGCACTATCCGTATCGATGGATAAAAAAATTAAATAACTTACGGAAATAATATTAAGTGTTACTGCATAGTTGGATATTTGCAGTCTTAATCAAATATATAATATGGATATCAACGGTGCAATTAGGCGAGGAGAATTATTAGATGTGATGGAGATGGTGGAAGCATTACCTTCCTTAGTCAACAAGAGGGACGAGCGGGGATTCACGCCATTGGTAATGGCCACCTATAGTGATCAAAAAGAAATCACAAGATATCTATTGGAACAGGGAGCAGATATCAATGCTCAAGATAGTGCAGGCAATACTGCGCTAATGGGGGTATCCTTCAAAGGGTATACAGAGATCGCAGACTTCCTGATTAATCATGGCGCCGATGTGAATGTCAAAAGTTTCAATAATTCTACAGCCTTGATTTATGCAGCGACTTTCGGGCATACTGAGATTGCGGACCTTCTCCTCAAAAAAGGAGCTGATAAAACCATCAGAGATAAGCGTGGAAATTCTGCCTACGATCACGCAAAATTTAAAGGATTGGAAGATTTGACGAAGTTGTTGGAGTAGAAAAAACTGTAAAAAATTATATTTTGTTTCAAGTGCTGAAAAGACTGTCCCTTTTTTCAAGAGTGCAAAACAATTCATCAAGATGGGCGATGCTTCTATAATTTCCTTCTGCAGCACACATCAAAATAAAAAGTAACTAAATTACGTATAACTCATCTTAAATTTCCGACATTAGAACTTTAAAGTCCTTAAAAAGGGAGGCAGAGTACTAGTACTATCTATAAGACCAAATCTATTTCACTAATAATCTCTAGTATTTGTAATGCTTCGCTTTTCTAAGAGAGATGAAAGATATAACATTTCGAGAAGCAATCATGATAGGTTATCTGTCGTGCCTTCAGCACTTAAACCAAAGATCGTTTCTAAATAGGACTTACGTCCTATCCTATAATCTGTCGTGCTTTCAGCACTAAAAATAATGAGATTTTATATCATTTTAGTCCTGAAATGCCTGCCCAGCATTTCTTTCTACGGGGGACGACGGCCTACAGCTATGGTGCAACTCTTATGAAACCCATCAGGCAAGTAGTGCTAGAATCAAGCCCTGTTACGACGACAGCTTAGAGCGATGTGTGCAACTCTTGCGAAACCCAACGAAATCTTAGCAAATTATTGAAGTCCTGTAATGCCTGCCCCCGCTTTTCTTTCTGCGGGGGACGACAGAAAACATATTATGAATAGGTCTTTCCTACAGCATTTTATATCTGCTGTTCTTTCAAACCTCGAAAATTCGTACTCTGATTTTGTGTAGAATTTTTTCTTTATTCTTGAATAATTAATCTAATTGGTGTTTTTTCTTTTCAGCTCTAACCCTCTTCCTTTGCTGTTTTCTTTTCTCTTTTAGGGTCATATGATCTCTAATTAATTCGCTATCTGAAGATCCACAAAGTGCCCTAGTTAATTTTAATCCATTAATATTCCTTTTGGGTAAATTTTTGATTTCTTCAGCTGTCACCGGCTCACCTACAGCAGATTCACCTTGTTTTATTAATGGTTTGCCGCATGTAATTTTTACAACAATGGAGTCTAGATCAAAACCAGATTTCTCCTTAATTTCAAAGTTTACGTATTGATTGCTACTATCAAGAACCTTTATTTTTCTTGACCTTTTAGTTTTGTATCTAGGATAACGAAACTCAATCTTGTAGATTCCTTTGGAAACTTTGGTTATGCATTAATGACCATTTAAATCAGTTTCTGTCCGTGCGACAAGCTGATCCGATTCGTCATACAGAGCTACATTCCCAAACAGCATCACTTTTTGAGTTATAGAGTCCACTACTGTGCCGCAAATTTCGGCATGTTGTGCCAATGATACAATGGCTACGATTATGATTGAAAGAAGACCTATTAGCTTTGATGTACTCATAATTTTAGTGCTTGATTCTAGGCCTTGGAAAATAAGGCATTATTCATTCTCCCATATTTACAGAAAGGTTACCTCCCAAAGCTTTGATTACTTTACGAATTGTTTCAAACTGAGGCTTTGAGCCTTTGGCTAAAGCTTTGTATAAACTTGGTCTACTCATTCCTGTCTCATTGGCAATTTTTGACATTCCTTTTGCTTTTGCAATGTGCCCTATTGCACTTATCAAATCATCAGTATTACCTTCTTCTAGTACATTATTCAAATATTCTTGAATCATCACTTCATTGTCTAAGTATTCGGCGATGTCAAATTTAGATGTTTTTATTTTGCTCATTCTATTTCTGTGATTTATAGATTTTTAAAATGCCTTGAGCCCTCTTAATATCTCTAGCTTGGCTTGATTTTGTTCCACCGTTTATTAAGAGCACAATTGTCTTGTTCTGTTGAGATAAGTTTACTCTATATCCTTTAGAATAATGTATTCTCAATTCTCGAATTTCACCACCGACTGACTCGCAATCTCCAAAATTGCCCAGCTCTTCAATTCGTTGTATTCTAAGAAGGATTTTGGCTACCGCTCTCTTATTTCTAAGTTTTCTTAGCCATTTGTCAAATTCATCTGTTTTTATAATTTCATACACACTCCAAATGTATCCATTTGGATACACATTGTCAAGTAATTTCACATTTATTTTTGAGGAGAAGATCAATTATAATGACAAATCAAAACAAATCGTAGTGATCACTAATTAAATCAGCATGCCCCTTCGAACATCCTGGTTACCAATTTAATGAAAAGTTTTACTTACTTATTAAGAGGCCAGTCTCGATATTCCTCCTAGTACCTCTATATATTATCGGTCAATTTTCGTTTTTTTCTTCTCATCTCTTGCTCTTTTTCTTCGCTGTTTTCTTTTCTCTTTTGGTGTCATATGATCTGTAATTAGTTCGCTATCTGAAGATCCACAAACGGCTTTAGTTGATCCTAAACCATTAATATTTCTTTTGGGTAAATTTTTAATGTCATCGGATGTTACGGGCTCACCGACTGCAGAATCACCTTGTTTAATTAATGGTTTGCCACAGTCTAAGCCGTGGAGCCCATTTAGTTGTTCTCCTCCTTCGGATATGCATATATCTATAGTATTAGTATAACCAGAATATATAACCTGATCCTTTAATTTAGTGGTGTTGTACCCAATATAGGAAGCCTCAATATTATAGATGCCAGATTCTAGATTGTCAAAAAAGTAGAATCCTTTTAAATCTGTTTCTACGCCTACCTTTAAAACTCCATTTAAATACAAAGCCACATTACCAAACTTAATAGATTCTCCAGTGTCTCTGTCCGTTATGTTTCCTTCTAGCGTAGTTTTTTGCGCCTCCAATAAATACGTACAGCACAAAAGCGAGAGTGTAACAATGATATATTTTATCTTACTCATAATATTTTTGTTGTGCTTGAATAAAAAACCAGCATTACCCCTAGGCAATGCTGGCTACCAATTTTAATGAAAAACTTTACTTACTTCTTTGACAAACTAGGGTCATGTATCTCTTTCATTCTTTGCATCATCTGAATGGCCTCAT
>Ga0114957_1000245_pt1 | contig 76476 bp, 49 predicted proteins | sample BantaG_FD_87175 | JGI IMG/M metagenome (GOLD analysis project Ga0114957, IMG submission 87175) | Marine algal microbial communities from Bantry Bay, Ireland - BantryBay_4 metaG | ecosystem: Host-associated > Algae > Red algae > Unclassified | place: Bantry Bay, Ireland | collected 2014-11-21 | reverse complement strand
CTTGTTGGCGACCAAGGCTGATCGCATTATTAATTGTAAAGTATCCGCCCATGATTACTAATCCAAAGATCAAAACACCGATGATACTTTTGCTGGTTAGCATTTCCATCAGTGTCTGACGAGGGCCAGGTGTTCCGCCGGCTCTTGTTTCTGCCATGTGGTTTAGGTTAGAAATGATTCTACCTAATACCATTGCCAGTACAGCAAGGATTAAGAAAAGGGTTACGTAAAGGAAGGTATTACTGCTTTCTTCTTTTACAGTTCCAGCCCCATCACTATCCACTCCGTTAACCACGACTGTTCCAGAGCCATTTACGTTGACATCATCGATATATCCAAGTATATCAATTAGTTCCTGATCGGTAAGATTAGGAAAGGCAGTCATTACAGAGTTATTCCATTCTTTAAAGAGATTAACTGCATATCCGTCACCAGAAGCGATAACAGCCTGAGAGTTACGAATCCAGGAGTTCAGTAACTCTTCGCGCCCTTCCCAACGTTGGTGAACACCACCGAGAGCCGGCCCCGTCAGGTCGTCTTTCATGTTCTTGTTGTGGCAAGACGCACAGTTATTTTTGAAAAGTGCTTTTCCGTTATCTATGTTGACTTCCTGAGCGGAAGCGGAGAATGAGATAAAGAGAGCGAGTACGGTTAGCGTTAATAACCTCAAAATCAGAGCTTTATGAACCATTGTGTATTGATTTGTAAAAAACCAGCAGTTCTTATATTAAGAAAATGTTAAGATTGTCATAAAATTGTCAGCGCAAAAATACAATTCCATCCCATTAATACCAATACTAATTGGTTGGGTAAAACTATTTAGATTGCTTCTAAATAAAGGACACTATTCAAGGGGAATTTGGCGGCAATAGTAGGGAAAAAAATTGCGAAGTGATAAGGTTTTGCAAGGAAGTTATTAACATTTCTTGGAGTGGTAGTACGTGAAGGGGGAAGGGTTTGTTCCTGGGGCTGTTTGTGCTTAAGTTTTGGATGAGGGGCAGCGCTATTTTACTTCTCATTTTAATTGACTTCAATGGAAGACACCGATTACAGAACAGCCCCAAGAATAAGAGGCTTCCCCCAAAGGAGAAAGCCTCTTTCCAAAATGAAAACTTCTATTTTTTACTGAGAGAAAAGGCCTTTATAGAAGGCATCCTCGTCAATATTACAAAGTAGTTTTGAGATATATTACAACAATTACAATTATTCTTCGAATTCCTTTAAAAAGTAGGTTTTTGAATCTACTTTTTGAACGAATCCTAGACTAGTTTGGCCATATCCCGAATAAGGAAACTTCGACGCGTGAAATGAATTAAGTTTGATTTTTTGAGATCGTTCAATACAGATGTTACTGTTTGACGAGACGTTCCGGTTATGTTTGCGATGTCTTGTTGAGTCAGACTGTGCTTTACTAAAAGTTCGTCAATACCGATACGACGCCCTTGTCTGCCAGCGGCATCTTTCAAGAAATCAATAATTCGAGCTCTTGCATCTTTAAATATGAGTGATTCCAATCGCTCTTCGGCTCTTCTCAGTCGGCCCCCCATCATAAGTAATACTGCGCCACTGAATTTAAAGTTATTTTTCATGAAGCTAGTGAAGTCCTCCAATTTTAAGACAAAGAACTGTGCTTCACCATTCATAGATCGGGCGAAGTCTGATCGGCGCTCCTCTCCTACTATTCCCAATTCACCAAACATGGCTAAAGGATGCAGAATTCCTTTGATCACTTCTCTTTCATCATCATAGTTGGCACTAATCTTTACAGTTCCCTTTACAAGAAAGAAAATTTTGTCAGACAGGTCTCCAGGGCTGTAAACAGCTTCATGCTTTGGAACTCTTTTGAATACCACCATTTGAGTTAGGCTGCGCTTTTCATCAGAGCTTAATGATTCAAAAAGTGGGAATTGCTCTAGAAAAGTAAGTTTAGTCGAAATATCCATAACCTCAATTTAAAAGTTGAATAAATAATGTGTCTAATAAGATGTGTTGATCGAAGTACTTTGGAATGTATTGAGATTTTAGCTATAAACCAGATATAAAATCGCAACTACATTAATAAAGACACAGATATTTCGCCTCCCCCCTACTTCGGCAATAGATTTTATTTTACAAAGAGTAAATAGTGGTTGATTTGAAATGCTAATTTTGGTCAATTGTTGAAATATAATTCGGTTTCATGGGTATATTTCGCTGGTAACACAATAAATGAAATAGAGAGGCTTCTTTATGAAATTAAATTTTGATTGATTTTTTGTGCTTTTTTATTTTTAAGGGATGGATTATCTTCTTGAAATGGAAAAGCGCCTGCTCTGTTTTAGCAGGGCAGGCGCTTATTTCTTTGTTTTCTTAGGACGATGTTCCACCAAGGTGTGGAGGGGAAGTAAGTGTTCCCGACCAAGCATTACGCTTCAGGCTGCTTTTGAGAGGATACAGCTAGTGGCGTCTTTTACCGTTTCGATGGACTCAACTTCTTCCTCGGATAGGTGGACGTTGAACCATTTTTCCAGTTTGACAATCAACAACATAAAGTCGATGGAATCGAGATTCAGGTCATCTTTTAAGTTTGTGGTTGGGCATAATTGAGTTTGAGGCACACTGGCCGCCCAGCTAATCATATAGATTACTCTGTCGTGCGTATTCATAAAAGTGCTGTTTAAGATTTGTAATATTCCGTATACATAAACGCTAGTAATGAGATTCCGCTGTTAATTGAATCTCACTGTAATAACGCTAAAGGTCTGCAATACGATGTTTATAGTGATTACATAAATTGAAAAATGGTGTGAGGCGACACTTTTTGAGTGGGAATGGGAATTTATTACTTCGGGTGCACAAAAACGGAATCGCGGCTAAGGCCATAACCTGCGAAGATGCCGTAGCCATTATTGACATTATTGTGGAGGAGTACCGGGTCATTTAGTACATCGCCATCGTATTCATATTGACGAGTCAGCTTGGTGTGATAAAGAAAATAGTCTTTAGATACTGTTCTCAAATCAACATAAAGCCTGTCGAATATATCCTGTTTTGAATCAATAGGGTTCCGAGTTCTTGTTTTAAAAATATACGCTACATTTTTTGATGCCTCCTGCTTGATCAAAATTCCTTTGTCATAATGCTTCAGACCATCGACCACTCCTTCTTCATGTTCCAATTCAACAGAATCGAAATCGCCGGAATAGTTTCGAATGGTATCTGATGATTCCACCGTGTAAGACACCCTTTCGTAATTTACATCTAAGTGATAGTAGGCAGGCAAATTGATAACACCTTCCAGTTTTACTGATAAATCAAATACGTAATCGATCACCGTAGAATCTATTGTAGATGTAGCGCCTATCATCTTTGGGTATTCTTTTCGAATATTAATTATGCCCACATCATTGATCGTTACAGGTTCTGGAATCACAGAAGTGGCGTTTACTCTTTCAAAGTCGTCCAACTTAGCTCTTACGGTGTACGCCACACCAACTTCAGGTTTAACATTGACGGACTGGTAAGAGAGGAAAGGATAGGTCAACTGACCGTTGATTGGCCATAAGGTTTCCAGCACCTCATTACCCTTGTAGATTTGCACCAGTGCATCATTGGGATATTCCTCAAATTCAAATTCTTCTGAATATGGAGAAATGCTTTTGGAAATAAAAACCTCAAACGTTTCATCTGGAGAAAAATGACAGTTGAGTACCAATGTAGTTTCAGTTCCATCGAGATCAAGCTCTATCGGTTCCTCACAAGACATCGTGAAGATCAATAGCAAAATGAATAGACTTTTGCCAGAAGGGGCAATATGTTTTTTATTTTTTTCCAATAGTAATGATGGAATATAAAAATTTTGACAAGGGTTTGTATACGTCTTAGTCTTAATGTTTTGAAGTTGTTTAAAGCTATCTTCTAAAGTCGAGGATAAGGGCTTGATGCTCCGGGCAGAGCTCATTTGCCCTCCCATCTGCAAGCGGGAAATTCCTTTCAGAATTTATGTAGCCATCCGTGTGCCGCCGAAGCTTTTCTCAGGAGCCGAAGCCTTTCTCAGGAGCCGAAGCCTTGGCGTAGGATCTGGCGTAGGATCCGGCGGACGAGCAATAGCTGAAGCCCTGGGGATCAATGCCTTATCCGCAGGCATAGGAAATAACTTTAAACAACTTCTTATAAACGTGAGTAAGTGCTTCGCTAAGTTAAAAAAAAACTTTATAACTAAAATATGGGATAAAATGGAATAATGTCGCCTGAAGGTACTGTTTTTTATCAAAATCATCTGGATTTCTTCTGACTCTGTAGTAAATGGGGTTCTTTCTGTTGTAAACATTATATATTCCTGCGTTGAGTTGTTGTTGTCCCCACTTTCGTAAAATCTTATAGGTCAAGCCCAGATCCAGGCGATGATAAGCTGGTATTCGGATACTGTTTTTCTCGCTATAGACCCTTGCCGCTACTGGGAAAAACGGGTCTACCGGAAACTCATACTGGCCGATCGGCAAGGTCGTCGCCAAACCACTGCCATATGACCAGTTACCAGCTACACTAAACTTATTATTAAATCGGTGAATGACATTTATTTTTAGATTATGTCTTCGATCATATCGAAATGGGAAGGTTTTTCCTGAATTCATTTCGGCGAATTTTCGTTTTGCCCGGGAAAGGGTGTAGGAGAAGTTTCCGGTAGTTGATCCAACGTTTTTTTGCACATAAAATTCAGCACCATAAGCCATGCCCTCCCCTGTCGTCACCTTGTCTTCCCAGTTATCAGCATCAACCAATTCTAAATTATCGCCCTCTTTGTAAGCGATAAGGTGATCCATTTTTTTGTAATACAATTCACCTCCTACCGTAAGTTTATCATAGATTCTTCTATCTACTCCGAAGCTAGCCTGCCAGCTTCTTTGCGGCGCTATCTTTTCTGTAGAGGGCAACCACAGGTCACTTGGCAATCCGATTCCGGTTGGCGTCAGCAAATGTAAATATTGATAATTCAATGACCCGGAACAGAACAGTTGCCAGTCATTTTTAAACGTATAATTCACCTTCACACGAGGCTCAACACTCCAGTGCGTATGATCTTCAGTATTGAAAGCAGTAGCTCTTACGCCAAAAATAGTTTGCCAATTTTCATTAGGCTGCCACTCATGCTCGGCATATAAAGTAAACTCGTGGCTTCTTATGTTTGAATCATCAAACAAGGTGTCGATTTGCAATTCAAAATCTTCAAATTCTTCTGTACTCAATATGCCCGGCTGAAAGTTGTGCTGAATGGCCTCAAAGCCAAATCGCCAATTGTGAAGCGCTGATGGCAGGAAGTCAAAGTCCATTTTGACTGCCCAATCCTGAATTTCAGAACTGTACAGGTTATAGGTCACTCTTTTAAAGGTATCTTCACTAAGCATTCCTGCTGATATGATATCCAACGATTCCCTTTGATCCTCTGATTTAAAACGATACTGACTATATGTTAGTGTAGTGTTGGAAAATAGCTTGTCGCTAAACAAATGATTCCAACGCAAAGCACCAATCGTATTTCCCCAGCTCAGATCCTGTCGCGTTTTGTCTTCAAAGCGCCTTGGAAGCACAGGGTCTAAAAAGACTTCCTGACCCTCATCATAAAAATCATCACTGCCATTATAAAAACTAAGATAAATTTTATCCTTATCGGAAAAAGCATAATTAGCCTTTGCATTCCAGTCAAAAAAATTGTAGTTGGAAAATCCATCTTTCCCCTTGTCTTCTTTTACTCTGGTGGTGATTGGCTTAAGATATAAATCAAGCAAGGCTCTCCTTCCTGAAAGAAAAAAAGATCCTTTGTCCTTTACAATCGGACCTTCAAAGGTGGCTTTCACCGCAGTTAGCCCAAGGCTTGCATCTCCTTTAAATTCTTTGGTGTTGCCTTCTTTCGTACGTACATCTATGACCGATGAAAGTCGCCCGCCATAACGAGCACCAAACCCTCCTTTACTAAATTTGACGCTACGTATAGCATCTGAGTTGTAAATAGAAAACAACCCTGCCAGATGTGATGCATTGTAAACCGGTACGCCATCCATCAAAAATAAATTTTGATCGGTACTGCCACCTCGCACCTGAATATTGCCCAGTCCGTCTGCACCTGTTTGTACGCCGGGCATCATGTGTGTCAATCGGATCAAATCTGTTTCTCCACCAAGGCTAGGCATCATATGCATATCCTGAATGGGCAAATCTTCTAAATTAAGAATCGAAAAATCGTTGTATCGAAAGCTGGTACTATCAGTGGCGGTTATGATGACTTCATTGAGTACCATAGAGGCGTTGAGTGCCACGTTGTTGGTGATGCTTTTACTATGGTCAAAATTTTTAGTCTCGATTTGATAACCGAGGTAAGAATAGTGGACCCTGACCAGCCCTTCTTTTAGTGTCAAACTATAAAACCCATAAGCATTGGTACTGGTTCCTTTTTTAGAAGCAGTATCATAAACATTAGCTCCAATCAACAATTCTCCCGTTAATTTATCTTCGACATAACCACTTATCGTAAACTCTTTTTGAGAACGCTCTCCCCTATACAAAACAACCTGATTACCAATTACTTTATATCTGAGGCCTGTATTTTTCAACAGGTATTCGAGGATGGCAGCAAATGGTTCTTTTTTAAAACGAATAGAAATGGTTCCTTCATTTGGGGTCAGGTTGGTCGAATAAGCGATACTGACTTTTGCCCGATCACTTAGTTTATCCAGTGCTTCGGGAAGGGTCATTTTGCGTGCTGTAAAATTGATCTCTTTGCCCAGGTCAACCTGAGCAAAAGTGCTGAAAGCAGACAATAACAAAAGTAAAACAATGAGCGTTCGAAGCATATTTATTCTAATCCATAGTTTATTGAACTAGCAAATTAAGCGTTTTGCATGAAAGAAGCTTCATATAAAGTAACATATTCGTGTAAAATGCTGAGCGTTGACGATTTGCATGGGATACTTTCTACGGATTGGGATACTATAGAAAGAAGTTGTTTAAAGAAAAAACCCCAACTACATGATTTGCAATTGGGGTTTAGCTCTAAATCTTATGTTAATCTATTTTCTAACTTTTCAGCCGTACCTAACTTTAAGACGGAATACCGGAGACCGAAGTTTCCCGTCTAACTAAACAGTTACCGTATTTTTTTATCTGCAGCTTCCTCCTGAAAACTTATAGTTTTTACTTCCTTTTGAGTGTTTTAGCTTTAAGCCTAAAGCCACCTCTATCGTTTCCATGACCACCTCTATCTTTGCATCTTCAAAGGCTGTTGCGGTGAACGGGCAAGTCAGCATCTTTTTATCTTTACACTCAATGTTAATATCAAAATGTTTTTCAATAGTAAAAAAGACATCTTTAAGTGGTGTGTGATGGAAGACCAATTTACCACTTCTCCATGATTGTGCATTTTGATGTATATCTCTTGAGAGGGTTCCTGTTTTGTTCCTCACATCGTAAGTCATACGGTCGCCTTTTTCCAACAGGATAGTTCGACCAGTATCAAGTAAGGTAATCTGAACCTTTCCGTGGTCTACTACTACTTCATGTGTGTTTCCTTTTGCCGGAGCAAAAACATTGAAAGCCGTTCCCAAAACTTCAATTTCAAAGCCCTCCGTCTTCACGGTGAAAGGGCGTGTTGGATCTTTAGCTACTTCAAAAAAAGCTTCTCCTTTAAGGCTAAGCTGGCGGGAATTTGCTTTGAAATCCGACAATTTGTTGAGACGGCTACCCTCATTGAGGAAAACCAATGTCCCATCTTCTAACATGACATCTGTTTGTTCATTGACATTAGTCTGAACGATGTCTTGAGCAGGCACTACATCTGAGGTATTGTTCCAGGCAAAGAATAAGCCTGCGACCAAGGCAGCTACAGCGGCTACTCTAAAGAGATAGCGGATGACTGGCTTTGAATTTGGTATGGGCTTAGCCTCTACCTTTGCTTCTTGCTTGATATTGGCCTTTAGACGAGCTAATCCTGCGGAGACATCAGGTTCAGATTGGGTAAAATAGGCATTGGATGCCTCCCAAACAGCTTTGATCTCCTTAGCAGTTTGCTGGTTAGCCGGTGATTCGCTTGACCAATTATCCAGGGTTTGACGCTCTTTGGGGGAAATAGCTCCCGTCAAATTTTTGTGAATCAGCGTAATATATTTTGATCGTTCCTTCATTTAATTGTATAATTCTATTTTCTATAGTTCTATTTTCATAGACACCTTATTTCATACTACCCCCTATTTTACGATTCTTTTATTTAGTTTTCTTCACCGAAGAGCTTGTTTTTGGTCGGTTTGGTATAATATCTGACAATTCCTAGCCCATTTTCTCTGAAGTTCTTTAAAGTTATTGTCCAGAAGTAGAGCCAACGGCTTGATGCTGAAGACGAAGCTCATTTGCTCTCCCATCCGCAAACGGGAAATGCTTGTCAGCATTTAGGTTACCGTGTACTTAGTACACCGTGTACTTAATACACCGTGTACTTAGCGGCAAGCTTGGAGAATAACTTTAAACAACTTTCTTAATAGAATGTCATGGAGCGAAGGGGGTTTTTAATTTTGAATAGCATTTGACCGCGTATTGCCGCGTTAGATGCTATTCAAAATTCAACCATTCGAGATTCAAAATTCTTCATAGTGCCCCATAAACAAAGCCTATTCCAGATAAGGTTTAATCGCAATTCTTAATTGTTTTAGGGCTTTAGATATCTGGTTTTCAACTGTTTTTATGGAAATATTGAGCTGATCCGCGATTTGTTGATAGGTCATCTCTTCAAATCTGCTTAGGGTAAATACAATTCTGCAACGTTCAGGCAGCCTGTTAATAGCTTCATTAATTTTGATGCCGAGTTCTTCCGTCTCCAACCCTTTAAGAGCTCCCTCTTCTCTTACTGAGGTATTTGGGATTTTATCCTCTTCATCAAATACGATTTTCAAGTCCCGGATATAATTTAAGGATCGGTTGACTACCGAACGTCTTAAGTACGCCTTCAAAGCGGTATTAATGACATAACGTCCCCGTTTTTTCCACAGTTCCAGAAAAACGTCTTGTACTATATCCTCTGCAACATGCTTGTCCTTTACGATACGAATGGCAGAAATATGGCAAATTTTATGATATTGTCGAAAGATCAGGTCAATAGCCTTATCGCTATCTGTTTGCAACATTGCAATAAGATCATCATCGGTGTGTGTGTGTGGGTCAGCCATTCAAGTTAGTAAATCAAAGATTAAACAGCGACCGGTGCTTTAATGTGTGGATAAGGGTTATAGTCTACAATCTCGAAATCTTCAAATTTGAAGTCGTAGATTGATTTAACATCCGGATTAATTTTGACCTTAGGGAGCGCTCGGGGTTCGCGACTCAGTTGCTCTTTGGCTTGTTCCAGATGATTGCTGTATAGATGGGCGTCTCCAAATGTGTGGACAAAATCGCCGGGCTCTAAGCCACAAACCTGCGCCAACATCATAGTGAGTAAGGCATAAGAAGCTATATTAAAAGGTACTCCCAGGAAGACATCAGCTGAACGCTGATAGAGTTGACAGGAAAGTTTGCCATGCGCTACATAAAATTGGAAAAGGCAGTGACAGGGGCTAAGTGCCATTTTGGGGAGATCACCTACGTTCCAGGCATTGACGATCATTCTTCGTGAATTCGGATTATTTTTAATTTGATCAACTACTTGTTCGATCTGATCGATCACATTGCCGTCTCTAGTTTCCCAACTACGCCATTGTTTTCCGTATACGGGTCCCAAATCGCCATTTTCATCTGCCCATTCGTTCCAGATGCGGACGCCATTATCCTGAAGGTATTTAACATTGGTATCTCCCTTGAGGAACCAAAGCAATTCATAGATGATCGACTTCAGATGCAGCTTTTTAGTGGTAATCATAGGAAAGCCCTCCTTGAGATCAAATCGCATTTGGTATCCGAATACGCTTAAGGTACCTGTACCGGTACGGTCTCCTTTTTCATTTCCCTGTTGAAGAATGTGATTCAATAAGTCGTGGTAAGGACGCATAAGTTTCTATTTTTCCTTTATTATTGTATGAATCCAAATCGGAATTATAGGTTAATAGCAGCTATAATTCCCTGTTAAAAGGAGGTTATTTTACAAATATTGCATGCGAAAATACTAACTAAAATCGTTTGTTTATAAGGATAATTCAATTTAGTGCCCAATAAAAAATTAAAATTGGAACGCTAATGGCGTATCTCACTCGTAACGAACACGTTAACGGGTTTTTATTTTCATTTTCATTTTAAGTTGGCGAAGCACTTGATACACAATATACTTCAATTATAACTTTCATAGATTTGCCTCTCCAAAATTAACCGTCCAGAGCTTATACTGAGCAGCTCTTTAAATTTAGAAAAACGATGAACAATACGAACACCTGGTATGCCAACTTACTGATCCTTCTTTTCATTTTACCTATGAGTGATTTTGGAAAGCAACAAGATGATGGCTGGGATTTTAAGAAGGACAGGTATGGTATTAAAATATATACCCGTGAATCGGAAGGTACCAATATTAAGGAATTAAAGTTTACAGTTACGATTGAAGCAACTATGAACCAAGTGGCGACTTTATTGACAGATGTCGACAATTACTCTAGCTGGGTTTATGCCTGTGACCAGTCTACGACCATAGATGAGCTTAATCCACTGGTCTCTTATTGCTATTACAGAGTAGACTTTCCCTGGCCAATGTCTGATCGTGATTTGGTCGTTTACTCTGAGGTAAAACAAGACCCGACGACCAAGGTCCTTACATCCGATACCTATTCCCGATCTGACTATATGCCTAAAGAGGTGGGCTACATTCGCATTACAGACCATTTCAACAAGTGGATTTTCACGCCGATTTCTTCTAGCCAAATTGAGGTTACTTATCTTTTAAAATCTGACCCTGGCGGAAGCATTCCGGTCTGGGCCATTAATATGGCGATTGATCAGGGACCGGTAAAGTCTATGAAAGGTTTTATTGAGAATCTTAAAAAGGAAAAATATGTGAATGCTCGGTTTGAGGGGATTGTGGATTATTAGTGGGAAGCTATACACGATCACGGGCTCCGCATTAGCGGAAAAAGCTTCCCACTTCTCACTTCCCGCCTCCCACTTCCCACCTCTTCCCACAACCCTTTCAAAGAAAAATTGTTTTAATGCAGAACTCGCTTATCTTAGCATTGAATCAAAACGATTTTCACCATAAATGTCATATTCCAGCCTCAGAGCCTGTGTGCTTGATTTAGAAAAAAACGGACACCTGATTAGAATAAAGCAAGAGGTTGATCCGAACCTTGAGATGGCCGAAATACATCGACGAGTATTTGATGCCAAAGGTCCGGCGCTTTTATTCGAAAATGTAAAAGGTAGCCCCTTCCCTGCTGTTTCCAACCTATACGGTACTTTTGAACGGACAGAATTTATCTTCCGGAAAACGCTGGATCGGGTACGTCAGGTCATCGAAATCAAAGCAGACCCAAGTCGATTATTAAAACGGCCTTTTCATTACTGGAAAGTTCCATTTACTGCCCTATCTGCGCTTCCGATGAAGTCGCGATTTGGTATGCCGGTTAAGTATGCGGAGACTACAATCGATCAGTTGCCGATGATCAAATCCTGGCCGGATGATGGGGGTGCTTTTGTAACGCTTCCACAGGTTTTTACGATGCCGCCCAGAAACGATAATATCATGCAATCCAATTTGGGTATGTATCGAATTCAGTTGTCTGGAAACGAGTACGAGATGAATAAGGAAATTGGTTTACACTACCAACTTCATCGTGGCATTGGCGTACATCACACGGAATACAACAAACTAGAAGATGATTTCAACGCCACTGTTTTTATTGGAGGGCCTCCATCTCATGCCTTCTCTGCGATCATGCCTTTGCCGGAAGGTCTTTCCGAATTGACCTTTGCAGGGATGATGGCAGGTCGTCGTTTCCGATATGGGAAAGTGGGTAATCAATACTTATCTGCTGATGCTGATTTTTGCATCACTGGCCGGATCGTAAAAAATAAGAAAAAACCAGAAGGGCCATTCGGTGATCATCTGGGATATTATAGTCTGGAACATGATTTTCCGGTGATGGAAGTTGACAAAGTGTATCATCGTAAAGATGCCATTTGGCATTTTACGGTGGTTGGTCGCCCTCCTGCTGAGGACTCCAGTTTTGGATACTTGATACACAAATTAGTAGGGCCGCTTACAGCGCAGGAATTTCCGGGGCTGGTGGGTATTAATGCCGTTGATGCTTCTGGTGTTCACCCGCTCTTGCTGGCAATAGGAAGTGAGCGCTACATGCCCTTTCGGGAAAAACAACCAGAAGAGATATTGACCATCGCCAATCGTATTTTGGGTAGCGGTCAAACTTCGCTGGCCAAATTTTTAGTGATCGCAGCTGATGACGATGATCCCAATTTGGAGGTGCACGACATTCCGAAATTTTTCCAGCATGTTTTGGAGCGGGTAGATTGGAAAAGAGATTTGCATTTCCAAACGAAGACGACGATTGACACCCTTGATTATTCTGGCTCTGGTTGGAATGCAGGTTCAAAAGTAGTCATTGCCTGCCGAGGAGATCGGCGGCGGGAACTGACCGCAAATTTGGTAGCTAATTTTAGTTTACCTACGGGGTTTTCCAATCCCAATTTTGCAGCAAAAGGAATTCTTGCCATAGAAGCCAAAAAGTTTACCCGCCAGGAAGAAGCCAGTGTAGAAATGGAGCGATTGGCGAAACATCTTCAGCCGTTTGATTTAGATCAAATTCCTTTAATTTTGATTGTAGATGACAGTGCTTTTATGGCTGCCACGTACAACAATTATTTGTGGGCAACCTATACACGCGCTAATCCTTCACATGACATTTACGGAGTGGATAGTTTTGTTGAGCATAAGCACTGGGGATGCAAAGGTTCTTTGATTATTGATGCCCGGATAAAACCGCATCATGCGCCGCCACTGATTGAAGATGCCTTGGTTTCAAAAAAAGTGGATAGCTACTTTGCAAAAGGCGGTAGTTTGCAGGGTATAAGCTGATTATTGGATAAGGTATATGGACATAAAAACACATGAACCATCCCATAAGTAAGAGGTGTACGCAGGCTAGGCGCATCATCCCTGGCGACACAGGGGTCGAGGGACAAAAACTAACTATTTGATAAACAGACATTTCGAGCGTAGCCGACTCCTTCGTCGCTCGGGACGACAATTTATATATGGTGCTGCACTTGCCTAAACATCGTATTTATAGCATGACTCATGTTTTTTTTATACCGAAGTTCTTTATAATAGCGTTTATGTATAGAGATTTTGTATAGGAACCAAAGCGGGCTTTTGGAAAAAACCGGGGAACGCCCGGAATCTAACAGCCATAGCTATTATGATGAGGACGAGACGACAGTTTTTTTTTAAAAGAACAGTTGGGCTCCATACTAATGCTCTGTTCATAAACTCTAATTATCCTATACTGATTTCGTCCGGATTTATAATTGTATTCCGTGTACCACCCTTTACTTTTGCAAGTGTATTTTTTGTAATAATTTTAGTGGTTAATCCTTTTTTAATTTTCTGAATAGTTTTCATAATGAAATAGTATTTAGTGTAAAATATTGACAGCTGTCAATTGTTATTCACTATCTACTATTCAAAAAGAATACCTAACATAATCACATATATTATATAGTAATTTGAATTCGAAATACTTAGCATTCAGCAATCAATCACATCTTTTTTTTATCAATATATTAATAACTGCTACAAAGTTGTTTAAGCAAAAAAACAATTTGTTAGAGGCGTTTCTTTTGTCAAAGAAACAGGTGTATTCCTCTAAAAAAAAATTATTTTTTTTTGCAGTAGTATAGTTCCTACATAAAAATGCAGTCCTAGAAGTGGTTTAAAGTCATTCCATTCAGGCATTCATAAGAGACCTCCTGAATAGTACCGATGAGATTAAAAACAATAACTATTCGCATCAATTAACCTAGCTGCAATCCTGCGGCGCGCTGCTTTAGTGTTGACACCTTCATAGCGGGTCAATTTATGAAGACCATATAACAGTAATTTTTTGTGTTCACCATCAGCCCATGAGGTAATGGCTCTTTTGGCGTTCATGGTAAAACGTTCCATGGCATCGTCTAAGAAAACCTGTGTCATGTCCTGATAGATCTGAGCTTTTGCTTTATCGTCTTGCAGACTTACTTTCTCTGTACGGAGTAAGGCAGCTTCGGCGAGATAAATTTCTGCCATCATATCGGAGAGATTCATGAGTATTTCCTGTTCCTTGCTGAGTTCCTTCATCAGTTTTTGGACGGTGGCACCTGTTGTCATAAGAAAAGCTTTTTTGAGTCCTTCGATCATTTGCTTTTCGCGAGTGAAAGGTTGGCTTTCATCCATTGCTTTGTCCTCTTTTTTCTCCATCAGTTCTTGTTGTACATTTAGAGCTGGAGTCATTAAATCTATTTCACCTTTCAATGCCGATTTGATCAGTCGATCAACTGCTAGCATTCTGTTTATTTCATTCGTACCTTCAAAGATTCGATTGATTCTTGCATCGCGATATGCGGCGGCCATTGGTGCTTCTTCCGAGTATCCCATTCCACCATAAATTTGCACGCCTTCGTCTACTACAAAATCGAGGCACTCTGAGCTGTGTACTTTCATCAGGGCGCATTCAACAGCGTAGGCTTCAGCAGCTCCTAACAATGCATCTCCCATAGACAAGCCATCTTCCATCAGGTTCTCTTCTTTTAGTTTGATACATTGTGCCAGTCGATAGGAAGCCGTTTCATTGACAAAAATTCGGATGGCTTGTTCAGCGATTTTGTGTTGAATTGCTCCGAAGGTTGCGATAGCCTTTCCGAATTGTATGCGTTCATTGGCGTATTGAATGGAGATAGAACAAATCGCTTTTGATCCACCAAAGGCACCAGCAGCTAGTTTGATACGACCTATGTTTAGAATGTTGAAAGCAATTTTGTGTCCCTTCCCAATCGCACCCAATACATTTCCAACGGGTACTTTTACATTTTCAAAAAACACCTGACGAGTAGATGATCCTTTTATCCCCAACTTCTTTTCCTCGGCACCTAAGGTTACGCCATCCCAATTTCGCTCTACCAGGAAACCAGTAAATTTGTCGCCATCTATTTTTGCAAAAACAGTAAATAAGTCTGCGAAGCCGGCGTTGGTAATCCACATCTTTTGACCGTTCAAAATATAATGCTTTCCATCATCGGAGTGTACCGCTACGCTTTTTGCATTCAATGCATCCGAACCACTTCCGGGCTCAGTAAGACAATAAGCTGCATATTTATCTCCACTGACCAGGTCAGGCAAGTATCGTTGTTTTTGTTCGGTTGTACCAAAATACAACAAGGGTAGCATACCGATACCTGTATGCGCACCGAAGGAGAGAGAAAAAGATTCGGCTTCAGCCATTCGTTCCGACAAAATGAGACTGGTGATAAAATCCATTTCTGAACCACCATATTCTTCCGGGAAAGGAATCCCGATAATTCCCAATTCTCCTGCTTCCTTTAAAAGTTGTTTGGTCAGGTCAATATCCAGCCCTTCAATTTTGTCTCGATTGGGCTTGATTCGGGTATTAATAAAATCTCTAACCATATCTATCAGCATCAGTTGATCGTCTGAATAGTCTTCAGGGATGAACATTTGGCTGGCAGAACTCTCTTTAATCAGAAATTCACCTCCTTTAAGGAAATTTTGAGTGGAAGAAGTGGTAGACATAGCTTGTAAATTTGAGAAGTTGAGATAATAAAGAACCAAATTTAGAATTTTAACGGTGTTTAAGAGTCAAAAGTTAGAAACAATTGAGATTTTAGGGTGATCTTTTGAAAAAAAAGAAATAAGTAAATACCTTAACAGGATGTAAATACACAAATAGGGCTACTTACTTGTTTATTTTGAAAGGTCTTTTGACAAAATTAAAAACCAAAACATTCATACTAATTATGATAAAAAAAGCTTTACTAACCCTTATTCTTGGAGGACTTATTCCACTGTGCTCGTTTGCGCAGGATCCATCTGCTCCTATGGGAATAGATGACCAAATCAACGCATGGTTTGGCCCTATAGCAAGTGCGATATTTAATGTTGTATTTACTTCGGTACCAGTAGGTAATGGTTTAAGAGTCCCTATTGTTCTATTTGTCCTTTTATTGGGTGCCCTCTACTTTACGCTTTACTTCAAGTTCCCCAATGTCAGATACTTTAAATTAGCGGTCAATGTCGTTCGGGGGAAATTTAATAATACTTCATCCGGAGGAGATGATGATTTAATAACGAATGAAGGTGATATTCCTGATACGATAAGAAGAGAAGACCTTCATGGGGAGGTTACCCCGTTTCAGGCCCTCACCGCAGCACTTTCTGCCACCGTTGGATTGGGAAATATTGCCGGTGTTGCTGTAGCTATTGCAGTTGGTGGTCCTGGAGCAACTTTCTGGATGATCCTTGCAGGTTTTCTTGGAATGGCATCCAAATTTACTGAATGTACCTTAGGGGTGAAATACAGGGAGATAGGACCCGATGGTACCGTATATGGTGGTCCGATGTACTATCTGTCTAAAGGATTAAAAGAAAGAGGTTGGGAAGGCGTTGGAAAAGTACTCGCGGTTATCTACGCCATCATGCTGGTAGGTGGATCTTTTGGTGGAGGGAATATGTTCCAATCTAATCAGGCTGCCGCACAATTTAAATCTATGATAGGAACTGATTCGGGATATGCCGGATTTGCCTTTGGTGTAGTGGTGGCTATTTTAGTGGGTATAGTTATCATTGGTGGTATCAAGCGAATTGGTAAAGTAGCGGAGAAGATTGTGCCATTTATGGTAGGTATCTATGTCGCTGCAGCACTGATCATTCTTATCGCTAATTTCTCAGCCATTCCAAATGCAGTAGGTCAAATCATTAATGGAGCCTTTACCGGAGCTGGAATCACAGGTGGTTTTATTGGTGTATTAATTCAGGGATTCAAGAGAGCTGCCTTCTCCAATGAAGCTGGGGTAGGATCTGCTTCTGTTGCACACTCAGCGGTTAAAACCAAATATCCCGCAAGTGAAGGTATTGTTGCTTTATTAGAACCGTTTATTGACACCATAGTTGTTTGTACCATGACGGCCCTGGTTATTGTTATTTTTAATACAAGCGGACAATTTGAGTATAGCGATGTCATCAACGATGAAGTACTAATGACTGCAACCGGTGAACGCCTTGGTGGTGTGAATCTGACTTCCGCAGCATTTGAATCTGTGATTCCTGGATTCTCCTATATCCTTACTATTGCCGTTATCCTGTTTGCCTTTTCTACCATGCTATCCTGGTCCTATTATGGGCTCCAGGCCTGGAAATACCTATTTGGAAAAACAAAGATTGCAGATACTACCTACAAGGTTTTATTTTGTATATTTGTAGTAATCGGTGCTGCCATGAGCCTTGGTTCTGTTGTTCAGTTCTCCGATGCCATGGTTTTTGCCATGATTTTCCCCAACATGATAGGTCTGATCATACTGGCACCTATTGTAAAGAAAGAAGTTGCACGCTATGTGGAAGCTATAAAAAGTGGAAAATTAGACACTTAAGCAGAAAACTTTTTAAAACCCAAAAAAGATTAAACCCGTTGTGCGAAAGTATAGCGGGTTTTCTTATTGGTGTGGGTGGGAAGTGGGAAGCTGCACGCGATCGCGGGCTCGGGAGTCTTGAAGCAAGGGTGTTTCGAATCAAAATCAAAAATTCAATCAAAATTAAAAAGCCCTCTACCGTAATCCTTCTATATACCTGACAGCCTGTTTATTATTGGTTTTATTTATGCGTTAGTGGGCATTTTTTGATTAACAAGACACAGTTGACAGAATAGTCCCCGATCGCGGGCTCCGCGTTAGAGGGAGCTTCCCACTTCCCACTTCCCACTTCCCACTTCCCACTTCCCACTTCCCACTTCCCACTTCCCACTTCCCACTTCCCACTTCCCACTTCCCACCCATTTTCCCAAAAAGCTCAACAATACCGGGACTAACTCCCGGATTCCCAACTAGTTAACCTCTTTTTTCCTAATGTTAAAAATACCAATACGCAGGTATTTACCCTATCACTTTTTAGCTTAACTTTGTATAGCAAATCCTTCCTACCCCTCTTTCCCTCTCCTCCGACGAAAACTTCCCTCCAAGGAATACTTAAAATCTAACCATTTTATAAAATTTTACATCATGATCAAATTTTACAATTTCTTACAGAAGGGAATCTTGCTACTAGCACTTTGCTTCCTCTCATCTGGTCTATTTTCTCAAACTATTTATGTTGACCTAAATGCCACTGGTACAAATGACGGAAGTAGTTGGACTAATGCTTACACAGATTTAAAAATTGCATTAGATAATGCAAGCGCTGGCAGGTCTCTTTGGGTGGCTATGGGAACTTACACGCCTAGCCCATCAGACCGAGCTATTTTCTTTGAGATTATTGATGATGTAAAATTGTATGGAGGCTTTTTGGGAACTGAAACTGCTTTAGCTCAAAGAGATTATGAAAACAATCTGACAATTCTTAGCGGAGATATTGGTGTACTAAATGATTCTACCGATAATTCATTTACAATTATTTATAGCGAAGATGTAACAAGCGCTACTGTTGTAGATGGTGTCATCTTTGACGGAGGTAATGCAAATGACGGCAATAGTATTCACACCGCTCATAAGAAAGGTGGCGGCTGGTACAATCGCAGCATCACTAGCGGAACTGTTTCTAACCCGATTATCCGCAACTGTATTTTTAGAAATAACTATGCTGATAAATTTGCAGGGGCACTTTACAACCATGCACAAACTGACGCTGAAGCAAGCCCTGTCATCATCAATTGTTTATTTGAAAACAACTCATCTGATGAAAGAGGTGGCGCTATCACTAACGATGGAGACAGCTCTCCTAAAATAATTAAGACTACTTTCCTCTACAACAACTCTTCTGAAGGAGGTGCCATTTATAACAATGGTCATGGTAATGTTGTAAAGCCAGTCATCATCAACTCTGTGTTTACAGGCAACCATGCCCCTGACTCAAATCACGGTGGTGCCATCTATAATTTTGGAAAAACCGGAGGAGAGGCAAGTCCAACGATTATCAACTCAGTATTCAACCTCAACCATGCTGGTCACGGTGGTGCTATTTACGGGATTGCGGTCGATTTTGGAATTGTAACACCAAAGATTATCAACAATACTTTTTACAAAAATTTTGCAAATCAAAATGCCGGTGCGATCTACGCATCTGAATCTTCTTACGGAAACAACCTGGTGACTGTCTTCAATAGTATCTTTTGGGATAACGACAATGGTTCATCAGGAGGTCCTATTTTTCACTTTAGTGGAACGGATTCGCCGACTATCGAATTAAACAGTGTATTAGTTGATACGACAAACTGCAGTCTTTTACACCACGCCTCTACTGGCCTGTTAAATTGCAAGGGCAACATGCTATACGAATTGGATCCTACTTTTGAAGATGCTATTAACGGCGATTTTCGCTTAAAGCAAAACTCACCTGCAATTAATCAGGGTGATGACATTCATATGGAAATCGATATTTGCGATGTTGATGAAGATACAGATGTTACAGAGCAAATAGATATTGACCTTGACCTGAACGGTCGCTTTGATGGAACGATTGACCTGGGACCTTACGAAAAAGTAGGAGGTCTTCCAATTGAATTACTTTCTTTTGAAGCTCGTTTTGATGGTAAAAAAGTAGCACTTAACTGGATAACACTTTCTGAAATAGACAACGATTATTTCTCAATAGAGCGTTCTACCAACGGTGTTGACTTCCGTGAAATCGCCAAAGAGCAAGGAGCTGGCGACAGTGAAATGGCGAGAACATATTTAGCTTATGATGAAAATCCTCACGCAGGAATCAACTATTACCGACTAAAGCAGATTGACTTTGACGGTAGCTACTCTTACAGTGATATTCGTTCAGTAGAAGTAAGAAGCGGTGTTGAAGTTTCAACTTTCCCGAATCCTGTTGCTACGGAGCTGAACATTTCATTGACAGAATTTGATGAGCGAACCATTGACTTTGAAATCTACCACATCTCTGGTAAGCGAGTATTTACCGGAACGGCAGATGTAAACGAAGGTTTGGTTGTGGTGTCCCTCGACAATATTAACAATTTACAGCCGGGTCAGTACCTGATTCGGATATCGAATACAAAGGCAGGTGACCTTTATGGGAGCTTTGTGAAGGTCCGATTATAGAAGTCAAAGTTAAAGTATACCCGCGATCGTAGGCTCGCAATATACGAGTAAACGTTGACCTTGACTTTGATGCTTCAAATATTCAATAGAAAAGAAAAATTTTATCTTGATGCTTTTTGTTTTGGGTCCACTGGCAGTTAATGCTAGTGGACTTACTTTTTTTGAGGAGCGGGGTTTGAATCCGTGCCAGTTACATCCACTCCTGTTCCTAACTTTTCCTTGTAAAAGGCTTTTATCTCATCATAACTTCTGGAACCAGTACTCGAAGTTCCGTTTTTGAGGAGCGAGGAGTCAGGTGTCGGGTGTCAGTTTTCCTTCTGACGCAGGATGGGACACGGATTGAACGGATAGGGACGGATTTTTTTTTGTAGGCGCGGGTACGGCTAACGTGTTCACGTATTAAGTAAAAATCCGTGTAAATCTGTTGGATCCGTTCAATCCGTGTTCCATCACAAAAGTGGGAAACTGACACCCGACTCCTCACTACCGACACCTCATTTTTTCTATCTTTGCGAAATGAAAATTTATCTACACACAGGCAGTAATATTGGAGATAGATATGAGCAGTTGGCAGAGGCTATTGAGCATATTGAGCAAGAGATTGGAAAGGTGACTGCAGCTTCCACTATTTGTGAAACGGAACCCTGGGGGAATACCGATCAGCCCAACTTTTTTAATCAGGCGCTGGAAGTGGAGACGGACTATGAACCTTTGGATATTTTGGATAAGATTCATAAGATTGAGGAGCGAATGGGCCGGGTACGAACGCAAAAATGGGCAAAACGAAACATTGACATTGATCTGATTTTTTATGGAAATGAGATTTTTAAATCAGAAAAGTTAACGGTCCCTCACCCACATATGCACGAGCGCAACTTTGTACTGATACCAATAATGGAAATTGCTGGAGAATTCGTGCATCCTGAATTGGGTGAAACGATAGAAGAGTTGTACTTTCGCTCCAACGACACACTTGAAGTAATAATGCTTGAGAAAGAATGAAAAATCCTTTTCCATATAGATTCATCGCCATTGAGGGAAACATTGGTGCTGGAAAAACGACCCTTTGCCATCAGTTGCAGAAAGATTATGATTGCCGGCTGGTGCTCGAGCAATTTACCGACAACCCTTTCCTCCCCTATTTTTATGAAAATCAGGAACGCTATGCTTTCCCGGTTGAGTTGTTTTTCATGACGGAACGGCATAAGCAGTTGCAGGAAAACATTGCGCAACAGGATTTATTTCAGGAGTTAATTATTGCTGATTATTTCTTTTTGAAAACTTTGCTTTTCGCAAAAAACAATTTGAATGACGAGGAGAATCGTCTCTTCCAACGGCTTTTCCATATTCTCAATACTTCTTTTCCCAAACCTGACTTACTCGTTTTCCTACATCGCTCTGTTGATAATCTTTTGAAGAATATCAAAAACAGAGGTCGCGAATATGAGCAGGAAATTTCACCTGAATATTTGCAGGGCATTCAGAATACTTACTACGAGTATTTCCGTACGGAGAATTCTATTCCTATTTTAATTATTGATGTGGATGAGATTAATTTTCTGACGTCAAAGCCGCATTATGATATGATTATTGAGGCTCTTGGTAAGACTTATGAGGCGGGGGTGCATCATTTGAGTTTTGTTAATAGTTGAGGAACAGAGAAAACAATTATTTTATGTACTATTCTTTTGGAGCCTTTCAAAATCTATTTCCTAAATAGCTGGAAAATTTGTAGGCACCGATATCTCTTTTGTTGAACCAGGTGATTCAATGAAATACAGGTTATTAGTCTTCACATACTGATATAAATTTTCAATTATATCTGTAATTTCAGACGAAAGTGGATCATTAATATGATCTTCAGGGTTATAAGGCGGGAAAACTATATGAGCATGCTGAGAAATTCCATCTTCTGGACAAGTTTCAAATCCGCAATTTAAAGATAACGGGTGCTTAATCTTAAGAAATACTAATCCTCTATAATTTGCCTTATAAATCCTCATGGCAACCTTTCTTGCAAAATCAATAGTACTAAAATTAAAACGATGCACAGACAGCCTGTTCTCTCCAGATTTTGGAAACTTGAAAGGAAAGAACGTATTTTTTTAAGCTTTCTTTTCGAAGAACTAGCTCCGTTTGTATTTAAGAATCGTATAATAATTTCATTTTCATTATACGAAATAGGGATTTCTCCAAATGTATCATCAATGTAAAAATCTCCTTCTGTTGATATAAACATCTTCCTAGTGCTCTAAATATAATTTAATCCCTCTATCTAATTCCTTTAGATCAGAAAATAAATTATCACAATAATTTTCCAATTTAAAAATGATTCCTTCTTCTTGGTCTAACCTTTTTCCATTTACTCGAAATTGCCAATTTATTTTTGTTAATCCTATCTCAATATGCAAGTAGATTTCATTTTCCTCTTCATCTTCCTTCTCTAATTCTAAAGATAGCGTTCCATATGGCGTTGGATTACAATCTAAATCGTCAATAAGGTCATTACTAATGTCGTAAATCCCATTTACAATTCTTTCTGCTTTTTGTGCAATAGACTTTTCAACAGCTTTTGAATAATCATTTACTAAGTCCGGAATCAAAAGAATTCTTTCAATAACGTCATAAATATCATTATTAAACACTGTTTTAATTACATCTACTTTTTTAACCTCACACGGATTAAACAATGGAGTAAATTCAAAAAGACTTTGATACAAATTTAGTTTATTCTTTTGTATTGAAATATTCATTTTTCTTCGATTATACAGATAAAATAATTGACATTACCCACTTATCCATTATCTCTTCAGTAGGCTTTTGCTTAGGAGATGAATTATGAACTTGAATCATTATTCCCTTCTTATCATTATTCGTTCCTGAGGCTATTTCATAATTAATATTGCCTGACTCTTTTGATTTTTTATACTGGGTTGAAATATTAAAATTTACTAATTCTCTTTTTTCTTCTAAGAAAAGTAACTCTAAGTTTACACCTATTTTTTTAAGCGCACCATCAAGATTTGATATTTCTTCCAGCTCATGAAAAAACACTTTAAATACATCTTGGTGAATATGAGTATGATCTATATTTAATTCCTCGAATATTTGAAACAGTTTTACTCTGCAATCCTTAATTTCCTTACAAAAAAATTCTTTATCAAATTTACGTTCAGCTAAATCAAAACTAACAATTAATTCCTCTCTTCCAATCTCAAATTTAACATCCCTTTTTTTCTTATTTAAAATATTTACTCTATCTCCATTTGGATTTTTTCTTACTCTTGTTGGATAATTATTTTTAATAGAATTAAAGAACATACTGGAAATATCAAAACTAGCATCTTTTGCTGATCGGTCAGACAAATGCCACCATAATCTATAAGAAATGATTTTAATATTTTCTTTATTCAAATTCATTTAATTAGCTAATTAATATTTAAACTTAATATTTTAAGTGGTTAAGATACAATAATACTTGTTTTTAACGCTAAATCACACCTAAATGTTTAATCTTAAATCAATTATTAAACCAAACTATATGTAGAATTGACTTTCATTTCCCCCTAATTTATTAAATAAATTTCTTAAGTTAACATGACAATTCCCCTGTTTCATTCATATCAGGCTCTAGCAATTCTACAACACCACTATACCCAACTTCCCCCCATCAATATCAATCTTCAACTTCACATGCTCCAAAGCTCCCTGTCCCAACAACCAATTCGCAATCGGACTAATCACATTCTGCTCTATCACACGCTGCAAGGGACGCGCACCATACTTCTTGTCAAAACCAGTTCTTGAAAGATAGTCAATTACCTTTTCGGTAAATTCTAAGTCAATGCCTCGCTTAGCAAAACCTTCGCGATTTTTAAGTTCGTTTAGTTCTTTGATGCAGATTTCGCGGATGTTGTCTGGTCCTAGATTGTTGAACAGGACGACGCCGTCGATTCGGTTGACGAACTCGGGGCGAAAGAAGGAGCCGATAGCGGACATGTAAGCTGCTTCGCCGCCGCTAGTATTTTTGAAACCGACCGAAGCGCGGTTGGAAGCACCCAGGTTGGTGGTCATGATGATAATGGTATTTCTGAAATTGGTGAGACGACCGAAGGAGTCAACCATCAGACCTTCATCGAGCATAGTCATCAGTGCGTCGAATATCGAAGGGGCTGCTTTATCCACTTCGTCGAGGAGTACCACAGCGAAAGGGCGCTGGCGAATATCCTGAATTAATTTTCCGGTTTCAGAACCTGAGCCGATCAGGCGGGTGATTTGGAATGGGTGTTGAAACTCACTCATGTCAATTCGGAGGAGTGGCAATTTCTGTTTGCTTTTGCCAAAAAAGTATTCGGCCAGTGCTTTTGCGGAAGCTGTTTTTCCAACGCCGGTTGGACCAGCAAAGATTAGAGTGGAAATTGGTTTGCCCGGATTATTGAGTCCGGCTTTGAAAACTTTGACGATGCTGGTCATCTTCTTGATAGCGGCAGCTTGCCCGATAATACGTGAGGTAAAAAAGGATTGTAACGCTGCCTTGTCCAGCAAAATATCATCGCGAAGAAATATTTCCGGCAAACCGGTCTGATCAACAAACTGCTTGATTACATCATCAAAACCAACTTCATTTCGGTCAGCCAGTTGTGCATCGCTCACACATTTCCCTAAAAACTTCACGGCCTTTCCCGGAAAAGATTGATAAGGATAGTAACGCAGCAATAAGCGATAGGCCAGCGACTGCGCTTCTATTTTTAATTTTATTTTAAGGTTGCTTTCGCTATAATCGCCAAATTGAGTCATCACCCGTTGCACTTTAGCCTCTGACATCTCAGGAATTTTCACAATTTGAAAACAAGAGGCAAAACCCGGTAACATCCGACGCATACTCTCCATTTCCTTCTCCGTTGCTTCTCCAATGATTTGCAAACCTGCTGATTGCAAAAATGAAATTAGAAATGCCGCGACACTATTCTCGGGACCAGCGCCTCCAATCTGTAACAAACGAACTACATCCACGACCCAAAGTACACCTCTGGTTTGTTGCAACTCTTCAATCATTTCCTCCACCGTCTCTTCCCATTCCCCCAAATATTTAGCGGAAGCAGTAATTCGCTGTGGCATTAGCTGCCAAAAGTTGAGTCCGCTTTCCTTTTCCTTCTTCTTACTCGAAATCTTGCGCATAGCTTGTTGCAAAACCGCACTTTTACCGACACCATGATTGCCGACCACCAACACATTGGCACCACTCTGCATAATTTTTTCAATCACTTCTTCCACCTTGTCTTCCAATTCCCAGGCAGCCTCAGGAGTCGCGGAGATTTGTCGACGCTGTGACTTTGGATATGGGTATTGACTGGCTAGTTTTGGCAAAACTTTATAGCGCTTCTCCTCAGTCCCGCGCAGCTGGCTAGGCTTGAAACGTCGGTTTTCATTAATCCGTAGCGGGATTTCGTCAAGACTGGGTTTTGGATAATTGAGTTGACGGTATATTTCTTCCGGACTCAGATTATTCAACAAATCCGCTGCAAAATGTTGCACCAGAGAATTAAATTGCCGGGCATCGTAGTAATAGAAACTTTCGTCAAACAACGGTAAATAACATTCGAAGAATCCTTCCTCTGTTTCACCATGTACGACAGGTACCGGCACTTTTACGGTCTGCGACATCGGGTAGCGACCTGTAGGCTCCTTGTAAGCAGGGCGAATCTTAACTTGTATTATCTTCAATTTTGCCTTCTCCAGATCGACATAAGGGTAGAAATCTTCCTTTTTGTACATCCTGGTGAGGTAGTCTGACAGTTGGATTTTCACCTGTTTCAAGGTTTTATCCATGACCTGATAATCCGTCCCTACCAAAATACCTAACACGGCATCTTCGTTGAACTGGTAGCATAGAAGTGGATAGTTGATGGTTTTCATGTTGCTAAAATAAGGATTGATTTGTATTTGGGTGAGATTTGAGCTGCTTATTTTATTTTGAAGACAGATGAGGTGGCTGGAGTCAAAGGTGAAAAGAATTTTGAATGATTGAATGCTTGCATTTTGAATAGCCTTCTAGCGCGGCAATTCACATTCGGGTCCCATTCAAAATTCCTCCTTCCACCACTACCTCCAAAAAATAAATCCCCCCCAACCCAACCTTTTAACAAATTCTCCCGTCTATACTGTTGAACGACAAAAAATATAAAGCTAAAACCATATGGAAATACTTCAACTTTACAAAGTGGAAGTAACCAGTAGGAAATAGGAATATTCACCTCCACGCAGACTTGCACAGTTTAGAGATTCTTAATCCTCATACTTAACTTCCAGCAACGATCGCGCTAGTGGGAAATCTGTGTTCATCCGTTAGATCCGTCCAACCCGTGTCCCATCCCCGTCAGTGGCCCCGCATCAGAAGAGCACCTTCCCACTTCCAACCTCACCCCACTCACAAATACTGATTAATAATATTCTCAAACAACTCCTGCCTCCCACTAATCATAGCCGGTTCACCATTCTGATGAGCAATCATAGCCAGCGATTCCAAAGCCAGGTTTCCCGCTTCAAATGCTCTACCTTGAGCCGTGTTAAAGGAACTATATCGTTCAGCACGCAAAGCTTTATAATTTGATTTTTCGAGAATGTCATTGGCTACAATCATAGCTCTTGCAAAAGCATCCATACCTCCGATGTGCGCATAAAACAAGTCTTCCAAATCCGTTGAGTTACGACGGGTTTTTGCATCGAAGTTGACGCCACCACCTTGCAAGCCACCTGCCTCCAGAATAACGAGAAGTGCCTCTACCAATTCGTACACATTGTTTGGAAACTGATCGGTATCCCAGCTGTTTTGGTAATCACCGCGATTGGCATCGATGGAGCCTAGTACACCTGCTTCAGCTGCGACTTGCAATTCATGCTGGAAAGTATGAGCGGCCAGGGTGGCGTGGTTGACTTCAATATTCAGCTTAAAGTCGTCCATCAAATCGTAATTTTGCAGGAAGGACAATACCGTGGCGCAGTCAAAATCATATTGATGTTTTGAAGGTTCCATGGGTTTGGGTTCGATGAAGAAGGTTCCTTTAAACCCCATTTTTCGACCATAGTCTTTGGCCATGTGAAGAAAGCGGGCCATGTGATCCAATTCTTTTTTCATGTTGGTATTCAGCAAAGACATGTAGCCTTCGCGGCCTCCCCAGAACACGTAGTTTTCGCCTTTTAACTTGATGGTGGCATCTATTGCATTTTTCACTTGTGCGCCAGCATAGGCCACGACCTTGAAGTCGGGATTAGTCGCTGCTCCATTCATGTAGCGCGGATTAGAAAAGAGGTTGGCTGTCCCCCAAAGAAGTTTCACACCAGAAGCTTCCTGCTTCTCTTTTGCATAGTCTGTGATCATATCGACCCGGCTAATTAAGTCCCGCAGATTGTCTCCTTCATCAACAATATCCACATCGTGAAAACAATAAAAAGGGGCGCCGATTTTAGTGATAAATTCAAATGCCGCATCCATTTTATCTCTGGCTTGCTGGATCGGGTCACTGGCGGTCAACCAGGGATATATTTTGGTTGGGGCACCAAAAGGATCACCACCTGTTCTACAGAAGCTATGCCAGTATGCTATGGCAAAACGGAAGTGTTCTTTCATCGTTTTTCCTGCGATTACTTTTTCCTCGTCGTACCATTTAAAGGCAAGTGGGTTGTCCGATTCGCGGCCTTCGTATTCTATTTTTCCGATTCCCTTGAAGTATTCTTTTTCTCCTGTTACTATTGACATGGTTTTGTTTTTGAGGGGTCGGGAGTCAGGACTCAGAAGTCAGTTTTCACTCAAACATGAATGCTGACTTTTGAACGCCATTCTCTTTTCGACACCAATGCTTAATTTTTATTTTTATTGAATCAGAGGCTTTTCTCTGATATCTTAATTTCGATTATTTTTGAGTCGTAACCAAAAAACTTATATTATGTGACGTAATTTTGTGTCTCTTAAAACGCCATAAAGTTGTGATCCTTTTTCTATAGACGCGATACACTTCTAACGTGTTTTTGAAACACATAGGTGCATAGAAACATAGCACTCGACCGTAGAGCACACATAGCTATTTTTGCCAGGAGCAAAAATCAATAGTCCACAATAGCAGAATAATAAAACTCCTAAGGTCAAATAAATCTATTGCGATCTATGGTTTGCGACAAGCAAACCCTATGCTTTCTCTTCGTTAGAGGGCCATGTACCTATTGTTTCTATGTGTTTCAAAACGGCGATTGAGGGCAAAACAGCGCTATCGAGGAACTACAATTATATCGTGTCTTTATAGCTAAGTGCTAGGCCATAATTAATTTAAAGTTTAATCGCTCAGCCTTTTCAGCCTACTCTTCCTCATTTTTTGGCTCCAGCCAGGGAGGATGAAGTCAAAAAACGAGTCGATTAGACTAAAAACTCTTGACCGATTAATGTAAAAATAATTATGTCCCAGCACTTACAACATTACTCCAAATAACATTTATTTGTCAGCCCGACTCCTCAACAACAATTCCAAATCAGTCTCCCACGCCTCATAAGCCAAATCATAAGCCGCCTTATCCTCCAGCGGTAGATAAGTCAAAATCACCTCATTCGTCCCCATCGCCGTTTTTAAATCAGGATAAACTTTAGTCGCCACTCCAGCGCCCTTTGCTGCGCCAACAGCGCCAGTCGTTCGCTGCACTTCAATTTTGGAATCAACCAAAGTTGCTATCGTTTCCGAAAATATTTTAGACTGAAAAAGATTATCATTACCGACACGGATAACCGAAAGATGGAGTCCCATCTTCTGCATCAGGCGCATGCCATACACAAAAGAAAAGGCAATCCCTTCCAATCCGGCACGAAACAAATGTGCCTTAGTATGCATGTTGAAATTTAAATTTTTAATCTGTGCGCCGACTTCTGTATTTGCGAGTACACGCTCTGCACCGTTTCCAAAAGTAACTACACGAAGGCCCTCTGAACCTACCGGAATTTCAGCAGCCAGCTTTTCCATTTCCGCATAATCCATATCACTGGAAGCCACCTGATGTTTTAACCAGCGGTACTGACTTCCTGCACCATTGATGCAAAGCAAGATGCCGATACGCTGTTCCGATTGTGTGTGATTGACATGCGCAAAACCGTTGACCCGCGATTGCAAATCACAAACTGCGGCATCCACCACACCATAAACTACCCCAGAGGTTCCACCGGTTGCAGCCACTTCTCCGGGGTTAAAAACATTTAGGGCCAGTGCGTTATTTGGTTGATCTCCTGCTCTGTAGGCAACTGGAATACCAGCATTAAGTCCTAGCACTTTTGCAGCTGCAGGACTTACTTTGCCCTGTATTGAAAAGGTATCGCGAAATTCGGGAATTAACTTTTTATCAATGCCGTAGTAATTCAGCAGATCTTCCGAAAGCGTTTTATTTTTGAAATCCCAAAACATGCCTTCTGACAAACCAGAGATCGTGGTCAGAATTTCGCCAGTCAGCTTCATGGCAATGTAATCACCGGGAAGCATCATTTTGTGGATGCGTTGATAGATTTCTGGTTCCTTGTCTCTTACCCATTTTAGTTTGGAAGCAGTGAAGTTTCCGGGTGAATTAAGGAGATGTTCCAGGCAATGCTTTTTTCCCATTTCCTCAAACGCTTTATTCCCAATTTCAACCGCCCTACTATCGCACCAAATGATGGATGGACGCAAAACCTGCTGCTCTTTATCAACCAAAACAAGTCCGTGCATCTGATAGGCAATTCCGATTCCTTTGATCTTATCTACTGCATCAGGATATTGAGACAATAAGGATTGAGTCGCTCTACAAACATGCTCCCACCATACTTCAGGATCTTGCTCCGCCCAACCGGACTGAGGTGCATTTATCTTCATCTCAGTGGCTGGTGACTGCACCATTGCGAGGTCTTTACCAGTTGCTACATCCACCAATGCGGCTTTGATTGAAGAGCTTCCTATGTCGTATCCTAATAGGTACATTTATTTGATTTTGATTTGACATCAATTATACGATATATTTTTAGAAAACTTAAGGGTTTGGTGGCTCTATTGGTGAGATGAGGCTGGATGTTAGATGTTGGATCTTAGTTACAACCAGCTGAAGCTGGCGTGACGGATGTTGGTAGACTAAAAGTGCCAGCTATTAACAGCTAGCCGGAATTGTTTGTATTGTTTTAATTTATACTATCTCGAATCTCATTTAGTACGATTATTAGTTCATAAACTTTTGTACATGGATTATGTGATGCAAAGTTATTGTTTGAATGCAGGGCATCAAGGCTTTTTGCCCATTTGATAGCTTGCTCTTGGTCTCCATATTTTTCTAAAATAGAGTACATTTTTTCACTATTCTTTAGATATTCAAAATCTGTTTTTTTGCCTGTTTTTTCATGAATACTCTTGCTGCATTCTTTCTCAATGCATTTTTTGTAGTCATCCCTACTCATTGAAGTATTTCTATATTGAAAATGAAGAATATACCAAAGTTCAAAAGCTTCGTTTGACCAACCACATTTTATACCTTTTGCCTTAGCCTTGAAAATGGCATTATTAAAATCTGCCACAGGAAAACTATCCTTATCAAAAACTGCCCAAACTTGATCATATTCCTTATTATGAATTTCAGCTGCTTTTTTACGCAATTCAATTGCAATTTCTATTATTTTTAATGTACTGGTTCCAGTTCCTTTAACATCAATATCATAGGTTTCTAATACATTATTATTGAGTGTATTCTTAATAGATTCAAAATAATTAGGCTCCGTTTTAATACCTTCACATACAATTAGTATGTGTTTTCTAGCTTTTCTAAAACCAACTTGTTTTTTACCTCTTTTGTATGCCCTGCGTTTTAAAATGGCATTATCAACTTTTATTACTCTTGCCATTTTATTTCTAAATTATTTAAGTCTCCAATATTGGGAATTGCACCATATTTTCCTTTGATATAATCTTTCTCAAAAGTATTATCTTTCCTAACTTTTTTTCCTTTCATATTGTATTCGACAAGCGAGTACAAGTCAGTAATTCCAAACTTATCTTTTTCAGTAAAATAAATTTGATCTCTACGTAACCTTCCTAGCCCTAGTATATTTGTATTATGTGTAGCAAAAATTAGTTGAGCGTTGTTTTTATTTGTTTTTTCGCTTTGAAATAGCCTTAAAACTGAGAGAGTCAATAATGGATGAAATTTTGCATCTAATTCATCAATGACTAAAACACCTCCAGAATTTAATGTATCAAAGATAGGTCCTGATAAATCAATTATTTTATTAGTACCAGAACTTTCTTGTCGGCGAACGTTAAACTCTTTCATTGTGCTAATGAATTCAAAATTGTCATCAAACGTTTTATGCAAAGATGTCAAGTTGATTACAGTTTCACCTTCCATGTCTGTAACTATTTTTTTTACAATATCTTCAGGAAGTCCTGGCAACATTTTATTGGCATCAAACAGTTCTTTTGTTACTTTAATACTCTCAAAACCTAAATCTAAATCATGAAAAAATTCTGTTAAAGGAATCTTCGTTTCTTCATTTTCTAACATTTTAAATGTAACACCTCTATAATTGTTATGACTTATTCCGTCAATTACATTAAGTTGTTTAAACCATTCAAGTATCTTCTTTGATTTTTCTCCATTGAATTGATCTACAACAGCTAGAAATAACGCGTTTAACCTAGTCTTATCTTCAAGACCGACCCCTTCTTTAAAATGTTTAAACACTTGTATTCCATCTTTAACTCTTATAAAGAGGGGGTTCTCTTTTATTTTCTCAGTTTCAAATAACCATTCTCCATGAATCGTTTGATCATCAATTTCAAACCCATATCTATATTTTGTATCATTTATCATGAATACTGCTTCGAAAAATGAAGGTTCTTTGTTATTAACTTTTAAAGAGAAAGGGTCATAAGAAAGTGAAGATGCCGAAGATTGTTCAAACGATTCAAATAAGGTGTCTTTCATAGTTCCCATAGCTTGAAGAAAGTTAGATTTTCCTGAGGAATTAGCGCCATAGATTCCGGCACATTTATTCAATTTAAGTCTTTTACTTTTATATAAATTCTCAGGGAAATCGGTAATGGAAGTGGCTTCCATACTTAATATCTTAGGATCTAAGAATGAACGAAAATTTCCTGTAGTAAACTGAATTAACATAATTAGTGTGAGTTTTTCTCAAATTAACGCTTTTTATTACTAGTTTGTTTATTTTTTGAGCGTTTTTCTCACATATTTATATTTTTTATTCATTACCGACCAAAAGATTAACATCCGCAATCTCTCAATAAAACAAAGTCGGGTTCAACCCTAAATCAAAGAAGAAAGCAGCAGGCTTCAAAACCTGATCTTCTTCAAACAAATAAGGCGCACCGTTTTCATCCAGCATCGGGTAATGAGGATTATGCGCATTTTCCCAGGAAGCGGGAAACAAGAGAAGGTCGTGAATAACTTTATTTTGCCAAAAATGGCGAATTTTTTCTGAGTCGATTCCGATACCGGCATGAGCAGTTTGTGCATAGGGTAACATTTGCTGAACTTGCAATGCCATAATACCATGAGAGAAGCGACCACAATGTGTTGCCGATAAATCCTTGTAACCATGACGGCAGGGATAAGCACCTGCATCTTTAACTCGACGGGCATTACGTCCATGCGTATTGCCGTGCCATAAGGTGGTGTTGAACGCAAAGCGTGTTTCCGGCAAACGGTAACTCAATACAATGCCACCTGTCCGAAAACGATCTTTACCTTGAAAAGAAAAAGCATCATTTTCATGAATAAATTCGACTTTACCAAAGTTGAGTCCGATGGTGCCGGTCTGTTGTGGAGTTAATTTTTCGAAGTAGAAATTTCGGGCGTAGGCCACACTGTATTTGTAACCTGTTTGATTACTGACGGCATGCAAAAAATTATTAACCAGCGTATCCTGCTTTCCAAAGGCAAATAAAATTCCGGTAGTGACCTGTGCCTCTGCGCGTTTTACTTTTGGGCCCAGTGAATTGTAGTTGTAGTACAAGCGAAATCCGGTGTTCAGCTGGATTTGTTTTTTGATGTAAAAGCCATTGACCTGCAGACCTATCCGATTCACTTTGGTTCCCATATTAAAGGTCAGGCCTAAAGTACCTCCAAAGTTTCCGTCTCGCCATATCTGTGCAGAGCTTTCGCTAAAGCACAGACTACAAACCAGCAATAGTAGCAGGTATTGCTTTCGCAAAATCGTTTTCCTTTTTTGTTTGTTGCTTCTGGCCATTGTTTATTTAAACGTAGCAAGTGGGGAGTAGGTACATGTTTGGAGTGGATTTTTAAAGTTAGGGAGCAGGTTTCTGTTCAATTTAGTTAGCGCTGTCAGGCGGCCCTTTGTTTATCGGGCGCCAGACAACATCTTCTACCCCACCATCAAAGGTCCAACTTGCAGCCTTAAAGTTTGTTGTCTGGCACCTCAAAAGGTTGCCTGACAGCGCCAAATTTACTCAGACTCCACACTTTTGACACTCTAATTTTTCACTCGGGACTAAAGCTCCTTCGGGCCGATCTCAGTAATAAGTTAACAAAAAGTTAAACCAAACCCTACAACCACCAAAGCGCCTCACTCCACCATCTTACCTGTGTTTTCCAATTAGAAATTAATGACTTAAACTAAAATTAAAATGTTGAAATTAACTGCCCTCATAGCCAGCCTATGCTTTTTGGTATTCTCGATCCGCCATCAAGCGCCCCAACAACCAACCACTGAAAAATCCAAAATACAGGTAGCGCTCCTACTCGATACTTCCAGCTCAATGGATGGCCTCATTGAACAAGCCAAATCACAAATCTGGAAAATGGTCAATGAATTGGCCACTTCTAAAAAAGACGGTCAGGCTCCTGACATCGAAATCGCTTTGTACGAATATGGTAACAGCGGTTTAAAGAAAGGTGATGGCTACATCCGACAAATTTCCAAATTGACCACTGACCTTGATCTCGTTTCTGAAAAGCTTTTCGAATTGAGAACCGGAGGTGGGGAAGAATATTGTGGTTACGTTATCAAAAACGCAACGGCTGATTTGGAATGGTCAAAAAGCAATGATGACTTAAAAATTATTGTCATTGCTGGAAATGAGCCGTTTACTCAAGGTCCAGTTGACTATAAAGTTTCTTGTAAAACAGCTATCGCAAATGGTATTATGATCAACACGATTCACTGTGGTGATTACGATGATGGTGTCGACCAGTTTTGGAAAGATGGTGCCGATCTGACGGATGGTAAATACATGAACATTAGCACCAATGACCGGGTAGTACACGTCCCTACTCCATTCGACGACAAGATCGTTGAACTCAACCAAAAATTAAACGACACTTACATCAGCTACGGCACTGAAGGGAAAGTAGCAGCTGCCCGACAGAAAAAACAAGATAAAAATGCCAATATATATGGTGCCGCAAATGCCAGAACTCGAGCTTCCTTCAAAGCAAAAGATAACTACAGCAATGCACAATGGGATTTGGTGGATGCTTCGGCAGAAAACGAAGATGTACTGGAAGAAGTAAACGAAGAGGCACTCCCAGAAGAGATGAAAAATATGGAGACAGCGCAACGCAAAGCTTACGTCGAGAAAAAAAGAACGGAAAGAGAAAATATCAAAAAAGAGATTCGTGCATACGACGAGAAAGCGCAGAAATTTGTTGCAGAAAAGCGCAAGGAAAGTGCAGAGACGCAGACGCTGGATAATGTGTTGATTGAGGCGGTGAAGAGACAGGCGAAGGGGAAGCAATTTAAGTTTTAAAGTTGATGCCTCAAGACACTAATGAAAGATGGATATTAGATGTTGGATGTTAGTCCCGGCCAGCAAAGCTGGCGTGACGGATGTTGGTACATTAGGGAAAACAGTGTATTTAGAATGGTAAACGGAATCTTTTGTTTACCCAAATGTATCAACATCCTTTTGCGGTCAGCTTTGCTGACATCGCAAAAAAAACATCCAACATCCACCCTGACTCACCAAGCAGTCAAAAAACTTAGCCAAAAGTTTTTCAAATAAAATAGCATGAAAAAATTAATTTTCGCTCTACTAATACTAAGCGTTCTTACAACAGTGCAAGCTCAACCCGGCTTCATTCTCCCTGACGATATTCTAGGAGGAGGAAGAGCAGGACTTTTCGGACTTGAGTTGCGAAATATACAGGTAAACACCAAGATAACCGGCCAGTCAGCAACGACTTCAATGGATCAGGTGTTTTATAACCCAACGAGCAATCAATTGCAGGGCTATTACTATTTTCCGATTCCGAAGGATGCCAGCGTTGATCATTTTAGTATGTTCATTAATGGGAAGGAAACGGAGGGAGAAATTTTAGATGCGGCTAAAGCCAAAAAGATTTATGAAGATATTGTACGGCGCATGCAGGATCCCGCTCTTTTGGAATATACAGATCAGGCCATGTTTCGGGTACGAATATTTCCGATCCAACCAAGGTCAGAACAGCGGGTCAAGCTGACCTATTCACAAACGCTGGAAAAAGACAATGGCACCATCGAATACCCATTTCCTTTCAAGCATCAGATGATGGCGCAAGCGGCCATTGGGCAGGCCAGTTTTAAAATTGACATAAAGTCAACGGATAAATTGAAAACGATTTATTGTCCGACACATGAAGTGGAGATTAACCGAAAGGATGACAACAATGCGATCATCGGCTATGAAGGAAAAGCCATAAAATCAAATGGCGATTTCAAATTGTATTACAGTACAGATGACTCCGATGTAGGCCTCTCGATGTTGAATTACAACGATGGTTCAGAAGATGGATTTTTCTTTTTGAATGTTAGTCCGGGCTTTGCGAAAAATCAGAAAGTGATTGATAAGGACATCGTCTTTGTACTCGATTGCTCGGGTTCTATGGCTGGCGAAAAGATGGAGCAAGCGCGAAAGGCACTCCGCTTTTGTGTCGCTAATTTGAATGATGGCGACCGCTTCAACATCATCCGCTTTTCAACAGAAGCCAACAGCTTATTCGAATCGCCACTCAAAGCAGGCTCTTCTAATTTGGCGAAAGCCAACGAATACATCAAACGCCTGAAACCAATTGGTGGAACCAATATCGATGAAGCGCTGGAGACGGCTTTACGCGGCAAGAAATCAGCTGATCGACCCTACTTCGTGGTTTTCATGACGGATGGTAAACCGACTTTGGGTGAAACAAACGCTGACGCTTTACTCAAAAAAGTAAAATCTGTCAACACGGACAACACACGCATTTTCACCTTTGGAATCGGTACTGAGTTGAACACACATCTCCTCGACAAACTTACGGAAATGACCAATGCGTATCGCACCTACGTTTTACCAGATGAGGATATCGAAATTAAAGTTTCTAATTTTTACACGAAAGTGTCTTCACCCATGCTGATTGATTTAAAGTTAGAATTTGATAAAAACATCAGCATCTCTGAAGTATATCCAAAGGCCTTGCCTGATCTTTTCAAAGGGGCCACCCTATCGCTACTTGGCCGTTACCATGGAAAGGGAAAAACGAAAGTTACCCTTAGCGGCAAGGTCAATGGCAAGACTCAAAAATTTACTTATGACCTTGTTTTTTCCGACAAGGAAACTTCCTATGAATTTATTCCACCACTTTGGGGTGCCAGAACGGTTGGCTACCTGCTGGACCAGGTACGCTTACATGGCGAAAGCAAAGAAGTGAAAGAAGAGATTACCCGACTCGCAAAAAAATACGGAATCATCACGCCATATACGAGCTATCTGATATTGGAAGATGAAGCGGATCTTATTGGTGGTCGTCGCATTCGTCGTCAGGATGGAACGATAAGCAATAGAATGCGCAGTTCGCCACTCCCACCTGAAATGAAAAATGAGTTCTCCGATTTAGCAGAAGACAAAAGCGGAGATGCCAGTGTAAGAGCCAGTGAAGAGGTGCAGGCCTTGAACAAATCCAAGTCAATGGAAAGCAATGTGCAAGGCAAAAAACGTATGGCTTACAAAGACAAGGATGGCCAGCAACAAAACCTTGCTGATGGTATCCGTATCGTTCAGGGCCGCGCGTTTTACAACAATGCCAACAACTGGGTAGATGCCAATTTACAGCTTTCGCAAAATCAGAGCTTGAAAGTAAATCGGGTGGCGTTTAATTCGGATGCGTATTTCAAACTGATTAAGAAGCATCCTGAATCTGTGGAGTACCTGGCCTTGGGGACTAATGTTCGGTTTGTTATGGATGGGGCTATTTGGGAGGTGTTTCTTTGAGGTGGGAAGTGGGAAGTGGGAAGTGGGAAGTGGGAAGTGGGAAGCTTCCCTTTAACGTGCCTTCTGACGTGCCTTCTGACGTGCCTTCTGACGTGCCTTCTGACGTTGGAAGGAAAGGCCCTACTCCCTGGCAACCACTCCCTTCATCTTCACCAAATGTCGCTCCTTCTCATACTTGTTTTTGATAATCATTTCGCCCTGCGCATTACTTTTGGCAGTGATGGACTCGAAGTCGAGATCAAGTTTTAATTCCTTCTCCACCAACTGGCCTGAAATTTTGCCTTTGTCACCAAGGAAACATTCGTTGTTTTTAGTGACGACTTTTACTTTGGCAGTATTCAGTTGAGCCTCTGTAAATGAAAAGGACGTTGCACCACCGGGTACTTCGAAATAAATATCTTCATTAGAGGTTATGATCTTATAAACATCTTTTTGCCCTGGAGCAATATCAAAATACCAGTAGGCAGAGGTTCCAATTTCTTTGTTAGGATACATTTCATAACTGGTAGCTGTGGAACTTTTCATCCCTGCATTACAGGCAAAAGAAAAAAGAATTAGCCATAAGACCGTAATCGTGACCATGCAACCTTTGCCTCTTTTCCGACCACCCCTCTGACTCGTATCAGTAGGTGTGGAACCTCCTTGATGACCTGAGTGACTGGAACCGGTTTCGGCACTCGAATCGCCAGTATTGTTGCCGTGACCAGTGTGATCGGTATTGCCTGTCTCTTGAGTTTCTCCTGTATTGGTTCCGTGGCCTGAATGTTCTGATCCCGTTTCGTTTTCGGTGCTGTCGGTATTATCACCACCATCGCCTGAATGCTCATTTCCTGTATCTCCGGTGTCTCCTGTGTGGGTTCCGTGATCACTATGTTCATTTCCGGTTTCGCCGGTTTCATTACCGTGGTCTCCATGGTCTCCGTGGCCTGGCAATTCCCCAACCGGAGCGTCGGTAACAAATTGAATATCCGTTATCAAAACAGGCTCGGGAGCATCATAAGAATAACCGAGTGCATCAATATCGATCAGATCAGCAGGTCTGCGACGTCCGGTCATAGCTGCTTCCATTAAGTCGTTGAGATTTTGGCTGTTACGTCCATCAGAAATTGGGAGGTATTGTTCCATTCCCATTTTTCCATGTCTTTCCTGCCAGTCCCACCACAGCTTATCGACAAAACAATGGTGTAAAAAGAAAACCGGATCATTGGGTGAAGTCATGGGTACCATGGAGCCACCGACCCAAACGTGGCCGCGATTGTGAAACATAGGCTCTGTACCTCCATACCAGCCTTCCAGTAAATTTCGGAAACCAGTTGTTACATAGCGGTCGTAGGGAGCCACATCAAAAGGCATTACCCGCAGCATGGCTTCAATTTCCTGACGTGTAGGTAAAGATCCTGCAATGGGACTTTCTCCCAGAGATCGGATCAATGGTCCGGCGGGATTGCCACTCATATCAATAGTATCCCATTCGCCAGAACGGAAGGGACCGGACATGACGACATATCCATCGAAAGATCTTCCACCGGGGCCCAGAAAGTCATCAGCCCACATGCGATAATCTTCCGGGTTTGTATGTTCTGCATTTTCCCCCCAGTGCCAGTAAGGTAAACCTAAATTAGGGTCACCAGAAATCTCCTGCAGTTCCTCTTCCAGTTCGAGCAATAATTGTCGGTGCCAGGGAAAAAAAGCCGAGCAACGGTGAATGTTGTGCATAATGGCTTGAGCATGTTGCAACACATACTGATCGTAGCGCCCGCTTCTTTTTAATTCTTTTAGTGCCGCAACGAACGTTTCTATTTCGTGGTCAGTAAGTTGAGCGGCATTTTTTCTTATGGCCATTTTTATCTTGTTTAGTGCTTTTGGTTGCTGGGTCAATCGAACTTTACAAAAGCGGAATCTGACATCCAAACTTAACAAATTGATTGGAAATGACCTAATTTTCATTACATGAAACGGTTTTATAATGTTTTCGGTTCTTTGACAAATCCCGTGGTAGAGTCCAATGATAAAACAAAATCAACGTTTCCTTTGGTCACTTTTGCTTTCATTTTAACATTGGCCACGGGATTTGTCAAGAACGTTGTTTTCCTTAAGGAAAATTTTGTTATTAACTAGAAAAAGGAGAATCTGGTATACAGATTCTCCCTTGTTTATTTGACTGAGTGCGAACACTTAGTTCCGGTTTATTAGCACAAATCAATACACTATTGAACAGAACGAATGGTTCAGTTCTTAAGAGGCTATTTATTTTCTAAAGGTGCGTCGACATTTTTGTTTCCTTTTCTAAGCTTCTTTCCTTTTTTCCCTTTCTTTCCTTTTTTCCCTTTTTTGTCTTTTTTCTCTTTTGCGATTTGCGTTAAGGATTCCATTTGAGATTCAGATAAAAAAGAGCTTAGGTTTTCTTTGTACTGAGCTTTTAATGCTTTCATTTGAGCCTTACGTACCTGCTTTGATGTGGTAGATTTGCGGGTAGCCCTTTTAGCCTTTGAGAATTCAAGTTGAGCATCTACAAATTTTGCTCTTTGGTCCTCATTCATTTCTACTTTGTCGGCAAGCTTATTGGCTTGCTTTGTGATCTTTTCTGTTTTGTCAACGTGGCGCTTTTCAGTTTTCACCTTATTCACCTTTCTTTCTGGTCTGGCATCCTGAGCGCTTAGATTAAACGACAAACAAAATGCGAAAAAAGAAAATGCTAAAAACTTGATTGGATTTTTCATAATAATTTGATTTTTTCAACTTCCCTTAGATTCTTGTACTACTTTTCATGGGATTTAGTTTTTTGTTTCTGAAGTTGAATGGTTAGATAATACTGGTTTTTGTGGGTTACAGTTCTTTGACTTGGGTGGGTTGTGGGGGTTTAATGGTTGGGATTATTTTAAGAGAACTATAACACTTCGCGGCGGAGTCCTGAATAGTAATCGCAATAGCAGTGACAATCTCAATGCGCTATGGTTTGGCTTTCTTGGGGTTCAAAAAGTTTGTTTTTTAGCTTAGCTAAACAACCTGTAAAGTACTGATATTCAGCAAGATGAAAACAGAATGGGGCTTGTCTTTTTGCAAACTTTTATACGTATCCCCTTATTCGTTGGGAGGCGCTGCAATGTATGGGGCTTAGGAAAAGGTATAATAACCTGGCTCAGGCTGAAGGCCTGAGAGGCCCTTTTCTGAATAATAAAGCACCTAACAGGATACAAAACTACCTTATTGCATAAAAGAAGCATCGCAGCCCTTCAGACTGTTTTTTACTAGTCACAATTATCTCCTGATGTTACAAGGTAGAAAATTCAATACCTCAATCTATCCCCAAATAAAAATGCCCGCGACTATTCAGCAGCGGGCATTCCCATTCCAAAGAAAAAAATTTTAAAACTTCGGACAATTCACCTTAATCCGATCTCTAGCCGGATGCACATAAATCAGTGACAACTCAAACGCACCACGAGAATTATTGGCCGTCTTCAAATTAGATGTAGTCACATCATAACTAACACCTACATTCCAACTATTGATTTCCAATATCATCGCAACCGTAACAGCGTCCATTGAAAGTTTTGATCCACTTGTCTCCAAGTTCCCTTCGCCGTCTACCCGGCTTACGACATGCGCCCAGGCTCCTGTTCGGATAGCCACCTCGTTCCAGTCGTGACTGGTATATCGAAAGTTAGCACCTGCTGTAGTTGACAAAGATGGCCCCTGCCCCATTACAGCAATTGCAGGTAACAAACTCAGCGATGGATTTAGAGAAAATTCGCCTCCAAAGTGTCCTACCCAACGCGTGTACAAAGTTTCACGCTCCCCCAAAAAGGATATATCTGGTGAGTTCAAATGATTCATAGCAGCTCCTGCCCAAATACTAGTGTTCTCACCAAAAATTGCGTACCACATCAATCCGGCATTAAAGTCCAGAAAAACATTAGTCGTTGAATTATCGCCACTAATACCTGGTTCTCCGTTATCAAGATTTGTATTCGGCGCAAGATTATTATCATCGAACTGTGCAGAATACCAAAACTGATTCCAATTTACCGAGTTTTGTCCAGCTCCCAACTGACCACCAAAAATCAAGTACTGATCATTCGGACTATACCTACCGCCAGACAATTGCTTCATGTAGGAAAGGTTCAAATAAGCTCTGTCTTGTGTAAAAGCGCCAATTCCAGCTTCATCGTGAATGGCGTTCACACCAATCCCCATATAATCGTCTCCGACTATTTTATAGCGCATATCAAAAGCAGCTCCAACGGTTCTGAATGGATCGTTGCCCAAAATACTATTGTACTGCTCCCGGTAGTTCGCGTTTACGCGAAAGCGACCTTCAAAAACACCGGTCATGGCCGGATTCAAGTGCAAAGGCGCCGCATAAAATTGCGCAAACCTCGGATCTTGTGCCTCCGCCTCAAAATGAAATCCTGTGAGGAAAAACAAAACTGCGAAAAATGGTAGTGTAATTTTAAAATTCATATGAGTTGTTTTATTCTTTTATTTTTTTAAAAAGGTGTCGGGGGTCAGGAGTCGGGAGTCAGTGTCCGCGATCGAATACGCTAGAGGGAGCTGACTCCCGACACCTGACTCCTCAATCGCTACCTCAATAGCGTCGTCTGCCCCTTATAAATCTCCTCAAAGCCATCAATAAACAATGCTTCTAAATACCATATATATACACCGGGTTGCATTTGCTTTCCTTTGAAAGTTCCGTCCCAGCCTGTATCCAGATCGCCAACTAAAAAGTCTCTTGCTTCATATACCATATTCCCCCAGCGATCATAAATTCTAAATACTTTTACTTCAGTGTCCTTACGGCCATGTACGAGTAGGATACTATTTACCGCATCGTTATTTGGAGTGAAGGCTGTTGGTACAAAAACCGGACGTTGTTTTTCAACAAAGACGGTTATCTCATCCGTAGCTTCACAACCATTTTCATCTACCACGTACACTTCATAGGTGATGGTGTTTAGGGTAATCGATTGAGGGGAAGGACATATTTCTGATGAATCCGGACAGAATAGTGTTCCGGAATAGGGAGCGGACCAAGTTACTTCTACATTGCCAACAGCATTGGTAGTTGTTACACTAAGATCGGCCGTTTCTCCAAGCCCCAATGTAATGTCCTCTCCTGCATCTGCTTCTACTGCAGGTGGTCCATCTACAACTGCCGTTGACGACCAGCTACAACCATTTGCATCTACTATTACAACATCATATTCTCCTGCTTGTAGTCCAATCACATTAGTCACTCCATTAAATTCATTTTCATTAAAACTATACTGATAAGGCAAGGCACCTCCTTCCGCAGAGATGATGACAGATCCATTCTGATCTCCAAAACAAGTAACGTCCTCACGCTCAAACGATGCACTCAATTGAGGGGGTTGAGTGATTTCAACCGAACTTACTAGTTCACAATTATTAGCATCCGTCATCGTCACGTTGTAAATACCAGTTTCAAGACCAGTTAAATCACTCATTGTCATTCCATTCGACCAATTGAAATTGTAGTCCGGTATGCCACCGTTGGCTGTCGTTACAATGGCACCTATCGTATCATCTGAACAAAGGTTGTCGCTTGTCTCAAAAGAAATTTCGAGCAGCGTTGGTTCTTCCACCACTATGCTTCCCTGTGTAGAACAACCCATTGAATCGGTGATTATAACATGGTATAAACCGGCAGCTAAACCAACTGCAGAATCAGTCGTTTGATTATTTGCATTAGCATCCCATTGATAATCAATCGGTGTATTGATACTTCCAACATGGGTAATATCTACTATACCATTTGAAAATCCAGAACAAGTTGCATCTGTTACCTGATAGTCAAAACTCATTTCCTCGGGTTGATCCAAATAAGATTCCATCTCTGCCGAACAACCTTGCGCATCAGATACAGTAACGGTATAAGACATATCTCCCACAATATCATCGATATATGCTGTTGTTTGAACGGGCGAAGTATTCCACTCATAATTATAATTATCAGGAACACCACCTCCTACCCCACCACTTATAATATTTACACCAAGTTGACCATTTGACTGACCAAAACATACGGGCTCAACAAAAGCCACATTGATAATTATTTCATCTAATTCCGTAATACTTATTTCCTCCTCAACGGTACAACCTAGGGCATCCGTAACCGTAACTGAGTATTCAATAGAATCTAAACCAACAGCCATATCCGTTGAAGATCCGTTACTCCAATCATAGGTATAGCCTGCTGTACCTCCGTTTGCAACAACCTGAGCCTGACCATCGTTGGCAGCAAAGCAACCAATCTGAGTTTGATCTAAGCTAACACTTACGGCAGAAGTTGGTTCTGACACTGCAACACTTGTAAAAGCCGAACAACCATTGTTATCCGTTACCGTCACCCCATAAAAACCAGCGTCAAGATTTGCTGCCGTTTCAGTTGACTGAAAATCGCTCCAGGCAAAATCGTAAGGCATGGTTCCTCCGTCTGGAATTGCAGTAGCGGATCCATTGGTTCCTTGAAAACAAGTCGCATCAATGGCTGTCGTTGTGACCGTTAATGTATCTGGCTGAGTTACCTCAACAGAAGCTGTTTCCGTACATCCATTTGCATCTGTTACAATAACGGTATAATTACCCGCGGCTAACATTACTGCTGGATTTTGAAATTGCACGTTTGCATCATTCCAGGTATACATATATGTTCCGGCACCGCTACCTCCTGAGACAGCAACCTCCGCTTGTCCATCGTTGTCTCCAAAACAGGAGACTGGCGTTTCAAAAGCAGCATTAATAAGCACCGGATCAGATGATTCAATATCTATACATGCATCAGCGGAGCAACCATTATTATCTACAACAGTTACACAATAGTTTCCAGCAATTAATCCGGTTGCATTACCTGTTGTCTGAGATCCCGTATTACTATCCCATTGATAAGCAAAGGAAGTTCCCGTACCACCGGAGGCAAAGGCCAGCGCGCTACCATCATTGGTATTGGCACAGCTGGTCATACTGCTTGTCATGGTCAAAGTTATTGCAGGTGGTGTTCCTACCAAAATGCTTTCAGTAATCGTACAACCGTTTGCATCTGTTATAACGACATCGATATTTCCAGAAGGAAGGCCGATGGCTACTTCGGTAGTTTGTCCATCACTCCATAGATAATTATAGGGTTCGCTACCCCCAGAAGGAGTTATGGTTGCTGTACCTTCATTTGATCCGACACAGAATGGCATCGTAGATGTAGGTGTACTTAATACAATTGGGGCCGAAGCTCCTACGTCAAAACATTGAGTGGCCGTACAAGCATTTTCATCTGTTACAATCACACAATAGTTTCCTGCTGCGAGTCCTGTTATATTTTGATCGGTTGATGTGTATGCGCCAGGGCCGGTCCAACTAAAGGTAGCCTGTCCAACACCTCCCATATAGTCTACATTCATTGCTCCATCACTTACGTTAAAACAACTTACGGAGTCTGCCGTCAGCGTCACGAAAATCGGAGCTGGTTCGAGTACATCAACTTGTAAGGTTTCAGAACAATTGTTGGCATCTGAAATAATTACGTCATAAGCCCCCATCACCAGACCCGTTGCGGTAGCTGAAGTCTGGCCATCATTCCAGGCAAAAGTATAGGGTCCTACACCTCCAGTTGGAGTGGCAGTTGCTGTCCCGTTGGTACCACTATTACAATCAACAGAATCCTGAGCAATCGTACTTGCCAGTATTGTTGGTTCCTCAATTTCCGCTACAGCGGTAATTGAACAACCATTGGCATCTGAGGCAGTAACCGTATAAGAACCTACCGATACATCGGGCAACACCGCATCAGAGGTCGCCGGAACGGTATTCCAGGAATAACTAAAGTTGCCTGTTCCGCCAGTTGCGTTTGCTACTGCTTGTCCGTCACTCAAACCGAAACAACTAACAGAGTCAATTGCAATATCAATAAAAATAGTATCTGGTGAAGCCAATGTAAAACTCATGGTATCGGTACAACCTGCTGCATCAATCGCTATAACATAATGCTCACCCGGAGCTAACAACTGAATATTAGACACCGTTGGTCCCACACCATCCACGAAATACTCAACTGGAAGAGCTGCTCCGGAAGTACTCATTAGTGCCGAACCATCGGTTGTATTAAAGCAACTGGGTGCCACGGTGAAGCTCGTATCTAAAGTTAGGACACAATCCGTCAACAGACAAGAACTGGTCGCTACTTCAGGATCACAGGATCCCCCACCGGAAGTTCCTCTAATCTGGATATTGACGTTTGTTCCGTTTGGAACACCTGTTATTAAGTGAGACAAGGTTCCATTTGCTGGTACCCAGGTAGCGCCACCGTCCAGACTGATTTCGTAACCTGCAGCACCACTTACGTCACCCCAGGTAAACAATATTTCGCCTGGGCCATTTTGACCACAGTCTACTACAGGTGCAACCAGAGCATCAACTACGGCGATGTTTAAACTATCTGAAAAAACGCAGTTAAATTCATCTACTGAAGTGACCACATAGGTCGTGGTTTGTGTTGGAGTTACTTCCGGGTTCGGACAATCGGTACATGACAAATCCATTGCCGGAGTCCATTCGTAAGTAATACTGTTTTCGTTTTCAAATGTAATGGTCCATCCGATAAAATTACCTGAAAACCCATTTTGGTCATCGGCGACTTGTAGAATCCAGGCGCCTGCTACGGGTGTTCCGTTAAGGTCTGCAAAATTACCTTCCGGCAAAAAATCTCCGGTAAAAGGAGCCGTTCCTGCGGTAATAGGTGTTACTGCTGTTGGTGTAAAACAAGTGTTGGTATAATCATCCCCTCCGCCTCCATTGTCGCTTGATAGTGTAATGACGGTTCCATTTGGAGCTTGCAAATACAATTCAACATCGGAATCATAGGAATGCTCCAGGTTTACACATACGGAAAATATCTGTGCAGATGCATCTATGATCGTTCCCGGATTAATATTAGACGCATTAATCACGGACTCGAACGGGGCGCCGGGTGGATATACATTGTTGTCAAAAGCCTGGTTTGCAAAAGCTTCAAAAGTAACTTCCTGATTACTCAGCTGGTTGGGCACTTCTGCGTTGAGCATCACTATGTCACCGACACAAAGGGTTGTATCTGACAATTGCTGCAATGTTCCATCACAGGAATGACAATCCGGGTGTGTGGGTGGCAGCACTTCTACCACTACCGTTGTATCATAAGTACAGCCAAAGTCATTGGTCACAAAAAAAGTATAACTGGCAGAACCAGCATTCGTAGGTGCAGCGGAAATAGAATCCTGTGTTTGATAAAAGACAGAAGGATTTTCTTCCCAGCCCCAGTCAATAATTACGGGTGTAAAGGTTTCTACATTAGGATATAAATCTGAAGCGAAGCTGATACTCCATTCGAAAAGCCAGCCGTTGTCAGAACCCCAGTTGTCACAAACCTGGATCGTCCATTCTCCGTTGAGTGGACAACCCAAAAAAGCATCCAAAGATTCGAAAGAATTGTAATCACCTTCTGGTAAAGAATTGGGCATATTGGCGTTGGCGTATTCCAGCCAGGTTCCCATGGTTGCATTGGGTGTCCAGCAATAATCTGCGCCTTCACCAGGAATTGGATCTCCGGGAGCACCATCGTCTAATTCATATGGTTGGCCTAGAAAAACTTCACCCCCTGAATTTTCCTGATCCAGAAGAATCACTTCTGTTCCATCCGGACAAGTCAGTGTGATGTATAAATCTCTCATATAGGAATGTTCCACATTAACACAAATGTTCAACAAATCATTGATATCTGTCAGTACCTGACCAGGGGAAAAATCGGAGAACAAAATACTGGTTTCATAACAAGATCCAGTCCCATCCGGCAAAGCTAATGAATCTGACACAATACCTGTGGTTTGAAAAGTTCCTTCTGTAGAACTTACGGATACTTCATAAGTTGAATCAATAATGGCGACCGTTGCAGATAAATTGATTGTATCTTCTCCACAAAGAATAGAAGGAATATTACCCGCCAATTCAAAATCAGGATAAGTTGAAACTCTCACCCGTTGGCTAATAAAGTTGCTATTACGACAACCAAACTGATCTAAAATTTGCAGTTGGACGATATAACCTCCGGGCTCATTATAAATATGATATGCCGTCGGTCCTTCGCTTGTCGTTCCATCTCCAAAACTCCAGAGAAAATTACTGGTCAAGTCCGAGTGGTCGTAAACAGCACCATCCTGTGGATAAATTCCTGCTCCTTCAAAAGAGATTCCTTCGCCCGGGCAAATGTCAATCCAACCTGTATCAGCTGGCATCGCCTCTGGAGTGGTCATTACTAAGTCTGCAATAATTGTTTGGCAGGCAGGGATACAGTTAATATCTGCGCTCCAACCCTCTCCTTCTCCTGCTCCATCTGAGTTGAATGTAATGGTCAAACAGCCTGATACATTTACTGCAGAAGCTTGAATGATAAAAGCCGCTCCCGGATCAAAATCAGCCGCACAAGAAATAGGAGGAGCTGTGGCATCTTCCCCGTCAAAGAAGCACAGCATGTCGCCTGCCATTAAGTTGGCACCTGAAAAAACGAGTTGTATGTGGGTACCTGTTGTAAAATCGGGGCATATGGTGGTCGTCAGATTTTCGTTAGAACTATAAGGTCCTACATTTCCGCCACTATCTGAGAAGAACCCACTACAGTCGTTGATAGGTGTACCATCCATGACATAATTCTGTGCAAGGCACAGATTAGCCATCAACATAAAAATTACAATTACTGGGAGTTTCCTTAATATCATCTGATAATTTAATTTAAATAGCCGGTTTGATTGTGTCAATTTTAAGATGTCCCATCATCTGCTTTTCGGCAATATACAGAATGGAGTATAGTCAGTCCTATACGCCACTATACCAGATAGGTTGTGTATTAAAATGGGATGCTTCTAAAGTATGCAGGTCAGTTAGTAGGTAAAAAACAGAAACTTGCTTAGCGGCTACCCTAAAATACAAATAATTCTGCTAAGCTGCTCAATAATTCTACTGCTTTAATGACTTCTTGAAAAGTTCATTAAATTGCTTGCCTGACTTGTAAACCAACAATTTATTGGTGTTGGAAATCCTGTAAACTGTAGGATTGTCAAAATCGTGTGTGAGGCCTTGCTCCTTTTCCAATAAAAGAATGTTGATATGTTCGAGATCGGTAATATTAATAGTTGGATAATCTGTCAGTTTTGCATCCTTTTCCTCAAGCACAGTATAAGCATGATCCAAATAGTAGTTCCAACGCTGTATGAGAAAGGGATTTGAGGACTGAATTTGGTCTACGTAGCTGGTTTCGTATACCTCATAAAGCCGGGAATCAGGGCTTGAAGTGTCCATATTGGCCTGACTTTGGGCATTTAAAACGAACGCAAACAGGCAGAAAAAAACGGTTTTATAATATTTCATAAGCTTATTGATCATATGTTGGTACAAAATTATTCTTTTCAATGGAAGAACAAGCTATTTAAAACTGATTTTTCTTTATAATTTGCGACAAATTAACGTTAAGGGCTTTGGAAGCTACATGCTGCCTGTTAAATAAGTGTCATTTAATTGATTCCAATGGTTGACAGACTATACAGGATAGTCCCAAGTTCCGCTCCCTGGCTTAATCTCCGTTTTAAACAGAATAAAGTAAATCACTATTCTAACTCAAAATCAACGCGTAAACCAGCCTATCATGCTCTTTATCAATTACTTACCACATATATTCGGAGTTCTGGCGGCCCTTTATTTGATTACTGCGCTGGTGCTTTACCTCAACCAGGAAAAATTCATCTTTTTACCAGCAATTTTGAGTCCAAATTATAAGTTTTCGCAATTTGAAAATGCCCGTGAAGTCTACCTTACTCGCGAAAAAGGGCTTCGCTTACATGCCCTTTATTTCACTGCCAAAAACCCGAAAGGGATCATTCTCTATTTCCATGGCAATAAAGGAGCATTAGACGCTTGGGGACCCGCTGCTGCTGACCTATCTGCTCTGGGTTATGATGTATTAATGCCCGACTACCGTGGATATGGCAAAAGCGAAGGTGCTCCCCGAAAGGGAATCCTGCATAAAGACGCCATGGCCTTTTACGAATTATTGTTAAAAGATCATGCTGCTGAAGATATTGTTATTTATGGCCGATCATTGGGAACGGGTATTGCCTGTCGACTTGCGACTAAGGTTAAGGCCAAACTTTTGATTTTGGAAACACCCTACCTGAGTCTTTTGGCTATGGCCAAACTGACTTTGCCTTTTTTCCCTGCGAGTTGGATTATGAATTATCAGATGCGCTCTGACATTACGATAAAGCGGGTGCAGTGTCCTGTTCATATTATTCACGGGACGGATGATGAGTTGATTCCTTACGAGCAGGCGGTGAAGTTGACGAAGATTTATGGGGATATGTCCGCTTTGACTACTATTGAGGGTGGAAGGCATAGTGATTTGACTGAGTTTGATTTGTTTCATGAGACGCTTCGCGGGTTGCTTGGGGAAGACCGAAGACGGAAGACCGAAAGCCTGCCGCGAAATCTCGGGGACGGAAGTTCACTCTGACGTGTTTACCCGCTATCGTTGGTGGGAACGCGGATTTAACGGATCGAACGGATGAGGACGGATTTTTTTTATTGGGACGCGGGCCCTGCTAACGCGATGAGATACCGACCAAACAGAATTAATACGAATTTTTACTTTTTAATGCAGAACCCTCTAACGCGTATTTTACGTTAGAGGGTTCTCTATTACCAAGAAAAAAATCTGTGTTAATCCGTTCGATCCGTTAGATCCGTTAGATCTGTGTCCCATCAACGTTAGAAGGAAAACGTTGACTTTGACTTTAATTTTGACTTCCCTAGAAATCCTCCACCACAAAAGGCAAGCGCGCCTGCGGTCCTTTCATGCTTCTAATTTTCTCCAAATATTTATACTCGGGGAATACAGCCTTCACTTCTTCGGTCAACATGGCTTTTGCTTTTTTGTCTTGTCCGGTGAGCTTTTCGATGAGGGCCTCAATGGGTTCTTTGACCTTAGGGTATTCTGAAACCCGGTAGCTTTCAAGATTTGCTTTTTCAGCAGCGGCAGCTAGCGCTTCATCCATTCCTCCCATGGCATCTACAAGACCAATTTCGAGTGCTTTTTCTCCTGTCCATACGCGGCCCTGTGCCACTTCATGGACGGCTCCTTTTGTCATTCCCCTGCCCTCTGCAACTTTTGTTAGAAACAGGTCATATATATCATCAATACTTGTTTGAATGACTTTTCCTTCCTCTTTTGTAATGGCGAAAAAGGGTGAAATCCCGTGTGAATATGGACCTGTTTTCACAGAGTCAAAGGTAATTCCTGCCTTTTCGTCCAACATGGTCTGTATGTTTGGAATCATTCCGAATACACCAATTGAACCAGTGATGGTATTGGGTTCTGCAAAAATTGAGTCGGCCATGCAGGATATATAATAACCTCCGGATGCCGCCAGGTCTCCCATTGAAACGACGATAGGTGTACCTGCTTCTTTTGCCAAAATCAGTTCTCTCCAAATCAGATCAGAAGCGACTACGCTACCTCCCGGAGAATTGACTCGAAGAACAATGGCTTTTACCTTTTTATCTTCGCGGATTTTACGTATAATTTTTGCGTATTTGTCACCACCGATGTTGCCTTCTTCCCCTTTTCCGTCTACCAAATCACCTTCTGCATAAACAACTGCAATCTTATCTTTGATCTTAAAATCGATCTTATTCTTATTACCTTTTTGGTAATCACCTAAGCCAATCATTTCTAGTTTATCATCTACATCTAATCCAATTCGATCTTTCAAATTGGAGCGCACCTGATCGTGATAAACCAGCGCGTCAACAAATTTATAAGTCAGGGCATCTTCCGCTTTTCTCAGTTTATACCCATCCGCAATTGCGCGTAATTCATTTGCAGGAATACCTCTTGATTCGGAAATATCGTCCAGATAAATCTGGTACATTCCTTCGAGGTATTGACGAGTTTGCAGACGATTTTGATCACTCATTTCGTTCCGACGGAAAGGCTCCGTTGCACTCTTAAACTGCCCCGCATAATACACTTGCATTTTGATACCAAGCCGATCCAACATATCTTTGAAGAATGGAATCTGAGCAGAAAATCCAAGGAAGTCAACGCCTCCCAGAGGATGCATCAGCACCTCATCCGCAACAGAGGCCATGTAATAAGTGCCCTGAGAATAGGCGATGCTGTAAGCAAGAATAAACTTACCGCTCTCCTTGAAGTCAACCAATGCATCACGGAGTACAGAAGAAGTCGCTCTTCCTCCAGGAGCCGCACTCAAATCAAGGTAAATTCCTTTAATTTTATCATTTTCCTTTGCATGCTCAATGGCTGCAACCATGTCGTGTAAACCCAGGACACTTTCCGTTTCAAAACTGAGTGGATCAGTAGCTACATTGTTGGTTTTTTCAGGAATTGGTTTCCCAAAATTAATCTCCAGAATGGAATTAGCGGCCACCTTTTTGGCGCTGTCGCCAGATGCCACTAAAGATCCAATAACCATACTTCCAAGAAAAACAACAAGAAAGGAAGCAAGTACAACGCCCAGACAAGAGGCAAGAACGGTCTTAAAAAAATTCATTTATATCGTTTTGATGATTAATAAGCTTTGGCGTAATGAAGTTGTTTAAAGTTATTCCCTATGACTGCACGTAAGTCATTGATACCGTGGATTCTCGGCTATTTTCCTTCCCGTAGCTTGCTCCTACGCCAAGGCTTCGGCTCCTGAGAAAGGCTTCGGCTCCTAAGAAAAGCCTCGGTGGCACGCGGATGGCTACGAAAAATAAAATAGCCTGTCCTGTCGAATGACGGGAAGCTTCGCCCACCGCATCAAGCCCGTCTGGCCAGCCGGACAGGCCCTTACGCTCGTCTTTAGGCGATAACTTTAAACAGCTTCAAATAATAGACTTTCGAGTACGAAAGTCATTAAAATGAGCCTTCTGCACTCGTGAACGTAAAAATAGGTTTATGTCAGCAAGTTTCCCTATGAAATTCGATAAAACTCCTATTAAAAGAGACGTTTGTGCCGTTTTAGCCCTCTTGCAAGATTTTATACAAAAAAATCGCACCTTAAACAAGCTATAATAGGGAAAGACCCTTAACTTTAAGCCTGAAAATAAAGCGTCATCAAAACGGCCAATTTACAGGTACAAACTCAAAGGACATATTGCTGTTTAATTAAAACTCCTTCTCTTATTTATCAGTATCATTGCCCCATCCTTTTAGTATCTCAAACCAAACTTAGCTAGTATTTGCTCTAAACAAAGAATTGAAACTTACTACCAATCATGAAAATTATTTTACCTAAAAACCTCATTGCGGTTTGGCTTTGCTCTAGTTTAATACTTAGTGTAAATACGGCCTTCGCTCAAATCGAGGTCCAGCCAACTGGAACCATCTTCACACCCGAAAGTTTGATCACGAACATTTTTCTGGGGGACGGAATCGAAGTTACTAATATTACCTATGAGGGAGATGATCTTGCCGTGGGTTACTTTACCAGTGGAACGAATAATGTCGGCATTGACAGAGGTATTGTACTGTCCAGTGGGTTTGCTGCTGATGTCACTGGTTCAGAACCTGGTATTACTACTGGTGCGACCACCGGTGCTTCAGGAAACCAATATCTGGAGGGAATAACTGATGCCGCAACTGTCAATGATGTATCCTTATATTCAATAACATTCGTTCCCACTAGTGATACCCTGCGTTTTAAATACACGTTTGCTTCCGAAGAGTATCCAGGTTTCGCCTGCTCCAACTTTAATGATGTTTTTGGATTTTTCATTTATGGTCCGGGCATTAATGGTCCACATCCAAACAATAGTGAAAATATCGCTTTGATTCCTGAACTCGCGGATCCGACCGGTTTGACTTTTACAGATATTCCTGTTGCCATCAATAATGTAAATGATGCAGGCGCTAACCCTCCTCTATGTAACTACGACTATGGCGATTATTACAACAACAATGCGGGGAGCACAACTATGATTCACGGTGCTTTTCTGGATGTCTTTATTGCACAGGCTATTGTAACTCCTTGTTTAGAATATACCATTGTACTTGCTATCGCAGATGGAGGTGATACAGCTTTTGATTCCGCTGTATTTCTGGAAGCCAAAAGTTTTGGTACTGGTGCAATTAATGTTGAAACACAAACAGTGAGTTTGGATGGTACACTAACAGAAAGTTGCACAGAAGGTGCTTTGTCATTTGCTGTTGCCTCTCCTGTAGAGGACGATCTTATTTTTGACTATACCATTTTTGGTACCGCCGAAAACGGCGTTGATTATTCTTTCCTTCCCGATGATTTATTTATCCCGGCAGGAGATAGTGTGGTAAGTGTGCCAGTAACCGCTTTCGATGACGGCATCCTTGAAGGTATTGAAACCATCGGAATTGATATACAGGTAGACCCCTGTAACCGGGATACGTTTTACTTTTATATTCGCGACAATGATATTGTGCCAATGGATCTGGGGCCAGATACCACCGTTTGTTTAACTCAACCGGTGCAACTGTATGGGGAACCTCCCATCACTTTGCCCCCGCCACCGACTTTTTCTAATGAAACAGATATGGCTATTGTCACCATCAATGACAATGATCCACCCGTTCCACCGCCGCCGCCAACGTGCTCCGGTGTTAATGTTTTTGGCGTACAGCCAGTAGAATTAGGCCCTGGAGTTATACAAAGCGTTTGTATTAATGTCGATCATATCTGGATTAGTGATGTTGACATCTTTTTGGTTTCACCAGGTGGACAGTTCTTAGAATTAACAACAGACAATGGAGCTTCAGGAGATGATTATACCGAAACCTGTTTTACACCAGATGCGACAGATCCCATTACGTTTGGACAGGTAGGAGCCCCGGCTTCTGCGGCACCATTTACCGGTAACTTCCAACCAGAAGGAAATTGGGAAGACTTATACGATGGCGACAACCCGACTAACGGTACATGGAAACTATTACTAAAAGATGATACCGGTGGTTTGAACGGAACGTTGCTTGGATGGACTATTACGTTTAATCCATCTTACCAAATAGAAGACTACGATTGGCAGCCAACAGATGGGCTTAGTTGTACCAATTGCCCGGACCCAATTGCAACACCAGATTCTACCACCACTTATTATTTGACAGCAACGGATACTTACGGTTGTCCTGTTTCTGATTCCATTACTATCACGATTCTTGATGTGCTACCAGCGCCGGAAGTAATTTGTTCGGATATAACGTCCAACAGTATTGACTTTATATGGGACGATATTCCGGGGTCAACCGGATATGAAGTCAGTATAGATGGCGGGCCATGGATGCTGGCAAGCCCCGGACCTTTGAATCAATATATAGACAATCTTGCCCTTAACACAGATGTAACCATCATGGTAAGAGCACTTTCTTTCTGTGATGGGCTGATTGATACCTTGACTTGTACAACTAATAACTGTACGCCGCCGAGTTTGATAGTAGATAGTTTTACGGAAGTAAGCTGTGCTGGTGCTGGTGATGGAACCATCAGCGTTTCGGCAGACGGAAACTTTCCTCCTTTTGAATTTACATTAGGTGCTGTCACCAATTCGACGGGTGTTTTTGACAACCTTCCGGGTGGTACCTATACTGTTGTGCTGACTGACGTTGGTGGTTGCAATACCAGTCAAAACATTGATATTTTTGAACCTCCTTTTATGGAAACGACTGCAATACCGCTCACGGATGCCAACTGTAATGGTGGCAACGAAGGCAGTGCTACTTTTGAAGTGAATGGTGGTTCTCAACCCTATACATTTATGTGGAGTAATGGTACAGTTGACTCTATTGCTTCGGGATTGGTTGTGGGAGATTACTTTATTACCATTACTGATGCCAGTGGATGTTCTGTTGTGGATAGCGTCATCGTTGACCAACCAGAGTCGTTAATTCTGACACCGATATCAACTGCGGTAAGTTGTAACGGACAGGCGAATGGCGTCGCTTCCGTTTCAGTTGCAGGTGGTATAGAGCCCTATGGCTATTTGTGGAATACCGGAGCCACAACGGATGCTATTGCGAACTTAACTGGAGGCACTTACAGCGTTGTCGTAACAGATGCGCAAGGTTGTTTTGAAGAAATCATTATTCCTGTATTTGAGGACAGTCCTCTTGAGCTGACTGGTTCAACCGTAAGTGCTTTATGTTTTGGTGATGCAAATGGTTCCGCTACTGTTGTGGCAACAGGAGGTACAACACCTTACACCTACCTATGGGATGACCTTGCCGGACAAACAACGGATGTAGCATCTGATTTGACAGAAAATGAATACAATGTAATTGTGACAGATAGCTTTGGTTGTACCGCAACTTTACTATTGATGGTTGAAGGACCGGCCTTACTTCAGACGGCCACCGTCGATGTAAATAACACTTCTTGTTTTGGTGTGGATGATGGTTCTATTTCCATTTCCGCATCAGGAGGAGTCTATCCGTACACATATGCCTGGAACGACAATGTAATGATCACCGATTCCACGAGAACTGATTTGATTGCCATCAACTATTCCATAACAATTACTGATGCCAATGGTTGCTCACAAGTCGTAACTGCTACGATTGATTCGCCAGAGGCAATTGCGATTACCTTTGACCAAAACAATGTCTCTTGTAATGGTGGCAATACTGGAAGTGCCACTGCCCAACCGCTCGGAGGCACAGCTCCTTACCAATATCAATGGGATGCTGCTGCTGGCAATCAGACTATACAAACGGCTATTGATTTGTCGATTGGCTTTTACACAGTGGTGGTGACAGATGCCAACGGTTGTACGAATAGTGAGGTGGTTGAAATCACTGAATCCTCTGCCATTGGTTTGACTATTAGCGGTGACAATATCCTTTGTTTTGGAAACAATACCGGAGCCATCCAATTGGATGTAACGGGAGGCAATGCCCCATATACTTTTAGCTGGACTGGTCCAGGTACTTACAATTCTACCTTGGAAGATATTGATGATTTATATGTTGGAACTTACGAAGTATTGGTCACAGATGCCAGTGGTTGTACCAGTACGACACAGTTAGCCATTACTGAACCGGCAACAGGTATCATGTCGACAATGAGTGATATGGACACTATCTGTTTTGGGTCAAGTAATGGTGTTGCTACGGTTAGTGTTGGTGGAGGAACCGGTCCATTTGGTTATCTCTGGCCCGACGGATCTACGACTTCCACTGTAAATAATTTGCCGGAAGGCACACACTTTGTAACGATCACAGACAATGGTGGGTGTACGTACATAGACACTGCTTATATCGAAGCATTAGGGCAGATCAATGTTCAGTTATCACAAACATCCGCCTCCTGTTTTAATGGCAATGATGGAACAGCTACTATTGATGCCATTACCTATAACAATACTGCAGCTGACCTGACAGACTTTAACATTGCCTGGTCAACTGGCGATAACGGCGCTGCCATATCAAATGCAATTGGAGGACAAAATTATTCTGTTGTAGTGACGGATGCACTGGGCTGTACAGGCAGTGCTAATATTATAATTGACAATCCTGCTGAGATTGGATCTATTGTTCAGGGGTTTGAAAATGCAAGTTGTTTTGGAAACAATGATGGAACAGCAACCGTGAATGGTGCTGGAGGTACAACGCCTTATTCCTTCCTTTGGGATGCGAATGCGAGTGGTCAAACTACGGCGACTGCGACTGACCTGACTTCAGGAATTTACTCCGTAATTATTACAGACGCTAATGGCTGTTCCACTTCGATTGAGGTGGAGATTGAGCAACCGGATCCTATATCAGTGAACCATAGCACGGATGCCGTACTTTGTCCGGGCGATGCGAATGGGAGTGCCGACCCAACAGTGACTGGCGGTACAGCACCTTATACATATCTTTGGTCAAATGGTTCCACTGAACCGAATTTGGAGAATGTGGGAGCGGGCAATTATTCGTTAACGATAACTGATGCCAATGGCTGTATTGATTCGTCAGGAACTTTTGTGAATTCGCCTCCGGCGCTTAGTTCTAATATTACGACAGAGCCTACCTCTTGCCACGATAGTCAGGATGGAAGTATCCATATTGAAGTGATTGGAGGAACGCCACCGTTTAGGTATAGCTTGGATGGTGAAGACTATAATGGCTCGCTTATTCAACTTGGTCTGACTGGAGGTATCTACACCGTTTACATCAGAGACGTGAATGGTTGTGTATTTGAAACGGAGACTGAAGTTCAAAGTCCACCCCCAATTTCGCTTGAAGCAGGTTGGCTTGATGGAGGTTTGTTTGACAAAGACGATCCCTCTATAGAAGTTGGAGACAGCGTTAGACTGGCATTGGAATATGAAAACCAGCAGGGAGCTGTCACCGTCACCTGGCTTCCTCCGTACGAGCCTAGTTTGGTTTGTCACGGGAATCCTTTGAGTATTCTGGACTGTAATCTTCCATGGGTTTTCATTACCAATACAACGACATTTGATGTTCATATAATGGATGAGAATGGATGTGAGACTCGCGATGAGGTGACGGTTACGATTACTAAAAACCGTCCGGTACATATAGCATCTGCTTTCTCTCCGAATGGTGATGGCAATAATGATTTATTGATGGTACATGGCCGACCAGGTACTAAGGTACTTTCCTTTCGGGTTTATGACCGCTGGGGTGAGCAGCTATATCAGGCAAACGATTTTGATGTGAATGACGAGCAGACGGGTTGGAATGGCTACTTCGGAAGTGATGCGATGAATCCGGGTGTCTATATTTGGACGATCGAAGTGGAGCATATTGATGGTGACCGGGAAGGGCTTTCGGGTCAGACTACTATTATTCGGTAGATCGGGTTAGAGAAAAAAAAAAGAGCCGCGGGATAGTCATTATCTTGCGGCTCTTTTTTCTGTGCCAAGGTTTGAAAGCCGTCAGTAGATCTTTGAGGCATCCGACCGCTTCGAATGCGGCAGCATCTGGCGCCATAAAAATGAGCTGTTGGCCGCAACGCAGTCACTCTAAGACCTCTAGAGCGACAGTGCTGAATAGTTGCAATTAAAATAAAAAACTGCCTGCCAAAACTTTCGCTTTGGTCAGGCAGGGAACTGCCCGTTCGATTATTATTTACCATGTAAATGTATGAGAAAAAGGAATGCTGTCCCAGCAAGATTGTGTGGGTGGATAAGTTGGGTATGTGAATGAGAGGAATTTGGTGTCTGAATTGGACTTAGTACACCGTGTACCCAGAGGCAGCGGCAAGGAATTTTGAATGGCTGAATTTTGAATAGCCCTCTAATGCGAATTATCTCGTTAGAGGGCTATTCAAAATTCCTTATCTCTATGACTTTCGAGTTCTTCTCGGGATGTGCTGGTGCGGATAATGAGGCGAAGCGACTGATCGTAGGTGAAATAATTCCATACCCAATTGATAAAGACAAAGAGTTTATTTTTTACGCCGATGATCTGGAAGAGGTGGATGAGGAGCCAAACGGTCCAGGCAAAAAAGCCTTTGAATTTATAGTTTGGTAAGTCTACCACTGCCCTGTTCCTACCGATGGTGGCCATGGAACCGAGGTCTTTGTAAATGAAAGGAGTAGGTGCTTCGCCTTTCATGATGCGCTTGAGGTTGGTGGCGAGATGTTTGCCTTGTTGGATGGCGACTTGCGCGACCTGCGGATGTCCTTGTTTATAAATGTCTGTTTCCATGTAAGCGATATCCCCTATTGCATAAATATTTGGATCACTTTCTAATTGGTTCAGTTGATTGACTTTGATGCGGTTGCCCCAAACGATCGACTCTTCGGGTAGCCCTCCGATTTTATTACCTGTTATTCCGGCTGCCCATATCACTTTTCTGGCACGGATGATACTGCCGTCATCCATCGAAACAACTTTTCCATCGAAATCTTTTACCCGTACATTTTTGCGAACTACTACTCCGAGGTCTTCAAGATAAGCCTCAGCTCCTGCGGCAGATTCCGGCGACATTCCTTTCAACAAAGTGTCACCAGACTGAATAATGTAAATATCAATTTCCTTACAGTTCATTTCATGGTAATCCTTGGGCAGAATATATTTTTTCATTTCTGCCAAAGCACCTGCTACCTCTACCCCGGTTGCACCACCTCCAACAATGACGATGTCCATCAACTCCTGACGGGCATTGTAATCCTGAACGGTTAGCGCCTTCTCATAGTCTTCCAAAATAGTATTTCGCAAAAATAAAGCTTCCGAAACGGACTTCATCGGGATGGTATGCTTTTGAATATTTTCATTGCCGTAAAAGTTGGTATCTGCCCCGATTCCAATGACCAGGTAATCGTAATTAACGTGACCATAAGGTGTATGCAAACATTTTTTCTCTCCATCAACTCGCTCTACTTCTGTTACCCGAATAAAGACATTGGACTTCCCCTGAAACATTTTCCGCAAAGGAAAAATAATAGAACTAGGTTCTAATCCGGACATAGCAACCTGATAAAAAAGCGGTTGAAACTGGTGGTAATTATTTTTGTCAATCAGGACGAGCTGAACGTCCAATTTCATAAGACGACGCGCGAGGGTAATTCCGGCAAAACCGGCGCCTATGATGACGATTCTTTTTTGTCCTGTTTCGGGTAGATTGATCATTGATTGCGTTTGGCCGCAAATTAGGGAGAAAAAAGTCGAAATCAAAGTGGATTTTTGAGGAATCGGGTGTCAGGGGGTCGGGTATCAGGACCCGCTTACGTTGATGGGAACACAGATTTGACGGATTGAACGGCCTCCGTCGGCCAGAGCCTTTGGCGGCGGACGATAAGGACGGATTTTTTTCTTTTATCGTGCTGTGCCTCCGCTAAAGCTTCAATGACACGCGGTCGGTTTGTTTGTCTCCATTCACGTTAGAGAGATTTGCGTCCCACGAAAAAAATCCGTGTAAATCTGTTCAATCCGTTCAATCAGTGTCCCATCCCACCTAAAAAAATCGCGCAAGCGATCCGCGTTAACAGGCTCATTGTAAAGCGGAGCATTTGTGCTAACGGTAGTCGCATTATTAAAAAAACACAAACTTCAGTTCCTACATCCTGGAGCACTGTCATGTCCGGGCAAGGGTGTGCCACATTGGCATCTAATTCTTCCAGTGCGATGGCCGATGAGCAATTTTGTGCGTAAATGTTTTGAGCGAAAAGGCTCATTAAGATTAGAAGTGTAAAAGTCGTAGTTTTAACTTTCATAAAATTTAGTTTTAGTTGTTAATCATTTTTATTGCTTCAAGTGAAATTAAGTAATGAAATTGCCTCTTTTCAACTACATTGAGTAAAAAGCAGCTTTCAGCCCTTAAAACAAGCCTTCCCACTAGATAAAGCTACCATAGCTATTTTTCCCAATCTTACCTATCAAATTAAAGATTTTTCATATCTTTCGCTTATTATTAAACCCCGACTCCACCAAATGGAGCATTGAAACGAACTCAGTATACCGTGTACTCAGGTTCTTAAAATAAAAAATCAACTAATTATGGCTAAATCTCTAGAAGCAAAATTCCAGGAAATCGCAGACCAACTGAAAGATGCTGTTGTCGATTTTACAACCCTGGAAGTGACGACTCTTACCGGCGATGTGAAGCACATTATCAACACGGGTACTGGCTCTAACAAAAAGACTTCTTTCGACATGAAGAATGTTGTATCCAAGCTCAACCAAACTGGCTCTACCAAAGGCAAAATCGAATTGGTGGCACATACGCACATCGACTTCGATCACGATACAGTAAACTTCATCAAATCTGATCTTGGAAAACAAGGCAAGCAACTTTTCGAATTGCATCAAACTGCTGTTGGCACTGCTCATCAGGCGCGCAATGGATTCTTGAGCTTTTTGCAGGATGTTATTGTTTAGACTGCTCTTTGTCCTGCTAATGCGATGGGACACGGATTGAACGGCCTCCGTCGGCCAGAGCCTTTGGCGGCGGACGATAAGGACGGATTTTTTTTCGTAAGACGTGGACCTTCTAACGTGAAAGGAATAAATAATCAGAGCGTGTTAAAACAAAAAAAATCTGTGTAAATCCGTTCAATCCGTTAGATCCGTGTCCCATCCCCTTTAAAAAAAATGTAGCGTCGAAAACGAGCAAATAAAATCAGGATGACAGCAAATGAATCATTGACATGCTAAACGCAGCCTGGAGCGATGTTATTCCTGCGGAAGAAGTGGCTTTGTTAGAAAAAGGTCGCTCGCAGGAGATTGAGCAACCCTTAATTGATTTGGGTTACCTCAATGAAACGACTATTGAAAGTAGCAACCTCGCCCGCCCTTCCAATCTCGCCAATGCGATTCGGCATTTCCGAAAGGATTATATCAGGGCCGGGTTATTGCCCGATTATGCCCCAAATTTTGCGCAGCTTTCATCTGAAGATTTAGATGGGCTGGAGCTCCACCTCATTCACCAAATGACTAGTTTGGATGGTGAGTTTCCTATTCTTAATTTACCTACAGATGGGACGGTTGACCTGAGTAGCCGCATCCTGCATTATCGTCTGATTATTTTAGGTGTCTTCACACAAGCTGCCTCTACTCCGTTTGGAGCGGTGAGTCAGCTTGCGCTCAAAACATTGAGTGAATGGCTGTTGCCAAAAAGCGATACTGACCTCCTGATGTTGATGGGTGATATTCCAGTTTTACTAAAACGCGTATTGGATAGTAATCAATTGAAAAAGACGGTGGTGGTTTTTAAATATAAAAGCCGAAGCGCAGGGGAAGACATCATAGAAGAAGTGACGGAAGAAGCCGGGGAGCAAGATAATGAAGCACAACTGATGCAGGAAGAAGCAGCTATTGACCATGAAATCAACAAGCTCACAAGCACTCTTTTTTCGAAAGAAGAAGCACAGATTCAACGATTGGAGAAGCGCAACAAAAACAAGAAGCGCCGCGCTGAAAAAGTAGAACGGTGTATTATAAAGCTGGTTAATCAGGGCAAAGAATTATTTGAGCAAACGCACAAAACGGTTCTAAACCTCGAAGAAGAAAAAGCCCCTTTGCTTTCGCAAAAAAGTCTACTCGAGAAAGACCTCATTCGCTTTGCAATTGACATCGACAAGGAAAAAACGAAGGCTGGCCCCGACCTCAGAAGTAAAACCATCAAACGAAAAAAGAAGGAATTGGAGAAGGTGGAAAAACGTTTAAAAAATGCGAAGAGTCAAGCTCAAATCCTGGGTGAGATGGCCAACCTGGAACACAACATCGGCATCCTCCGCCGCAGTATTAGCGCTTTAAAAAACAGACCCGGAAATCAAAAAAAGGTCATCAAACGATTGAATGAACAGATCAGTGCTACTGAACAAGACATTGACCAACTAAAGAAAATACTGGAGCAATACGCTGCCGCAAAAAAACGGAGAGAAGAGTTGGCAAAACTGAAACAACAAGCCACTAAAAATGGACGAAGCAAATCCCTCCTTCAATCCTTGCAACAGCAGCAAACCCAAACCCGGAATCTTTTACAAAACACCCTGGAGTCGATCAAAAAGATGGACAACTCTATCAGTACTGCCATTATAAAACGGGATGAATCGGTTCGTAAAAACCAACATGAAATTCAACCGCTAAAAGATCGACTGGACCGACTGGAACGGAAAATATCCGGTCTCAAATATCGTTTCAAAGCACAACTCAAACGTTCACTAGATGCTGATTTCTATAAAAAATTGCGGCTACAGGTTTTTGAAAGCCGCAGCAAGAATTATTTGCAAAAGCTGGAGCTGAATCCCTTTAATGGTTTTCTTATCCGACTCATTCAGGTTCGGCAATGGATGAACGGTTATTACTACGGAAAGCTGGACAGCCAACCTGCCGACCGTACCTTTCAATCTATTGTAGAACTGATTGAAGAAGAGGATTTGAAACGGCTGCGCCTCAAATATGTATTGACCAAACTAGGTAGCAGCACCGAAGGCTACTGGCTGCTGAATGCTCAATATTTCTTTGATTGTGTTTGCGAATTAGAAGAACAAGCGTCTACTAAAAATACCGCCGAACTGATCAAAGAATACGAAGACCAATTTGATAAAGATCCCATCTACAAAAACGAAGTAACTGATGCTGCCTGGAAATCAATAACTGCTGAAATCGAAGAAGGTATTCAGGAAACGAATACTGAAATCCGGCGCTTTTATTATGGCGTCAAAACGCTGGCGCGTTCTATTGGACGGGTGATTCACAAGCTGTTCCTACGCATTGTTAGAGGCGTAAAAAGTTTCATCCGAATTTTCAAAAATTTTATAAAAATCCTATACAAAGAAATCAGGGAAGGTATCCGCAAGTTCTTTGAGGGTATGGAATTCCTTTTCGGAAAACGGCAGATTGAAACAGCTAATTCAGCCGACAAGATTTTGGTCACTAAGTATGATTTTGATTTTGACGTTAGGGTTTGGGCTTCTCCTGATATTCCGTTGAATGATTACAAGGAGCACATGCTGAAATGTTCGGGTTATGCGCAGAATATGCGGTTTAGCCTAAAGTTGGTGGCGAAGGTTTTGAAGTGGAGTTTTACCTTAGCGACGGGGGCTTTGACCTGGCCTAAGCTGGCGCTGAAGGTGGCGTTTTACTTTAAGGATCTGGTGATTCAGTATTTGGTGAAGCGGAAGGCTCGGAAGTTGGTGACTGGATAGCGATCGATGCTTTGCTAACGCGTTTTTTTTTGACAGGATGTACGGGATTACCATGATTTTTTTCTAACGTAAACGCATTAGTAGGCAATCCTGTATATTTTGTCAAAAAAACTCCAACTAAACAAATAATCATGAAAAAAGCGCTGCAAATACTACTAGCCCTGATCATCATTCTGTTGATCGCAGCCTACCTGTTCCGTGCAAAAATATATCGGCTTCAATTTGCGCAAAAAATGTTTTCCGGCGTGGAAATGGTCGAACGTTTCCGATCAGTGGAGGCCTATTTTCCGACAAGGATAATCAAAGCAGCTGAGACTCCAAGTCCACTTACAAAAGGACCATTTTTGAGATTTCCAGCAAAGTTTAAATATGATGGCGAGTTGAAAAGTGTGGAACAGCTAATGTCCGAAACGGATGTAACCGGATTGATGGTCATGAGAAATGATACCGTTTATTTTGAAAATTATTTCCGGGAAAATACGGCTGCATCGCATACCATTGCCTGGTCGGTCACGAAGTCGTTTGTATCAGCGCTTTGTATCTCATCAAAGGATCATGGAATGGCCAACAAATCATTCCAGAAGACTGGATCACTCAATCTTTGACAGCAGATGCACCACACTTAATGGCTGAAGAAGGCAAACTTGGATATGGCTTTCAGTGGTGGCTATTGGATGGAGATGAAGGCGAGTTTACTGCTTTGGGATTTACAATCAGATGATTTATGTCAACCCGACACACGATATTATTATTGTAAATACCTCTGCGAATAGTGCTTACGGAACTACCAATGATGAGAGTAGTTATCGGGAGTTTGAGACTTTTCAGTTTTTTCGGGAGATTGTGGTGGATTTGAAGGAGTTGTAGGGTGGAGGTTGGAAGTGGGGAGTGGGAAGCTTCACTCGATCGTGATGGAACACGGATTTGACGGATTGAACGGATTAGGACGGATTTTTTTTCGTGGTACGTGACCTTCTAACGTAAATAGGTATAAACATACATAGTGCGATAAAACAGAAAAAATCCGTTCAATCCGTTCGATCCGTTCAATCCGTGTCCCATCAACAATAGCGGGCTCACCACCCCGAGGGCGCTTCCAACTTCCCACTTCCCACTTCCCACTTCCCACCCTTCTCCAACACAGTTATCAACATTTTTAGCTAAATTTGTTCTCCTTATAATAGGAATAGTGGAATAATAATATTGAAGTTGTTTAAAAACAGAGCATAAATTATGAGTAATCACCATTTTAATCATACAGCAGCAGAGCGGTTTCTGAAATACGTAACCGTTGACACACAATCAGATCCGAACTCGACGACTGTACCAACCACGATGAAACAAAAAGACCTGGGAAAAATTCTCGTTGCGGAGCTTTTGGAAATGGGCCTTTCGGATGCACACCTCGATGAGCACGGCTATGTGTACGCTACCCTACCTTCTAATACCGACAAAGATGTTCCGGTGATTTGCTTTTGTTCGCATATGGACACAGCCCCGGATGCGAGTGGTACAAATGTGAAACCTATTGTACATAAAAATTACGATGGTTCTGACATCGTTTTGCCGGATGATCCTACGCAGATTATTAGTCCAAAACGCTATTCTTTTTTGAAGGAAAAAATTGGTCAGGATATTATTACGGGTAGTGGTCTGACCTTGCTGGGTTCGGATGATAAGGCGGGTGTGGCAGAGATCATGGATGCGATGCATCAGATGGTCAATGATCCATCCATTAAGCATGGAAAAGTGCGGGTTTTGTTCACACCTGATGAGGAAGTTGGCCGTGGTGTTGATCATGCGGATATGGAAAAGCTGGGTGCAACGGTCGGTTACACACTTGATGGCGGGAAGCCGGGTTCACTGGAAGATGAGACCTTCTCTGCGGACGGGGTGGCGATCAATATTACCGGCGTGCCCATTCATCCGGGATATGCAAAAGATAAAATGGAGAATGCGATTAAGATTGCGTCTGAAATTGTAGCGCGTTTGCCGAAAGACAGGCTTTCGCCGGAAACGACTGAAAAGAAACAAGGGTTTATTCACCCAACAGCTATAGAAGGTCTTTTGGCCAAAGCTACTGTGAAATTTATCATTCGTGATTTTACCGATGATAAACTGAAAGCGCATAAAGCGGAATTGAAAAAAATCATGGAAGAGGTGCTGACAGCGTACCCTGGAAGTACTGCCGATTTTGTAGTAACGGAGCAATACCGAAACATGAAAAAAATGCTGGACAAGCATCCCAATATTGTTGCTTATGCAGATCTGGCGATTCGCCGCTTAGGCCTGGAGCCCATCAAATCAAGTATCCGCGGTGGCACTGACGGTAGCCGTCTTTCCTTTATGGGCCTCCCCTGCCCTAACATTTTTGCTGGCATGCAAGCCATCCACTCCAAGCACGAATGGATTAGTATTCAGGATATGAATCTGGCGGTGGATATGATTGTGAATATTTGTCAGATTTGGGAGGAGAAGACTTAGGCGTCCTACTGCGATGGGACACAGATCTTCACAGATAAAACGAATGAAGACGGATTTTTTCGTAGGACGCGCTCCTTATTTGTAGCCCAAGCAAGCACAGATTTAGAAGGCCTTTGATTAATACGGATTTTTACACTAACCTAAAAAATCTCTGACATAATTCATAATAAAAAATAGATTCCTAGCCTTTAAAGGCATCCCGAACTTTGAGCAATTAAGGTTCGGGATTTCTTTTTGTTGCCAAGCTCAGTCAATTTTCCAAGGACTTAACTAGCTCAAAATCAAAGGTACAACCAAGTTTAGTTTTCTGAACTTCTACCACCTCCCTCAAAAAAAATTGTCGTTATTTGAAATTTATCGGTTATACATAGAACTTATTATCATTTGTACCGTTATAAAAATCTACGCTTGCCTTTCCAATTGGACTACAAAGAAATGTGTAACAGATCAGAGACTCCAACATGTGATTCATTCAATTCGCATCCTGCATAGCGGCCCGACAAGTTCACATTCTAACTCGCATTCATATTCTTGCTTTATTATAGTTCCCGTGTTCTAAAATATTCATCCAATGAAATTCAAAAAATTCATTATTGGCTCTGCTCTATTCCTTGGAGCTTCCGTCTTTCTCTCTGCTCAAACTGTGACTTTAGAAGGTTACGCCTACGAAGAAGGCAATAGAGGTTATTTAAAAAATACCAAGATCATCATTATGGGTGCTGATGATAAAGAAGTTTATGTCGACACCATTACCAATAAGGATGGATTCTTTTCAGGAGAACTTCCTGCTGACAAAGAATTTGTTTTGGTAGCCGATAAAAAGCGTTTTTTTCAAAAGCAGGAAACCATCAGTACTAAAGCATTGAAGGAAAATAAAGTTTATGTAAAACTTGAAATGAATCGCAAACCGGGATATGTGTTTGATGTGACGCTGGCAGAGGCTGATGACGGATTATTGTTGAAGGAAGGCATACAGGGCGCCCGAATTGAAATTTATAATAACACCACATCTACAGAAGAACTGGCTTTAAAGGAGTACCCCTATCCTAATTTCAAATTTACGTTTGAAGTTGGTAATCATTACACCATTATGATTCGCAAAAAGAATTTCTTTACCAAGCGAGTGGAAGCTTTTGTGAATGTAGAAGGCTGTATTCTGTGCTTTGAGGGACTAAATATTGTGGAGGTGACAGATGTTATGACCAATGGAAATAATCAGGGTACTTTTCTTGCAAATGTAGAATTGCTCAAAGCCAAAATGAATACAACATTTAAAATTGAAAATATTTATTACGATTACGACAAGCACTTTATACGTCCGGATGCGGCCCTGGAATTAGACAAATTAGTGACTATCTTAAAGGACAATCCGCAAATTACTGTGGAGATGGGATCGCATACTGACTCCCGTGGCCGTGATCCCTATAATATGTCGCTTTCGCAAAAGCGTGCAAAAGCCGCCTACGAATATTTGCTCAACCAAGGTATAATGGGTAGCTCACTAACGTATAGAGGCTATGGCGAAACAGCCTTGATCAACTCCTGCAAAAATGGTATAGCCTGTAGCGAAAAAGCGCATCAGGAAAACCGTCGAACGGAATTGAAGATTGTAGGTATTAAGGAAGAAGACCCGATGGATAAGATGAGTTTGAAGGATATTATTGAGGAGGAGAAGTTGATGGAAGAGGTGCTGAATTCTCCTGTTATTCGGATGGCTGATTTTTAATGGGATAGGATGGGACACAGATTTGACGGATTGAACGGCCTCTGTGCTCCTACGCTGAAGCTTCGGCGAAAGCGTTCGGCCAGAGCCTTTGGCGGCGGACGATAAGGACGGATTTTTTTTCGTAGGACGTGAACCTTCTATCGTGAGGATAAATAATCAGAGCGAGTAAGAGGATTCACGTCCGATTTCCTGAAGGGGAATAATCAGTAGCATAGGGCATCCGCCCTATGCTACTAAAAAAATCCGTATAAATCTGTTCAATCCGTTAGGTCCGTGTCCCATGCCATCAACGGGCAACCTTCACAATCCGCTCCACCCAACGTTGCTCATCAGCTGCCAATTTAACAAAGTATACCCCATTTGTATAAAAAGAAAGATCGATCGTTTCGATAAAACCTTTTTGTAAAAGCCGGCCAGAGGCATCAGTCAATTCATATTCTACGTCAATGTTGGAGTAGGAAATCATTTGAAACTTACCAGAAGTCGGATTGGGATAAAGTTGAAACTTAGTGGATAGCTCATACACCGCTGTACTGACAGAATCACACCAACTGAGTATCTCTTCTGAGCTATCACAACCTTCTATATTGTAAGCGATATAGTGATCTCCTCCTGCCTCCAGAAAATCGCAAACGCTTTTAACATGGCAGTAGGATAAGTCGTTATTATTTTGCATAAAAATGTAATCCAACCTGTCGGGTAATACATTTTCCAATCCAAGTAGTGTGGCTAAAATGATGTTATTTTCCAATCTCAGTTCACCTTCAACTATCTGCAAATTTGACAAAGCAGTGATATCTTCCAAAACATAATTGGCAAATATTTTCAGATCTCCCGCATAAGTCAAGTTCTCCAAACCTGTCAGGTTTTCAAGAATAAAGTTTCCTTGAATTGTAAATTGATTCATAACAGAATCCAAACCTGACAACCCCGAAAAATCAGTCATAGCAATCAAATTTGATAAGTTTAGATTTCCATCAAAAGTCTAATGTCCTATCATTGCACATGATATGTTGCTTCGAATTTAAATCGGGATAAATGATAATTCCGTCTCAACTCAAATCCCAGCCCCCCCAGCCACCACATCCACCCAGCCACCAGGCACCCGAGCCGAAATAGTATTGTCATACATAGCCTCACAACTAACCGTAGGCAAATAAAAGCGACCCAAATAAGCCGCATTCAACTGCACCCGATACGTCTGCTTCTGCCCCTGATTAATCGAAAAATAAGTATACACCCGATCATCCCGCACATCCTGATACTCCGGCACCGCAGAATTGGAATTGGAATTGGAATTTCCCAAGTTGTCCATACGAGCATTATGAATTTCCCAACCGGCAGGAAAGACCTGTGTCAAAGCCATCTCCTGATAATTAATCTTTTTAGCGTTTGGATGAGTCACCGTTACTTCAGCAAAAAAGTCAGTGCCTTGTTGCACACTGGTCACCTCCATCGGCCGGCCCTTCATGTCTTTGTAAGCGATGCTAAGTTTTAGATTATTCGACGCAGCGGTATTGTCACCGATCAACGGCTGGCCGGTGCTGATGATTCGTGCGTAAAGTGTTTTACCGGTTTTGTTTTCCAATTTCAGTTCGCCTTTTTCTGCTGCCACGACTGGCAACTCAAGTTGCATAATGGGGCTACTGCAAGTGACAGGGGTCATTTGACTTCCGTTAAACTGGTAAGAAAATTCAAAGGCTTCTCCAGCCTCACCCTCGCCCACATGTTTGGCGACAGCCATCAATGAGTAAGCCACTGTTTGTGTACTATGCCAGCGATCAGCGCTCAACTGTTCTGCCACCGAACGGGCAACACCATCTGCTGCTGTGTTTTTATTCATGGTAGTCAGTGTTTCTAACACCATTGCTTCGTCCCGTAGGTTCGAACCAAAAGTACCGGACAATTCGCGATATGGATTAAAGGTCTTTTTCAATCCTTGTATCATCGCATCTGCCACTTCTGATTTTCCGGCAAGGGCATACGCTGCTGCTAAACGCCATTTCGCAATATCAGAAAGTTTTTTCATTTCACGCATTCGGTTCATCGCCCCTAGCTCTGGTTGCTGTGCAAGGGCAAGTGTGTATAAGCGATAGGCCTGCTCCAATTCATTATTGCTCCCGTAATAATACCCCCGACTTCTGTTTGAATTCGGAGACCATTGTTTCGCATATTTCTTTTGGGATTTGGCCCAGCGGGTTTTCATATTGACTGGCAACACAAAACCCTGCTTCTCCGCCTCTAAAATAAAATGTCCGGCATAATTCGATCCCCAGGCCGTATGACTTCCGCCCGGCCAATAAGTAAAACCACCGGCTGACATTTGAAAAGTTTTGAGTCGCTTAATGGTCGCTTCCACATTATTCTTGACCGTTCTTTTCTGCGTCTCATCCAACTGAATGAGGCGACCAACATACAACTGCGGAAATCCCGATGAGGTCGTCTGCTCAATACAACCGTGCGGATAGCGCAACAAATATTGCAAGCGCTCCCCCATATTAATCGGCGGTATTTGGGAGACTTCGAGTATCGCTTCGTTGGTTCCGGGCATGCCAACAGGATCGAAGGCTTTCGCCCAAATTTTATCGGCCTCTATTGCTTTATCATAAGTGTTGGTGACAAATGGATTTGGATTCCTGACATCCAGTTCGATTTCTTGTGTCGCCGTTTCTCCGCCGCCCGTTGCGGTCACTAAAAACTTGGCAATCCCTACCCTTTCGCCAACCATTGCGTTAAAGTTGATGACTTCATCGCCCGGACTTGAAAAATGGAGAGAACGATCTGTTCCGTTGACAAAGTTGATTAGACCAGAGGTTTCCTTTACAGTAATGGTTACATCTTTTACCTTATCTTCCATCGCAAAAATATTGACGGGTAAGTCCAGCTTTTCACCCGGACCTAATACCCGTGGCAGCGTGGCTAGTAACATTAATGGTTTTCTGACAGGAGTTGTTTTTGCTGTTTTTCCATAAGCGCCGTCACCGGAAGCAACCACCATGGTACGAACCGAACCAACATAATTTGGCATGGTCAATTCGTGCGTTTGCTTCTTTCCGTTAGAATAAAAAGGTCCGAGGTGCATTACGACTGGTTTAAAGCGATTCGCTTTTTTGGCTCCAGCCGGATCAACTTCTACATCACCTCCGATACTGAGTACCCGCTCGAGTTCCCCGCCATTAGCACCGAGAACATAATCGTACATATCCCAGGTTTTCACACCCAGTGCTTCTTTTGCAAAGAAGGTATTCCAGGGATTCGGCGTTTCAAATCTGGTTAAATCCAGCAAACCATCATCGACCACAGCAATGGTGTACGCCATTGGGCGACCATCTTTTTCATTGACTTCTATTGTAAATTTCTCTTTAGGTTTGAGCACGTCTGGCATTTTTACCATGGGTTGCAAACGCGTTTTTGCATCTTCCACTTTAATTGGAATGACGCCGTACAGTCGGATAGGCAAATCATTTTCAACTTGCGCATGCGGTTGAATCAGGGTTACATTTGCATAAACATTGGGAACCATTTCTGCTGTCGCATAAAACGAAAATTTGTTGTCGCCTTTTTTGGTATCCTTCCAATACGTTTCCAAAACACTCCCCCCCGACTCCACTGAAATCAAACAACGTCCTACATCAGAAGCAGGAATAGTCAATTCTACTTTATCACCAACGCTATAATTATTTTTGTCGGAAGAAAAGGCAAGCATGGCAGCTGCATCACGATTCTGTCCATTGTCATCTCCCCAGGGATAACCGGCATAGAAAAAATCACCGGAACAGTGTCCCGATTTCGTGTCGCAAATACGAACCAGATAACGTCCCCATTCCTCAACATTTAAATCCCAGGTCGCTTCGCCCTTTGCATTGGTCGTCAAAATTGATTTATCTTTTGCTCCAATGTGCTGACTGCTATTGAACTTAGATAAGTTTTCATTATTAGAATCCCACCACCAGCGCCAGTTGACCCGATAGAGACCAACGGAGACATCTTTGTTGGACATAGCGTTTCCATCTTTATCAACCAACACAAAATCAATTTTACTTTTTTTACCAATATCCAAACGCTTTTCGTCGTATTGATTTTTTGGAATAAAAATACCCGCGAAGGTTTCGTAGGGATAATAAGACAGACTAAATACATCGGTGCTAAAGTCTCCTCCTTCTTCAAAAGCCCGGGTTTTAAAATTAGCCTTCAGCACGCCGGGTGCGTTGTTGATATTCAGATCCGCAGAGACAGTTGCATTTCCATCGTTGTTGAGCTGCCCATCAAAAACCACTTTGGGTTCACTGTAAAAAGTTCGGGACGGATCATCAAAAAGGTATTCGTTAAATTTGCTGAATTTCGTTGTAGTGGCCACCAGATTGACTTCTGAAATGGCTTTCAAATTTCTGGCAGGAGCGCCATGTAGCCAATTCACTTGCAGATTTCCGTTGATTTTTCCGCTTTGTGCAAACAACTTTTCCTGACCAAAATCGAGCTTGACTTTCATTCGGTTGGGTTTCACCGTTTCTATCTTTAAAGACTTTGTAAACGTTGCGCCGCCTACCTTTACGATGGCCCGCCAGTTGCCAGTTGGTGCACTCTGTGTTGTCGCAATATGCAGCGGATACACCCGATTGACGTTGCTCGACGTTGTTATTTTTTCCTGCAATTGTCCACGTGGATCATATAATTCAAAATTAATAGGATGATGGTCGGGCAAAAGGTTCCCGGCATCTTCCAGCACAAAATTGAGGTACAAAGAGTCCCCCGGACGCCAGACACCACGCTCTCCGTAGACATAACCTTTCAAGCCTTTTTGGCGCTTGGCCCCACCTGTATCAAATCTGGAAAGTGACAGGGCATAGCCATCGTTTAATGGGAGATAACCTGTTTCATTATTTTTTTCAGCCACCAAAAACCAGGGTCGTTTTTTCAAATCTAGCTGCACTCTCCCATCTCCGTCAGTAGTGACGCTTGTCAGCAATTGTTGATCGTAATTGTATAAGTCGATTTTCACACCGGCCAGAGGGTCTGTCGTTCGCAAATCAGTTGTTGCGATTAGCAGGGCGCCGTCTTCACCCCGCTTGGCTATGATTCCGATATTGGAGGCGATCACATTTCTGCGAACAAAATTTTCAGGCATATAATAGGCAGGCTTACAAGGGTTTTCGCGATCACTCCAACGAAAGCCGTTGTATCTTCTGCTGCTGTAATAATCCCAGATGGTTTTAATTTCGCCATTATCATCAAGGTTGCTATTGTTTACCGCCACGGTTAGTCCCTCTGCCTCATCCTCATTACAATCATAACTGACATAGGACTTTTTAAAACCGATGCGCACCTGATAAATAGCGTTGGGATCTTTTTCGACCATTGAAGCGAGGTCAATGGCGTAGCGTGTCCATACTTTTGGATTGGGGTTGGAGGCCAGGTCTTTTAAGTCCACCCGTTCTTGTAACAATATATTTCCAACCCGCTCCAATTCGTTATTATCATTAAGGTTATTTACCTGCAAGTACTGGATAATATTGTTGTTATAAATTTTAAACACCTCCACATCTACTTCGTTTAGGCCAACTGCTTCAAAAGGAAAGATCAATCCTTTGGAGGTAGGGACCACGACCCCTTTTCCTGCCAGCCGCACTTTAGGTTTTACCGATTCGAAAGAGATGCTTTCGCTAAATTTTGTTTTTAGCTGGCGTTTATTGACATTTTTAATTCCGTTGTTTACCGTCAGCGTTTTCACCCCTTCGGCCAAAACAGAGGGATAGCAACGCACCTTATTTCCATTCACATCAAATCTCAGATCGCCATCATAATCTGAAACTTGTATCAGCCCCTCCAGTTCCTGACTTTTCAGAATAGGATCGGAAAAGTGTACGATAAAATAGGGTTCATCATCTTCGCTCATCATCTTTACCTGCATGACTTCGAAATCGCCCAATGCCGGCACCTGAACTGTTTCAGCTCCCTTACTATCTATATTGATGGCTTTTCCATTCCACTCAAACTCTACCTTAGAGGCTGCGTCTCCCCGAATTACATTTTCTGCCAAGAAGTTGTGATGATTGCCACTGTGTTCCCAGCGAATGTTCAAGACTTTGCCATTTTGTCTTGCCGTTAGTAAGGCTTCCACTTTTCCTGAATCTACTTCATCAGAGACAAATACTTTTCCAGCTATCAATTGATTGGACAGGTCACTTGGATTTTCCGCGATTAAACCGTCGATGTTTACTTCAAAGAAGATGTCTTTGATTTTAAAATCAAATTCAAAAACACGAACAGCAGATGGTACGTCATCAAATAGCTTAGCCAAAGCCACCGATGCCATATAATTTTGGCCGGACTCGAAGTGATCATCTGCCACAAAAACAAGTGTATGATCATTTTCCCAAATGGTGGTCCCCGCAGCTTTTGGAGAAAGACTAAATAAACCATTCTCTACTGCTTTACCTACCTGATCAGTTTCCACCACTGGTTTTGTAAAACGAACTTTTATGGCTCCCGTTTTGGAAATGGTACCGGAGGTGTACGCATACACATAGGAAAAAACATCGGAAGAAATTTTCTTTGCCCGTTTATTGTTGTCTTTGCAAGCTGTAAATAAAAAAAGTGTGCCTACCAACAGGAAGGACAATAGGCGAATTGAGCGAAGCGATTGGAGTTTCATGGTTTCGGTTTTAGATGCTGTTGCCTGGTGATTAAGAATCAGTTTTTATAGGTTTTACAAATTTAATCTTTCTTGGGACAAATACCAATTTGAATGAGGCCGCTTCGCTCAGCACAGGTGTTGGTACTCTTATGAAAGGACCAAATTTTTGGGTACTATTTATCTATCGTGCCGGAGTAATCTTACAAACATTTACCATTACGAGAACTAACATCCAGCCCGAACTCATAAATAGAGTCACTGAATCGTTACAAAAAGGATTATATTTTTTTGTAATATCGCAAATTGTTATTAATTCCAGACAGACCGTACAACGACTTTTCAATCTAAACAACTGCTTAAGAACCTATATATTATGACTGATTTTATTCCATTATTTCCATTAAATCTGGTAGTTTTTCCCGGAGAGGGATTGAATCTGCATATTTTTGAACCTCAGTATCGACAATTGATCCGTGAAGCAGAAGAAAATAGAATCACTTTTGGGATTCCTGCGGTGATTGATGGCAAGATGATGGATTATGGAACGGAGGTCAAACTGGAGCGTGTAGCCAAACGATATAAGGGCGGCGAACTGGATGTAAAGACACTGGGAGTCGGCCTTTTCAAAATAACCAAATTCTATAAAACGGTTCCAAACAAACTCTATGGCGGCGCTGACATAGAGCGAATTGAGCTGGGCAAATCGCATGACAAGTCTTTGAACATAACGATCCTGGGTTTGGTGACTCAGCTTTTTACTGCTCTTAAAATAAAAAAAGCGATTCCAAAAAGCAATGAACCGTTCACCCTTTATGATTTAGCGCACCATGTTGGTTTTTCAATAGAACAAGAGTATAAGTTTCTTTGTATTGATAATATGGAAGAAAGACAGGATTACATGATTGATCATCTGGAAAATCTGATTCCTGTGGTGAAGGAAATGGAACGACTCCGGAAGCGGGTGCAGTTGAATGGGCATTTTAAGGAAGAGCGACCGGAGATTTGAGGGGGGTTGGGAGTGGGAAGTTGGGAGTGGGAAGTTGGGAGTGGGAAGTGGGGAGTGGGAAGTGGGAAGCTTTCCATCTGACGTGGCCTTCTGACTTGATGGGACACAGATCTAACTGATTGAACGGATAAGGACGGATTTTTTTCGTGGGACGTGGGTCTTCTAATATGAATGAGATAAAAAGAGAATCTTCAAGCTGGGGTCTTTGGGAGTGCCTCATTAAGTGTGTTACAATAAAAATTAAAATGAAAAGCAAAATAAAAAATCCCTTTTAACTCAAAAACAAGAAAGTATCTTATTTCTTGTTTATCAGTTATTTGTAGGGGCTACAAACCGAGGATCTTTTCATTTTCATTTTCATTGTAACTGTTCAGTGATACCTACGATAGCAGGCATTTGAGTTTGCACTTGACACTTGAACTTGCACTTTTAAAAATTCAAGTGCAAGTAT
>Ga0114957_1000238_pt1 | contig 78378 bp, 74 predicted proteins | sample BantaG_FD_87175 | JGI IMG/M metagenome (GOLD analysis project Ga0114957, IMG submission 87175) | Marine algal microbial communities from Bantry Bay, Ireland - BantryBay_4 metaG | ecosystem: Host-associated > Algae > Red algae > Unclassified | place: Bantry Bay, Ireland | collected 2014-11-21 | reverse complement strand
GAGGCAGCGGACGAGGCAGCGGACGAGGCAGCGGACGAGGCAGGGGACGAGGCAGCGGACGAGGCAGCGGACGAGGCAGGAGACGAGGCAGGGGACGAGGCAGCGGTCAAGGCGGCAGACGAAGTGACGGCCGTGGCGAGGCACAAGTCGGCAAAGACGTCAGCAGAGACGTCGGCAGAGACGTCGGCAGGAACGTCGGCAGAAATGTCGACCTGCAAGGTAGTGCTGCGAGGGCCGAGCGCCGCGTGCAGAGCGTCGGCGTAGCGGCCGATCGCCGCCGCGTTCCAGTGCGCCGCGTCGTCCCGCATCAGTGATCGATGCGCACGGACCAGCGCGATCACCGGCGTCATCAGGGTGTCCACGACCGGACGCTTCGCGACCCCCAGCGATGCGGCTCGCGTGCTGCCGTGCAAGCGGCGCACGAGGGCGTCCAGCACCGACCGCGAGGTCGACGGCGGCAGCCGGGACACGTCGTCCAGCGCCCTCGCCACCGTCTCGAGCGTACGGGAGGTCAACGCGATCGAGGCGCCGTCCGGCTGGCCGGAGATCGAGAGGATCTGCGCCTCCAGTCGCTCGGCGTCGGCGTGCCCGCGCACGCCGCCCACGAGGGCGGGATCGATGCCGAGCAAGTGCGCCACCTGCTGCCAATAGCCATAGTGTTCGACGACCGCGGCCTCGCTCGCGGCGTAGCCGAGTGCGGCCTCGGCGCGCAGGCCGGTGAGCGTGAACGCGAGCCAGGTGCGCGCGAGATCGACCTGGTTGATCGCCACGCCGTGCCGCGAATCGTCGTGCCCTCGCCGTCGAGCAGCTTGGCGAGCGTGCGCATGGATGAGGCGAAGCTCCACCGTCGCCACATAGCCTGTTTCGCCGATGGCCAGCGAGCCGGGCAACATCGTGCTGGCCAACCACCGCGCGGTGTCGCGCAGGCGCTGTTCGGTGCTGACGTTCAGCCGTCCCGTCGCCGTCAGCACGCTCGCGATCGAGGGAGAGCCGTAGACGTCGATCAGCGCCCCGGCGGTCATCGCGAGCACGTGCAGGCGGAACGGTACGTCGTACCACGCACGCGGACCGCGCACGATCAGGGACGGGTCGACGTGCGTCGCGGCCGATTCGGTCGCCTGCAGGAGGTTGGCGATGACGGGGTCCGGTTCGTCGATGGTATCCAGTCCGAAGGCGAGCCCATCGGCGAGTTGCGTGCGGACCTTCGCGCCGCGTTCGCCCCTGACGGCGACCACGGCGTCGGCGAGCGGATCACCTGTCTGCAAAGCGTCGTGGAAGTGTCTGCGAGATGCGGTACCGTAGCGTTGTCCGAACGTCGAGGAGGAGCCTCGATCGATCGGCCAGCAAGATCTTCCGGTCGGTGTGACGGACATGTACAGGGGTTCATGTAACGGATGGAATCCTCTCGCGCTGACGCAGTCAACGTGCCATCAGCCCGTCGGACGCTGGAAGTTATCGTGCTCGCCTTCGGCCCTGGACGTGTTATCCCTCGGCACGGTTCATGCGGTTTCTCGCGCACGGGCCGGTAAGGCCGTTCAGTCCTTCGGATTCCGCATGGCTACTGGTGGTCAAGACCCTATCGGACCTGTCGACTCGGACTTCCGTCCACAGGCGACCCTGCTCATCGCCTTCGGCGCGTTCCTGGTGGTCGGACCCTTCGCGATCCTGCATTTTCTGCAGGGCCGTCCGACGATGGGCTGCGTCGCGCTCGTGGCGACGGCCGTTCTTGCCTTCAACGCCTGGTACCTGCAACGCGAGAGCCGACGTCGCTCGCTCGCGCCACGGCTCGTCATCGCCGCGGCGGGTGTGCTGCTCGATCTTTACCTGCTCGCCACGCAGGGCATGGGCGGCCTGCTCTGGGGCTACCCGACGGTGCTCTGGCTGTACTGCACCTTGCCCGAGCGCTCGGCGCGGGTTGTCAACAGCCTGCTCCTGCTCGCCTCGCTGCCGCTGATCGTGGCCGTGGCCGCACCGGATGTCGCGGTCCGCGCGGTGGCGACCCTGGTCGGGGTCAGCCTGTTCTCGTGTGTGCTCGTGCACGTCATCTCCCGGCAGCAGGAGCGCCTGCAGCGGGAACTCCGACACGACCCGCTGACCGGTCTGCTCAACCGCCATTCACTCGACGGCATCGTCGAGCGGGCGATGGCCCGGACGCGACGGGACGGCGTGCCGATGGCACTGCTCGCGCTCGATCTCGATCACTTCAAGCGCATCAACGACGAGCTCGGGCACGCAGCGGGAGACGACGTACTGCGCGGTCTGGGTGTACTGCTCCACGAGTGGCTGCGCGCGAGCGACGTCGCGTTCCGCACCGGTGGCGAGGAGTTCCTCGTGCTTCTGCACGACATCACCGACCTGCACGCCCAACGGGTAGCCGAGACCCTGCTGGCGAAGATCCGCGAGACAGCCCTGCTGGATGACCGGACGGTCACCGCGAGCATCGGGCTCGCGCCGTTCGACGGGGAGAGCGACCCGCGAGCGTGGATCGAGCATGCGGATGAGGCCCTCTATCGGGCGAAGCACGCCGGGCGCGACCGCGTCGTGAGTTCCACCGTGCCGATCGGACCGCTCCTTTCGCGAGCACGTCCCCTGTCCTCCGCCGTCGCGCCGCTGGCGGAGAGCGCCTGAGCGCCGATACCCGCAGTTCCCTCAGCGGCAGCAGTCGACGCTGACCGTCTGACCGGTTTCCATCGCGTGTGCCGCGAGCGAGCCGCCCCAGACGCAGCCACGGTCGAGCGGCAACAGCCCCGGCGGCGACATCGCCGGATGGCTCGACCAGTGTCCGAACACGAGCCGGGTGGCAAGCGGTCGGCGACCGGGCACCGCGTACCAGGGCAGCAGTCGTTCCGGTGCGTCGGCCGGCGGTTCGCTGTGCTCGAACTCCAGCTCGCCGGCGCGCGTGCAATAGCGCATGCGCGTGAACACGTTGACCGAGAAGCGACGTCGCTCGTTCTTCTTCATGTCCTCGGACCAGCGCGTCGGCGTGTCGCCGTACATGCGTTGCACGAAACGCTCGAACCGCGGCGACGGCAGTATCGCTTCCAGCTCGCGGGCGCGCGACGTCGCCTCACCGAGCGTCCAGTGCGGGTGGATGCCCGCGTGCACGAGTGTCGCGCCGAGCGCCTGGTCGGTATGGAGTAGCGGCCGCCGTCTCAGCCAGCCTTCGAGGTCGTCTCGGTCGTGCGCCACGAGTATCGGGTCGATGCGATCCTTGATGGAGGCACGCCGCACGCCGTGCATGACCGCGAGCAGGTGCAGGTCATGATTGCCGAGCACGGTGATGGCCGACTTGCCGAGCTTGCGCACCAGGCGCAGCGTTCGCAAGGGTTCGGGTCCGCGATTGGCCAGGTCGCCGACAAACCAGACGCGGTCGGCGGCCGGGTCGAAGCGCACGGTCTCGAGCAGGCGTTCCAGCGATGCGTGACAGCCGTGCAGGTCGCCGATCGCCCAGGTGGTCACGACGCGGCCGGGTGTCAGTGCAAGGTGCGCGGTGCGCTGAGAAGGAAGTCCTCGATCGGGGCGCTGAACTCCGCGCCGTCGTCCGTGATCATCACGTAGCTGCCGCCCATGGTGCCGATCGAGGTCTCGAGCATCGTACCGCTCGTGTACTGGAAGCCTTCGCCCGGCTTGAGGTGCGGCTGCTCGCCGACGACGCCTTCGCCCTGGATTTCCTGCACGCGACCGTTTCCGTCGCGGATCACCCAATGACGGGTCAGGAGTCGTGCGGGAACGGCGCCAACGTTGCGAATCGTGACGGTGTAGCTGAACACGAAACGCTTGCGGTCGGGATCGGATTCCGAATCGACGTAGAGCGTCTCGACATCGATGGCGAAGCCCCTGATGAACTCGCTCTGCATCTCGTTCGGTCCCGTCGCGATCAATCCACCGATGGTAACAGTGCGACGGCGAGCCGGGCGAACGCCTCGCCGTCGAGCGTTTCCGCGCGCGCTTGCGGATCGATGTCGAGTGCCGCTATGGCGTCGGGTTCGAGGTGCCCGCGCAAGTTGTTGCGCAGCGTCTTGCGCTTGCCGGCGAAGGCGAGCCGCGTCGCGTGCGAGAGCGCGGCGAGCGCGTCGCTCGACGGCGCATCCGCGCGCGGTACGAGCCGTACGATGGCCGAGTGCACCTTGGGTGGTGGCTCGAAGGCCTCGGGCGGCACCATGAACAACGGTGTCACGTCGAAGGCACGCGTCACGATCACGGTCAGCCGTCCGTAGGCGCGAGTGCCGGGACGGGCGGCCAGCCGGTCGACGACTTCCTTCTGCAGCATCACGTGCACGTCCGCGACGTTGGCGTGCTGTTCGACGAGGCGAAGAATCAACGGCGTGCCGATGTTGTACGGCAGGTTGCCGACGACCCGCAGCGCACGACCCGGGTGCAGGGCGGCGAGATCGGTGTTCAGAACGTCACCCGGCACGATGCGGAGGCCCGGCGCGTCGCGTGCCTCCAGACGAGCGATCAGGTCGCGATCGATCTCCACGACGGTCAACGTACCGGCGCGTTCGAGCAGGGGCCAGGTGAGGGCGCCGAGACCGGGTCCGACTTCGACGAGCGCATCGTCCGGCTGCGGCGCGAGAGCGGCGAGAAGCCGCTCGATCACTTGCCCGTCGCGCAGGAAGTTCTGGCCGAAGCGCTTGCGGGCACGGTGTCCGGCTGCGCGTGGACCATCAAGCGATGCGGCGTCTCCACCGCTGCCGCCGCGCGACCGGTCCGTCACGCGAACGCGGCGCGCGGGTTCGCGAGCGCGGCATCGCCGGTCATGTGCTCGGCAAGTTCCAGTGCGGCGGCCAGGCTGCCGCCGTCGATGTCGCCGCTGCCCGCGAGATCGAGCGCCGTGCCGTGATCGACCGAGGTTCGGCAGATCGGCAGCCCGAGCGTGACGTTCACCCCGTGACCGAAGCCCGCGTACTTGAGCACCGGTAAGCCCTGGTCATGAAACATGGCGAGCACGGCGTCAGCGGTGGCCAGATGCCGGGGCGTGAACAACGTGTCCGCGGGCAGCGGGCCGACCAGGTCCATGCCCTGAAGCCGCAGCGCGTCGAGCACGGGCTCGATGACGTCGATCTCCTCGCGGCCCATGTGTCCGCCTTCGCCGGCATGCGGGTTCAACCCGCAGACCAGGATGCGCGGGTTCGACAACTCGAAGCGCGTGACGAGATCCGTGTGCAGCACGCGAAGGGCGCGCTCCAGCACGTCCTTCGTCAACGCGTCGCTGACGCGTGCGAGCGGCAGGTGCGTGGTCGCCAGCGCGACGCGCAGCGTGTCGGCCACGAGCATCATCACGGGTTCGGCGCGGGTGCGTTCGGCGAGGTACTCGGTATGACCGGTGAACGCGATGCCGGCGTCGTTGATCGCGCCCTTGTGGATCGGTGCGGTCACCATCGCGGCGAAGGTGCCGTCGAGGCAGCCGTCGGTTGCGCGGTCGAGGGTCGCGAGCACGTAGGCGGCATTGGCCGGGTCGAGCTTGCCGGGTTCGGCCGGCGCACGCAGTGCCTCTTCGGCGACGCACAGCGTGCCGGACGAATCGCCGGTCGGCACGCGAGTGCCGTCGAAGACACGTACCGTCAAGGGGAGACCGAGCAGGGCCGCGCGGGCCTCGAGCAACGCGGGGTCCGCGATCGCGACGATCTCGTGGTGGCGCTCGCCCTGGGCGAGCATCACCGCGAGGTCCGGTCCGATGCCTGCCGGTTCGCCCGGCGTCAGGGCGAAGCGGCGACAGGCACGACTCACGTACGCTCCTCGATGAAGGACTCGTCGCGAAGCCGTCGCACCCAGCGCTCGGTTTCCTCCTCCACCCGTCGCTCGCGCAGCGCACCCTCGGCCTGACGTCGCAGCGCCGCCTCGCCGACGTCGCTGACTCGTCGCTCGAGCACTTCCATCAGGTGCCAGCCGAATTGCGTACGGAACGGCGCGCTCAACTCGCCGACCGCGAGCGTCTCGGCCATCTGCTCCATCTCGGCGGGCAGCTCGCCGTCGGCGAACCAGGGCAGCTCGCCGCCGTCGGAGGCACTGTTGGGGTCGTCCGAGAGTTCGCGGGCAAGCTCGGCGAAGGACTCGCCGCTCTCGATGCGGCGGCGCAGGTCGACGAGCTGTCGCTGCACGCCCGCCGCATCGCTGGCGAGGAAGAGATGACGCGCGCGGGTCTCCGCGCGTTGACCGGCATCGCCGGCGCGCCGCTCGTCCACGCGAATCACGTGCAGACCGTCCACCGAGCGGAGCGGCTCGCTGACTTCCCCGACCTCCAGCTGCTCGAGCGGGGCACGCAGGAACACCGGCATCTCCTGACTCGTGCGCCAGCCGAGATCGCCGCCCTCGAGCGCGCGCGCGCCGTCGGATTCCGCCGCGGCGATGGCGGCGAAGTCCTCGCCGCCTCGCACGCGCTCGACGATGTCGTCAGCGCGTGCCTGCGCCGCTTTCAGTTCGGCCTCCGGCGCCGAGGCCGCTGCGGCGATGAAGATGTGCCGGAGGCGATGCCGGCGCTGACTGGCCGCGTCGTTCTGCAGCGCGTCGACGTAGTCGTCGATCTCTCGACCGGAGACCTTCACCCGTGACTCGACATCGCGCTGCACCAGGCGCTGCAGCAGGAGTTCCTGCTCGATGTTGCGGCGGAAGCGTTCGTAGTCGAAGCCCTGCTCCTGAAGGGTCGCGCGGAACTGCAGGGGGTCCATGCTGTTGCCGCGCGCCACACGCTCGATTGCACGGTTCACGCTCGTCGCGTCGACGACGATGCCGATCTCGCGCGACCGCTGGCGACGTATCTCCTGATCCACAAGCCGTTCCAGCACACGCTCGGCGAGCACGTCGTCGTCGGGCAGGGGTTGGCGGTTGCTGCGCGCCTGCGCCCGCAGGAAGGCGGTCTCGGCGCGCACGTCGCTCTGGAGAACCACGCCTTCGTTGACGACCGCGGCAATGCCGTCGAGGGTGACATCCTGCGCGGCGACGGGCGCGGCGAGCACCAGCGAAGCGCCGGCGCAGAGCGCGAGCGCGGCGAGACTGTCACGGGCGGCGCGCGATGCGCGGCGAAGGGCGGAGAGCGTCATGGGGCGGATTTCCGGGTTCGAGCGGATCGGTCGTTCGGATCGGTCGTTCGGGTCGGTTTTTCGGGGTCGGTCTTTGGGGTCGGTCGATCGAGTCAGTCGAGTTCGTCACGGTAACCGAGGACGGCATCCTCGAGCAGCCCACCGTAGTTCTGCCCGACCGGGGCAAGGCCCTTCAGCACGAGCTGGAGGTAGGCGGCGGTGTCGTGATCGAGGCCGTCGTCACTGATGTAGCGGCGCGCGGCAAGCCGTAGCGCCCAGCAGCAGCTGTCGTACTCGAGCCCGACGAGGGACTCGATGCTGACGTTCTGATCGAGCGAATAGTTCCAACGTCCCGCCACGCGCCACGAGTCCCCGATCGGCCAGAGCGCCGAGACGTCGAGCTGATCGGTCTCGGCACGGGTGCCGGTGTCGACCACGCGGCGGGCGAAGTTGAACAGACGTCCGTCCTCGGGTCGATAGCTCAGCAGGAAGGCGCCGCGGACGGTTCTCGCCTCGTCCGCGTTCCACTGGATGCTGCCACTGCCGAGCCAGTCGCGCCCGAGATCGACCGAGGCCTCGCCGACGAAGTCCGAGGTGTCGCGGCGTCCCTCCTCGAGCGCGGCGGCGCGATCGGCGTCGGCCGCGAAACCCGTGCCGCCCGCGGTGCCCGCGGTGCCCGCGGTGCCCGGGTCGAGCGTCACCCGGCGGTCCGCGAAGTAGTGTATCTGCCCGATGCTCGCGCGCAGCCGCTCGCCGCCGTCGTTGCCGTCGATGAAGCGCGTGGTCAGGGCGAGTGACAGCTGCTCGGCGTCCGCGATGCGATCGGCGCCGCTGAAGCGGTTCTCGCGGAAGAGCTGCGAGATGTTGAAGTCGAAGGCGGCGGTGTCGAACAGCGGAATCCTGCTCTGATCGAGGTACGGCACCTTCAGGTAGAACAGTCGCGGCTCCAGGGTCTGCACCGCCCCGTTCGTGTCGCGCACGCGATCGAAGAACAGGCCGCCGTCGACGGCGAAGGTCGGCACGTTGCGACTGATGTCGTTGGCGTTCTCCCCGTTCGTGTTGTTCAACCGGTAGTAGGTGAGACGCTGCGCGTAGGTCGGGCGCAGGAACCAGGCCTTGCCCGAGAGCGGCAGGGAAACGCGGGGCTGCAGTTCGGTGCGCACGCCGGTTACCGACTCGCTGCGGTCGAAGTAGACGAACTCGCCCTCGATCTCGGCGTGCAGCCCGAAGCGCGGTTCGGCCTGTACGCGCACGGCCATCTGCGGCACCCGCCGGTAGGGGCGCTCCGCCGCGGCGATGTCGGCATCGACGGTCTGGAAGCTCTGCAGGCGCGCGATGGCGGTGACCGGACCCCGTTCGACGGCGAGCTCCGCCGTGCGCTCGAGGTGCGTGATGCTGGCCGACTCGAGGCTGTTGCCGAGATCGTCGAAGTAGTCCTTGTCCGACACGGTGCTCGCCTCGACGCGCGTCGTCACCCCTTCCTCGAAGCGCCCGTCGTGCGCGAGCCTGGCGAAGGAGCGTGCCTCGCCACCGCGTTGCCGGTCCCGGAGGTAGTCGCCTTCGAGCGTCCAGCGCCCCTGGTCGTTCAGGTAGCGAACCTCGCTCTGCAGGATGGCGCCGCGACGGGTGGTCAGGCGCGGCGTGAAGGTCGCGTCGAGCGACGGGCGGATGTTCCAGTACCACGGCACGCTGAGCTCGAAGCCGGTGCTGTCGCTCCGGGCGAGGGAGGGGGCGAGGAATCCGGTCTTGCGCTGCGGGCCGATCGGGAAGCTGAAGGCGGGGACGGCGAGGAGCGGCACGCCCTTGAAGCGAAGCACGATGCCGCGCGCCGTGCCGATGCCGTTCTCTCGATCGAGACGGATCTCGCGGGCGCGGATGAACCAGCTTTCGTCACCGGGCGGGCAGCTCGAATAGGTGGCCTCGTCGAGCGCGAAGCGGCCGTCCTCGAGCCGCGACATGGCACCGGCTCGCCCGGTGGCGCGGCGACCGTTCACGTCGATCTCGTAGAGCGACTCGCCGGTCTCGAACACGTCGTCGTCGAGATCGAACCGCGCGTTCGAACTCTCGAGCCGGATGCCCGCGCCCAGGAAACTCAGATCGCCGTCGATCGTGACTTCGCCGCGCTCCCGGTCGTAGCGGGCGTTCTCCGCCTCGAGCGTCCGACCGCGGTACTCGATCGCGGCGTCTCCCTCCAGCCGCACGATGCCGTTCTCGCTGACGATGCGGTCGGCAGTCGCCTCGACCGGGGCCCCCTCGACCGCATCGAGCGCCGCTCCGCCGTACTCGAACGGTGGCGAGACCGGACAGGACGCCGCACGCGCCGGCGTACCCGGCAACAGGGCGCCGAGCGCGGCGACCGCTAGGAGGGGCAGCTCTCTGGAGATGGGAGGTTCCGGCAGGCGGTCTCGAATTGCCTCGAAGAATAGACGGGTTCGGCGGGGCTCTCAACGCGCCCGACACGCCGAGCGGCGCACTGTAATAGCGGGAGGCGGTGCGACCCCCTGCCGATCGGCTCGGTAGACTGCTGCCGAGGCCCGGACCGGGCGTGGCGAGCGGAGAGAACGACGTGGCCGACAATCGCGACCCGGGGGGTATCGACCCGAGCTGGAAGCCGCTGCTGGACGCGCAGTTCGGCGCACCCTACATGGGCGAACTCAGACGCTACCTCGGCGAACGAAAGTCGCTGGGGGCTGTGGTCTTTCCGCATTCGCGGGACTGGTTTTCCGCGTTCTCGCTGACGCCCCTCGAGGCGGTCCGGGTCGTCATTCTCGGGCAGGACCCGTACCACGGGCCGGGCCAGGCGCACGGGCTGAGCTTTTCGGTGCCGGAGGGCGTCGCGCCGCCGCCCTCGCTCGTGAACATCTACAAGGAGCTCGACGATCAGTTCCCCGACGAGTCCCGCCGCCTCGCCGGACTGCGCAAGGGCAATCTCGAGGGTTGGGCAACGCAAGGGGTGTTTCTGCTCAACAGCGTGTTGACGGTCGAGCGCGGCGAGGCCGCCTCGCATCAGGGTCGCGGCTGGGAGACGTTCACCGACGCGGTGGTGGAGTCGCTCAGCACCGAACGCGAGCACCTCGTGTTCATGCTCTGGGGCAGCTACGCGCAGAAGAAGGGGCAGGTGATCGACGACACGCGTCATCTCGTGCTGCGATCCCCGCACCCCTCACCGCTCTCGGCCCGACGAGGCTTCTTCGGGAACGGCCATTTCACGGCAGCGAACCGCTACCTCGTCGAGCACGGCCACGCGGCCATCGACTGGTTCGAGGTGCGCTGACCCCGCCGATGGCCGGCGTGCCCCTGAACGACACGCCCGTTCGCGTCTAGACTCGCACCGATGAAAAGCGCCATGAAACGCCCGGGGCGAACGACGTGCTCGTCCTCCTCCCGCGGCCTGGCCGCGACGCTGGCCCTCGTGCTGGGCGGTGCGCTCGGACCCTGGGCCGCGACCGTCGCTGACGAGACGGTGACCGCCGACCCCCCGAGCGGCGCAGCGGCCTTGGCGACGCCGTCCGTGAGCTATCTCGGCCGCGAAGACGTTCGCGAGTGGATCCGCGAGACCAGCGAGGCGCGCGGCCTCGATCGGCATCGCGTGGCCGGACTGTTCGCGCGGCTCGAACGGCGCGAGGACATCCTGAGCAAGATCGCGACGCCCGCCGAGCGCACGCTCACGTGGCGCGAGTACCGCCCGATCTTCCTGGGCGAGGAGCGCGCGGCCGACGGACGTGCCTTTCTCGACCGACATGCCGAGACCTTCGCGAGGGCCCGCGCGCGATTCGGCGTGCCGGCCGAGACGATCGCCGCGATCATCGGCGTGGAGACGTTCTACGGTCGCTACCGCGGCAAGGACGCCGTCCTCGAATCGCTCGTCACGCTCGCCTTCGACTACCCTCCGCGCGCCGCGTTCTTCGCCTCGGAACTCGCCGAATTCCTCGTCCTCGCCGACGCCGAGGGCTGGAACCCGCTGGAGATTCGCGGCAGCTACGCCGGCGCGATGGGTCTCGCCCAGTTCATCTCGAGCAGCTACCGGGCCTACGCGATCGACTTCGACGAGGACGGCAAGGTCGACCTGTTCGACAGCCCGGCCGACGCGATCGGTTCGGTCGCGAACTACCTGGTGCGCCACGGCTGGCAAGCCGATGAACCCGTCGCGCGCCGTTGGGAGCCCGCGGCCGACGCGCAGGACGCGGCGAGGGCGCTGGTGCGCGAACGGCTCGCGCCCGCGATCGCGCCCGCGACGGTGGCGGCGCTGGGTTTCGAGGACGCGGACGCTGCCGGCGAGGAGCGCCTGAGCGTCATGACGTTCGCCGGATCCGGTGGCGAGGAATTCTGGGTGGGCTATACAAACTTCTACGCGATCACCCGTTACAACCACAGTCGGCTGTACGCGCTGGCGGTCCATCAGCTTGCCGAGGCCCTCGCCGCGGGAAGTTGACGGCGACCGGCGGCGCCTGCGGGCCGGCTCGACGCCTCGATCCGGGGCCGAGTCCGCGATGAGCCATGCCCGCACCGTATCGCTCGACACGCCGGCCCGTGCGCCCGTCGGCACCCGTGGCGATGCCGCGCCCGCGCCTGCCGCGCTCGGCCTTGGAGCCGTCGGGCGGATCATCGAGCGGGTCCCGCTGATCATCCTGATCCTGTTCGTCGCTGCGCTGCTCGGCGCGGGATGCAGCGTCCTGCCACCGATCCCGACCGGTGGAGGGGCAGGCGGGGCCGACGGGCCGGGTGATCCCCGGCTCGCGGCCGAGAGCGTCGAGGAGCCCGTCCGCGACCTGCCGAAGTCCGCGCGGGGCAACATGGCCGAGTACACCGTGTTCGGACAGCGCTACCGGACGCTGGCGACGTCGGAGGGATACCGGGAGCAGGGGGTGGCCTCCTGGTACGGGGCGAAGTTCCACGGGCGGGACACGTCGAGCGGAGAGCCCTTCGACATGCACGCGATGACCGCTGCCCATCGGCATCTGCCGCTCCCGACTTTCGTGCGCGTCACGAACGTGGCGAACGGCCGCTCTGTGGTCGTCAAGGTCAACGACCGCGGCCCGTTCGCCGACGACCGCGTCATCGACCTGTCCTACGCGGCGGCGACGCGGCTGGACATGCTCTCCGACGGCACGGCCGACGTGACGCTCGAAGCGCTGAGCACCCATCCGGCCGACGTGACGACGACATTGGCGGCAGAGGCGACGCCGGATGCCACGCCGATCGCGACGTCCGTCACACCGGTGCCCGAGCGGCGGCCGCGGGAACCGATCGCGGACATCATCCAGCTGGGCGCCTTCGCCGACGACGTCCGGGCCGTCTCGCTCGCGCGCCGCGTCGAGCCTCACCTCGCCACCGCCCCCCGCGTCGAACACGATGTGGAACGCGCCCTGTGGCGCGTGCGCATCGGGCCACTCGCGGACGCGGCGGCACTCTCCGCGGCGCTGGCCGGACTCGAGGCCGCCGGCATCGAGGACTTCGCGCTGATCACCACGACGCCGCGCTGACGATCCTCTCGAGTCTCCGGCCTCTCTGCATGGATCGGGGGCAACGAGCGCTGGATCTGGATCCGAGGGCTCCTATACTGCGGCTGTCGTCGATGATCCGGCGCTCCCCCTTTCCGTTCCGGACTGTCGCCATGCCGTTTCTCGCGTTCCCGCGCCGTCGCTTTCTCGCCTCGCTCCTGCCGTTGCTGGCCCTGCTGTCCGTGGACGTGCCGCTCGCGCCGGGCGCGCTGGCGGCGCCCTTGCCGGCGCCCCCGCAGCTCTCGGCGAACAGCTTCCTGCTGATCGATCACGTGAGTGGGGAAACGCTGGCGTCGAAGGAGCCCGACCTGCGCGTCGAACCGGCGAGCCTGACCAAGATCATGACCGCCTACCTGGTGGCCGCCGAGCTCGAGCGCGGCAGCGTCACGCTCGACGAGCCGGTCATCATCAGCGCCGAGGCGCAGGCGATGGAGGGCTCGCGCATGTTCGTCGAGGCCGGCAAGACCGTTCCTCTCGGGGACCTGCTGCGCGGTCTGATCATCCAGTCCGGCAACGATGCGAGCGTCGCGCTCGCCGAGCACATCGCGGCCAGCGAACGTGGCTTCGTCGACATGATGAACCGCATGGCCGACACCCTCGGCATGACCGGCACGAGCTATGCGAACGCCTCCGGCCTGCCACATCCCGATCACTACACCACCGCCAACGATCTCGGGCTCGTGGCGCGCGCCATGATCCGTGAATTTCCCGCGGTCTACGCCCTGTACTCCGAGCGTGAGTTCGCGCACAACGACATCGTTCAGAAGAACCGCAACACGCTGCTCTGGCGCGATGATTCCGTCGACGGCATGAAGACCGGTCACACCGCCGCGGCGGGCTACTGCCTGGTCGCCTCGGCCGTTCGCGACGACATGCGACTGATCAGTGTCGTGCTCGGTACCGCCAGCGACAAGACGCGCATCGCCGAAAGTCAGCGGCTGCTCAACTACGGCTACCGCTTCTTCCGCACCGAGCGCATCTACGCCGCCGGCGAGCCGATCGAGGAAGCGCGACTCTGGATGGGTCGGCAGGAGACGATCGCGCTCGGCGTCGCCGAGGATCTCTGGCTGACGCTGCCGCGCGACGCGTTCGACGATCTGGAGAGCCGCATCGAGATCAGCGACTACATCCGCGCCCCGACGCGCATCGGACAGGAGCTCGGGCGCAGCGTGCTGATGTCAGGTGACGAGGTGGTGCGGGAGATCCCGCTGCTCGCCTTGCAAAAGGTCGAGGAGGGCGGCATCTTCCTGCGCATGAAGCACTCGATCATGCGGCACTTCCAGTGAGCGCCGAGAAATCCGGCCGTCCGGAGGGCAGGAGCAGCGACACGCCGAGCGCCTCGGGCGACATCGCGCCGGCCATCGACGACTGGGCGGGCGAGCCCTCGCTCATCGACTTTCCGGCCTCGCTCGACGTCAAGGCGATGGGGCTCGACGAACCCGATTTCGAGGACCTGATCCGCTCCCTCGTCGAGCCGCACATCGCACCGCCCGGGCCGGACATGGTCACCTTGCGCCGGAGCAGCGGCGGCAAGTTCGTCTCGGTGCGCGTGCATTTCACGGCGACCGGCAAGGCCCAGCTCGAAGCGATCTACGCCGCGCTGCGCGGCGAACCGCGCGTGCTGTTCACGCTCTGAACGCGGCGCCCGCCACTCCGCCTTCCGTGTCCGGCCCGACGCTGTTCCGTCGCCTCGGGCGCGTCGACTACCTCGCCACCTGGCAGCGCATGCGCGCGTTCACCGACGCGCGCGAGGCGGACGCGAGCGACGAGTTCTGGCTCTGCGAGCACCCGCCCGTCTACACGCTCGGACAGGTGGGGCGCCGCGAGCATCTGCACGACGCGGGTGACACGCCGGTCGTCGAGACCGACCGGGGTGGGCAGATCACCTGGCACGGGCCGGGGCAACTCGTCGTCTACGTGTTGGTGGATCTTCGCCGCGCGGGGTTCGGCATTCGTGAACTCGTCGTGCGCCTGGAGCAGGCGGTGATCGCCCTGCTGGCCTCTCACGGGGTGGAGGCGATCGGGCGGCGGGATGCGCCGGGTGTCTACGTGGACGGCGCGAAGGTCGCCGCGCTCGGGCTGCGCGTGCGGCGCGGTTGCACCTATCACGGCCTGGCGCTGAACGTCGACTGCGACCTCGGTGGCTTCGCCGGCATCGACCCCTGCGGCTTGCGCGGACTCGCGGTGACGCGAACGGTCGATCTCGGCGTAGAGGCCAACGGCCATGCACTCGGCGAGGCGCTGCTCGAGCAGCTCGCCCGCCAGCTCGCCGCTCCCGCGCCGCTCGCCATCGCCGATCAGGATCACTAGACTGCCGCCATGGACTACACCGCCCCCTCCCGACACGACCCTGACGGTCACCAGCGTGGTGCCGACAAGCTCGCGCGCATTCCGGTCAAGATCGCGCCGACGCTCGAGATGCCCAGGAAGCCGTCCTGGATACGTGCCCGCGCGCCGACCGGCAAGCGCGTGCAGGACATAAAGCGGATGATGCGCGAGCTCAATCTCGCCTCGGTGTGCGAGGAGGCGAGCTGCCCGAATCTCGGCGAGTGCTTCAGCCACGGCACCGCCACCTTCATGATCATGGGCGACATCTGCACGCGACGCTGTCCGTTCTGTGACGTCGCCCACGGTCGACCGAAGCCGCTCGACCCGGAGGAACCCGCCAATCTCGCCAAGGCCATCGGGCAGCTCGGGCTGGAGTACATCGTCATCACCTCGGTCGACAGGGACGATCTGCGGGACGGCGGCGCCGGACACTTCGCGGCCTGCATCCGCGCCATACGCGCGTCCTCGCCCGGCATCCGCATCGAGGTGCTGGTGCCGGACTATCGCGGCCGCATGGGGCAGGCGCTCGCGGCGACCGAGAACGATCCGCCCGATGTCTTCAACCACAACCTCGAGACCGTGCCGCGGCTGTACCGCCAGTGCCGTCCGGGCTCGGACTACGAATGGTCGCTGGATCTGCTCGAGGCGCACAAGGCGCGCTTTCCCGCCGTCCCGACGAAGTCGGGCCTGATGCTCGGGCTCGGCGAGGACATCGCCGAGGTGGAGCAGGTGATGGCGGACCTTCGCGCCCATGGTGTCGACATGCTGACCCTCGGGCAGTACCTGCAGCCGAGCCTCTCGCACCTGCCGGTCGCGCGGTTCGTGCACCCGGACGAGTTCGACGCCCTGGCCCTGCGCGGGCGCGAGATGGGGTTCGCGCACGTGGCCAGCGGGCCGATGGTCCGCTCGTCCTACCACGCGGACCGACAGGCGGCAGGCGTCTCCACGGACGCGGTCGCGGGCTGAGACGATCGCCGTTCCGTGATTCGGTTCCGCTCTTTTTACGGGCGCGTCGTGCCGGACCGCCTCAACCGACGCTGAACAACGTCCGATAACGGTCGGGACGACACGCGGCGCTGAGCGACCATGAACACCGAAGCGGTCGCCGACCCGGCAGGGATCGGTGGCGAAGCCATGCAGGCGATCGACCCCGCGAGGGTCAAGGCAGCGCTGACTCGTGCGGTCTTCGAGCAGGGCGTCGCGACCCTTGGCATCAGTGCCTGCTGTCTCTTCCTCTGCTTCGCGCTGCTCCACGGAGCGGTACCGACCGGGCCGCTGATCGTCTGGCTCGTCGCCGGTCTGGTGACGGTCGTGCTGCGCGCACCGCTGGTCGCGCTGGCCAGGAAGGTGCCGGACAGTGACCTTCCCTTCCGGCGGAACGTGGTGCTGGTCGGGTCGGCGGGCTGCGTGTGGGGGGCACTGCCGTTCTTCCAGACATCGACGTTGCCCGTGCACGATCTGCTGGTGCTGATCCTGTTCCCGATCACCATGTCGATCGCCGTGGTGTGCGCCTACGGCCCGCGCCGGGTGCTCTTCTTCGCTTTCGCCCTGCCGGCACAGCTGCCGCTGGTGGGCGTGTTCCTGTTCGCGGCCGACGGACAGTACGCGCCGCTCGCGCTGCCGGCGCTGCTCTCCCTCGCGGGGCAGTCCGTGCTGTCCGGGCGCTATCAGCGCCAGATCCGCGAGATGGTCGAGCTGCGTTTCGGTCGCGAGCGCCTGCTCGCCGACATGGCGGGCCGGAACGCGGCGCTCGCCCTGGCGAACGAGGAAGCGAACGAGGCCAATGCCGTGAAGTCGGAGTTCCTGGCCCGCATGAGCCACGAGATCCGCACGCCCATGAACGGCGTGGTCGGGCTGGCCGATCTGCTCGGCCGCACGAATCTGAACGCCGAGCAGGAGAAGCTGCTCACGACGATGAACGGGTCGGCCCGCGTGTTGCTCGACCTGCTGGACGAGTTGCTCGACATCTCGCATGTCGAGACAGGTGCGCTGACACTCGCGCCGTGCGACTACTCACCGCGTTCCCTGCTCAGCGACGCGCTGGCACCCGAGCAGTCCATCGCCGAGTCTCGGGGCTTGAGCTTCGACTGGTCGGTCGACGCGGTCGTGCCGACGCGCCTGCACGGCGACGTGGAGCGGCTCACCCAGCTGGTCCGCCATCTCGTGGAGAACGCCGTGCGCTTTACCGAGTCGGGCGGCGTCGAGATTCGCGTCGGCTGCGAGGGCAGTGCGGACGCCCGCCGGCTGACGCTACGCGTGACCGACACCGGAATCGGCATCGGTCCCGAGCTGATCGAGCATGTGTTCGAGCCGTTCCGTCAGGGCGACGGTACCAGCACGCGACGGGTGGGCGGTAGCGGACTCGGCCTCGCACTGGTGCGCGAGATCGTGTCGCTGATGGACGGACGCGTGACGGCGCAGAGTACCCTCGGCGCCGGCTCGACGTTCGTCGTCGAGCTGCCGCTGCTGCCCGCCGAAGGTGACGAATCGGCCACCGGGCGCGGCGATGTCCCGGCCCGGCGCGAAGCCGGTGAGCCGCACGCCTCGCCGGTGTCGTCGCTGCCTGCAACGCCCGGGGAAGGGGTCTCGGCGGGTACGGTGGCGGAGGTGCCCGCGCCTTGCCCGATCCGTGCGACGGTGCTGGTCGCCGAGGACAATCCGGTCAATCAGATGGTCATCGAGGCCATGCTCGAAGGCATGGGCTGCGCGGTCCACGTGGCGGACGACGGCGCCGAAGCGCTCGAGGCACTGGCGGAGAGCGCGTTCGACATCGTGTTCATGGATTGCCAGATGCCCGTCGTCGATGGTCTGTCGGCGACTCGCGAGGCGCGCGACCGAGGCTTGCAGCTGCCGATCGTGGCGGTCACCGCCAACGTGCTCGACGGCGATCGCGAGCGCTGCCTCGCCTCCGGCATGAACGACTACCTGGCCAAGCCGTTCACCAGCGAGGCGCTCGCGGCGATGATCGACCGCTGGGCCGGCGGGCAGCTCGTCGCGGCTGCGGCGAGCGCCTGAGACACGCCTGAGACACGCCTGAGACACGCCTGAGACACGCCTGAGACACGCCCGAGTCGCGCCCGAGTCGCGCCCGAGTCGCGCGTCGGCTGTCGGCGTTTCGCGATCAGCGCGCCGTCCAGGCCTCGCGCAGTGCTTCCACGCGCCTGGCGTTCGCACCGAGGTCGCTCTTGCCGAGGCGCGACGCGCTCCGCAGGCGCACCGTGTCGGTGGTTTCGTCGACGAGAAACTCGACATCGTCGGTGTAGCCCATCAGCGACGTCGTGAACGTGGCGTGCACGTAGTCCGCCTCGCGCGTGACCACGGCGGCCCCGTCCCGACTCTCGATCAGTGCCACCAGCGCCTCGACGGTCTCGGCCGTCGTGCCGCGCATCGGGAACGGGGCGACCCTTTGCGTCTCGCGACTCGCGTCCGAGCTCTGGCAGTTGGGTGAGTCGGGGCAATCGGCGAGCGCGCGCGTGCCGCCGCGCTGGAGCGGTCCCGACGCGACGCTCGAGGAGAGTCGCGGCACGGCAAGGCGCAGCGCGACGAACGCGACGCCCAGCACGACCAGCACGACGATCCACTTGTTCATGGCGAGATTCTCTCGGCCGCCCAGGCCGCATCGACGCCGTTCTGCGTGAACACGAACCGGTCGTGCAAGCGGTCGGCGCGGCCCTGCCAGAACTCGACACGTTCGGGACGCAGGCGGTAGCCGCCCCACACGTCCGGGCGCGGCACGGTGCCGTCGGGGTGCAGCGCGTGCAGCTCGGCGACCCGGCGTTCCAGCACGCCGCGATCGGGGATCGGTGCGGACTGCACCGAAGCCGCGGCGCTGAAGCGGCTGCCTTCGGGGCGGGAGTAGAAGTAGTCGTCGGCGTTCGCCGGGTCGAGCCGCTCGACGGTGCCTTCGATACGCACCTGACGCTCGAGCGCGCACCAGTAGAAGAGGATGGCCGCACGCGGGTTCTCGGCAAGCTGTCTTGCCTTGTCGCTCTCCTGATAGGTGTACCAGACGAACCCCGCCTCGTCGAAGTGCTTGAGAAGCACCACGCGCGCATGCGGCTGGCCGCGCGCATCGGCCGTCGCCACCGTCATCGCCGTCGCGTCGAGGATCTTCTTCGCCCGGGCGTCGGCCAGCCAGGCGGTGAACTGCGCAAGCGGCCCCTCGGCGAGGTCGCTTCGACGCAGCGTGTCGGCCGTGTAGTCGCGCCGCTCCTCGATCAGATCGTTGCGGTTCGCCGGTGTGGCGCCCGTGCCGTCGCGGGGGGGCGTGCGTGGCGTGTCGTCGGTTTGCATGGCGTTCAGGGTACGCGTCTCGTCGAGTGGGAGGTCGAGGCCGAATCCCGAGCGCGAGCGCCCGCCGCGGTCGAGGGGGCCGAGGCTGGCGCTAGCGCGAAGCAGGGTGGGCGCCGGGTGCGGGGAGTCGGGCAGCGGCGACGGCGAGGGCGATCCAGCCCGTGATCAGCAGCGCGCCGCCGAGCGGCGTGATCATGCCCGCACGCGTCCAGCCGCTGAATGCCATCAGGTAGAGGCTGCCGGAGAAGACCAGCGTGCCGAGAACGAGACACACGGCGGCGGCGGTCAGTGCCCGCCCGGGCTGCCGGCCGGCGAGCAAGCCGCAGGCGACGAGCGCGATCGCGTGACGCGCCTGATACGTGACCGCGGTGTCGTACCAGGCGAGCGCACGCTCGTCGAGCAAGCCCTGCAGCGCGTGCGCCCCGAACGCGCCCGTCATGACGGCCAGTGCGCCGAACACGGCCCCCGTTACCAGCATCCATCTCACGTGCAGCTCTTCATTCGTGCGTCGTCCTCGATGCGCCGGGGCACTTGCGCCGGCGCGGCATCGGCTGGCATGGTCGGCCTCGTCTTCAGTGTAGCGGGAGCTCCGCCATGCCCACGTTCGATGTCGTCTCCGAAGTGGATCAGCACGAACTGGCGAATGCCATCGACCAGGCCAGCCGCGAGATCGGCACGCGCTTCGATTTCAAGGGCACGTCGGCCAGCGTGGAACTCAAGGAGAACGTCGTCGGTATCGTCGCAGACAGCGACTTCCAGGTGCAGCAGATCCACCCGATCCTCTACCAGAAGATGATCGCCCGGAAGATCGACATCGCCTCGCTCGAGGCCGGCAAGGTCGAGCCGAGCGGGAAGGGCGTCAAGCAGAGCATGACCGTTCGCCAGGGCATCGATCGGGACACGGCGAAGAAGGCGGTTACCACCCTCAAGGAATCGAAGCTCAAGGTGCAGGCGCAGGTGCAGGGCGAGCAGCTGCGGGTCACCGGCAAGAAGCGCGACGACTTGCAGGCGGCGATGAAGGTGCTCAAGGACGCCGAGCTCGGACTGCCGCTGCAATTCCAGAACTTCCGCGACTGACACCGATCGATCGAGCGCGGGACGGTGGCGCCTCTTCTTGCCGGGCCATCACCGGGCCATCACCGCGTCCCGGCGATCGGATCGAGGTGAAGGTAGAGATCGTAGCGGGTGCCGGGTGACGCGATCGTCGTGCGCTGACCGGCGAAGGTCGCGCCGCCGTCGAGAGACGGTGCGCCGCTCGGGCGCTTGACCGTGACCTGGCAGCCGGCGGTGGCCAGCGCCGCGTCGAGAAGCGAGGCGGACGTCTCGGCGGGGCCGAGAAGATCGTGCAGGAACTGCATGCCCTTGCCGACCGCCGCCCGGCGCCTGACGGGCGGGTACATCGGGTCGAGGTAGATCACGTCGGCGAACCGGGCACCGAGCCGGTCCAGTCGCTGGCTCGCCTCGCCGAGCAGCAGTGTCAGGCGGGCCGCGGTCTGGGCGGTCGCAGGCGTCCGCGCCGCGACGTCGAGCGCGGACTCGAGCAAGGCGTGCACGATCGGCGAGCGTTCGATCACCGTCACCGGGCAGCCGAGCGCGGCGGCGAACCACGCATCCCGGCCAAGGCCGCCGGTCGCGTCGACCACCGTGGGGAGGCGGTGCAACCGTCGACGCAGACGAGTCACGCCCAGCGCGCGGGCGAGCGGTTGGCGGGCAAGGCCGGCTTCCTGCTGGCGCGCTGCCGTCCGACCGCCGACGAAGTCGAGTTCGAGGCGCACGCCGTCGGGACGCGCGAGCATCCGTCGGTGACCGTCGACGAGGAGCGTCCATGGCGCGGCGTCGTCGCCGGGGGTCGGTCGTGGCGCGATATCGAGAGACAGACGGGCGGCCAGTGCCCGGGCCGCGGCCTCGTCCTCGGCCGTCGACGCCCGGACGCGCACCACCGGCGCTCGCCACGGAGGCGTGCTCAAGGTCCGCTGTCCCCCGCGGCGCGTACCGAGCCGGACATTCCCGATATCATCGGCAGCCATCGCCGTCCGCCCGTGACCGACGACCCGAGCCCATGATGTCCGCACCGAGCGACGAGCGACAGCCGGGCGACGCCCCGAACGACGGCGACGCCCTGAACGACGACGACGCTCCGGTCGACGTGAGCGACGACGACCGGCGGGTCGAGCGCGGCCCGGTGCCCGTCTTCCGGCCCGATCCCGACCGGGCGCGTCGCCTTCTCGGGCTGCGTGTGCTGCTCAAGTCGATGCTGGCTGTCGCCGCACTGGTCGTCGTCTTCGTGTCCTTCGCGGCCTTCCTGTCCGACGACGGCGAGGAGGACACGCTGCCCGGGCTGCGCGTCGCGATCGGGGACATGGCCGTCGGCGAGACCCGGCTGCTCGACTGGGACGGTCGGGCGGTCCTGGTGCATCGACGCACGCCGGACGAGGTCGCCCTGCTCGAGGAGGGTTCGCTGCGACCGTCGCTGCGCGATCCGGAATCGACGAAGTCCGAGCAACCCGACACGATGCGTACCGTGCTGCGTTCGGGCTCGCCCGAGTGGTTCGTCGCGATCGGGCTCGGCACCGATGCGGGCTGCCCGGTGCGCTACCTCGCGCCGGCGGTGACCGGGTTCGCCGGAGGGCCGTGGCCGGGTGGCTTCGTGGACACCTGCCGCGGCTCGCGCTACGACCTGGCCGGCCGGGTCTACGCGCGCCAGTACGCCGATCGCAATCTCGTCGTGCCGACCCATGCGGTCACCGACGACGGCACGCTCGTGCTCGGCCGCTGAGGCTCGCCCGGTCACGCTGAGCCTGGCGCGCTCAATAGTGCGGCGGCTTCTCGTCGTCCGCCGAGGGTGTCTCCGCCAGCCCGTCGGCGAGACTCTCGATACGGGCCTCCAGCCGAGCGCGCTCGACGCGCAGCCCCTCGATGTCGCGCACTTGCCGGAGGATGACCGCATCGAGCGCCTCGACCGTGCGCTCCACGTCCATCACCTTCAGTTCGAGTGTCATCAGGCGCTCCTCGAGGGCGGCCTGCGCGATCGTGTCGGGGTCCCGCATGCGGCGTTTCTCGGTGGCGTGCGCCGCTCGGCGGCCCGGGTGAAGAGGCGCAGTATGCTAGATTCCCGCGCCCGTCCACCACCCGACGACGCTCCCGACGTGGCTCTCGACAGCGATGACGTCAAGACGATCGCGCACCTCGCGCGGATCGCCCTCGACGAGAAGGCGCGCACGGCGCTCGCGCACGATCTGAACACCGTGCTCGGGCTGGTCGAGCAGCTCCAGGGCGTCGACACGTCGGGTGTCGAGCCGATGGCCCACCCACTCGATGCGACGCTGCGCCTGCGCGAGGACGTGGTCACGGAGGAGAACCGGCGGGAGGCGCTGCAGGCACCCGCGCCCGAGGTCGAGGGCGGCTACTTCCTCGTACCGCGGGTCATCGAATGAGCGCGGCGCTGCACGACCGCAGCCTCGTCGAGCAACGGGCCGCGCTCGCGCGCGGAGAGTGCTCGGCGGTCGAGCTGGCCGAGCACCATCTCGCCCGCATCGGCGCGCGCGACGGGGCGCTCCGATCGCTGCTCGCCATCGACGAAGAGGGTGCGCTCGCCGCCGCCCGCGACGCCGACGCGCGCCTCGCGGGCAAGGGCGTCGCACCCGGCCCCCTGACCGGCGTGCCGATCGTCCACAAGGACATCTTCTGCACGACGAATCTCCCGACCACCTGCGGCTCGCGCATGCTCGAGGGCTACGTCTCGCCGTTCGACGCGACCGTCGTCGCGCGGCTGCGCGAGGCCGGCTGCGTGATGCTCGGCAAGGCGAACATGGACGAGTTCGCGATGGGCTCCTCCACCGAGAACAGCTACTACGGCCCGACCGCGAATCCCTGGGATACCACGCTCGTGCCGGGCGGCTCCTCCGGCGGCAGCGCCGCGGCCGTCGCGGCCCGCTTCGCCCCGGTCGCCACCGGCACCGACACCGGCGGTTCGATTCGGCAACCGGCCGCCTTCTGCGGACTGACCGGACTCAAGCCCACCTACGGGCGAGTCTCGCGCTACGGCATGATCGCCTTCGCCTCGAGCCTGGACCAGGGCGGCCCGCTCGCGCGAAGCGCCGAGGACTGTGCGCATCTGCTGCAGGCGATGGCAGGCTTCGACCCGCGCGACGCGACCTCGAGTCCGCGCGAGGTGCCCGACTACGCGGCACTGCCGGGCTTCTCGAGCGCGGCCGACGCCGCTGGCAAGGCGACCGGCACAGCGGTCCGCGGCGGCGCGCGAGCGCTCGCAGGTCTGCGCGTCGGCGTGCCGAAGGAGTACTTCGCGGCCGGCCTCGACGCGGGGGTCGCGGCCTCCGTTCAGGAGGCGCTGGGCGAGCTCGAACGGCTCGGCGCGACGCTCGTCGAGGTCTCGCTGCCGAACCAGGCGCACGGCATCGCCGCCTACTACGTGGTCGCCCCGGCCGAGGCGTCGAGCAACCTCTCGCGCTTCGACGGCGTGCGTTTCGGGCACCGCTGCGAGCGTCCGACGAGCCTCGAGGATCTCTACGAACGCTCGCGCACCGAAGGCTTCGGGCCCGAGGTCAAGCGGCGCATCCTGATCGGCACCTACGCGCTTTCCGCCGGCTACTACGACGCCTACTACCTGAAGGCGATGCAGGTGCGGCGCCTGATCAGCGAGGACTTCGAGCGGGCCTTCGCCGACGTCGACGTGATCGCCGGTCCGACCACGCCAAGCGTCGCCTTCGAACGGGGCACGAAGGTCGACGATCCGGTCGCCATGTATCTGAACGATCTCTACACGGTCTCCGCCAACCTCTGCGGCTTGCCGGCGATGTCGGTGCCCTGCGGTCTGTCCAGGGGTCTGCCGGTCGGCCTGCAACTGATCGGGCGCGCCTTCGACGAGGCGCGATTGCTCGGCGTGGCGCACCGCTTCCAGCAGGCCAGCGATCACCACTCGCGGGCGCCGGGTGACCGCGAGGCGCCGAGGGCCGATGCCGCGACGGGAACGCGCTGACATGACCACACCCTCCGGCTGGGAGACCGTCATCGGTCTCGAGATCCACGCGCAGCTCGCCACGCGTTCGAAGATCTTCTCCGGATCGCCGACCACCTTCGGCGCCGAGCCGAACACGCAGGCCTCGGCGGTCGATCTCGGCTTGCCGGGCGTGCTGCCCGTGCCGAACGCCGAGGTGGTGCGCATGGCGGTCGCCTTCGCGCTCGCCACCGGCGCCGAGATCGGACTGATGTCCGCCTTCGCACGCAAGAACTACTTCTACCCCGACTTGCCGAAGGGCTACCAGATCTCGCAGATGAGCTACCCGATCGTGGGGCGCGGAACGATCGACGTCGCCCTCGAGGACGGCGCGATCAAGCGCGTCGGACTCACCCGCGCGCACCTCGAAGAGGATGCGGGGAAGTCGGTTCACGACGCGTTTCCCGGGGCGAGCGGCATCGATCTGAACCGAGCGGGAACACCCTTGCTCGAGATCGTGTCCGAGCCCGACCTGCGCTCGGCGATCGAGGCGGTCGCCTATGCGCGGCAGGTACACGCGCTGGTTCGCTGGATCGGCATCTGCGACGGCAACATGCAGGAAGGCTCGTTTCGCTGCGACGCGAACGTCTCGGTGCGGCGAGCGGGGACGACGACGCTCGGTACACGCACCGAGGTGAAGAACGTCAATTCCTTCCGCTTTCTCGAGCGCGCCATCGACTTCGAGGTCGAGCGCCAGATCGATCTGCTCGAAGGCGGCGGCCGCGTCGTGCAGGAGACCCGTCTCTACGACCCCGACCGTGACGAGACGCGGGCGATGCGCTCGAAGGAGGAGGCGAACGACTACCGCTACTTTCCCGACCCGGACCTGCCGCCGCTGGTGATCGACGAGGCGTTCGTCGACGGCGTGCGTGCGGGCCTGCCCGAGCTGCCCGCCGCCGTGCAGGCACGGTTGATCGAGACCCATGGCCTGCGCCCCGGCGAGGCGGCCACGTTGACGCGCGAGCGCGCGTCGGCCGCCTACCTGGAGGCGATGCTCGCCGTCGACGGAGTGTCCGGCAAGGGCGCGGCGAACTGGATGCTCGGCGAACTCTCGGCGCGGCTGAATGCCGATGGCGTCGCGCTGACGGAGGCCGCGATCGGGCCCGAGCGTCTGGCGGGTCTGGTCGCGCGCGTCGAGGACGACAGCCTCTCGAACCGGGCGGCGAGACGCGTGTTCGATGCGCTCTGGAACGACGCCTCGCTGTCGGCGGACGACGTGATCGATCGCGACGGGCTTCGGCAGGTCAGCGATACCGGCGCGCTCGGTGCGTTGGTGGACGCGGTCATCGCGGAGAACCCCGCGCAGGTCGCCGACTACCGCGGCGGCAAGGAGAAGCTGCTCGGCTACCTCGTCGGGCAGGCGATGAAGGCCTCGGGCGGGAATGCCAACCCCGGCGAGGTCAGCCGGATGATGAAGGAGCGCCTGGCGGCGGGCTGAGTCGCGCGCGCCGGCAGGGCGAGTCGCGCCCGCCGGACGGCAGCCTCGCATTGACCACCCGGGGAGCGGCAGGCTAGGGTGTAGTGACGTTCCGTCACCCTTCGAGAGCCTGCCTGATGAAGACGTCGATCCGTCTCGCCCCCACCACGCTGCTGGCAACAGCTGTCGCCGCCGTGTGCGGTCTCGCCCTGTCCGGCACGGCTGCCGCCGAGAAGTGGGACATGCCACTCGCCTACGCGGCCACCAACTTCCACAGCGAGAACGCGGCCGAGTTCGGCACCTGCGTCACCGATGGCACCGCCGGGGCGGTCGAGATCGTCACCCACCCGGGCGGCTCGCTCTTCAAGGGCGCGGACATCAAGCGTGCCGTGCAGACCGGTCAGGCGCCCATCGGCGAGCGACTGCTGTCGGGGCATCAGAACGAGAGTGCCGTGTTCGGCTTCGACTCCATTCCCTTCCTGGCGACCTCCTTCGACGACTCCGACGCGCTCTACGCGGCGGCGAAGCCGACGATCGAGAAGGTGCTGGACGAGCAGGACCTCGTGCTGCTGTACGCCGTGCCGTGGCCGCCGCAGGGCCTGTACTTCAAGAAGCCGGTCGAGCGCGTGGCCGACATGGACGGGATCAAGTTCCGCTCCTACAACAACACGACCGCGCGGCTGGCCGAACTCACCGGCATGGCGCCGGTGACGATCGAGGCGGCCGAAGTCTCGCAGGCGTTCGCCACGGGCGTCGCCGAGTCCATGATCTCCTCCGGGGCGACCGGCTACGATCAGAAGGTCTGGGAGAGCCTGACGCATTTCTACCAGGTCGATGCCTGGCTGCCGCGCAACTACGTCATCGTCAACAAGGGCCTGTGGGAGGGCCTCGACGACGCGGCCCGCGACGTCATCACGGGCTGCTCGGACGCGGCCGAGTCGCGCGGCGGAGAGGCGGCTCGCGCCTACACCGACTTCACCCTGAAGGGCCTCGCCGACGGCGGCATGGAAGTGGGGCCGGCGAGCGACGAGCTGGTCGGCGAGCTCGAGGCGATCGGTGAGACCATGACGGCCGAATGGCTGGAGAGCGCCGGCGAGGAAGGGCAGGCGATCGTCGACGCCTACCGCTCCCGCTGATCGACGGCCGGCGGTTCGTGCCGCCGGCCTTCCCGTCCTCGACGAGCGCCCGCCGATGAAGTCCGCACGACGTTTTCTCGACGCGCTCTACGACGGCGCGGGCATGGTTGCCGGCGGCTTTCTCGTGGTCATGCTCGTGCTGATCGTCCTGCAGATGATCGCGCGCTGGACCGGCGTCGTCTTTCGCGGCGCGCCGGACTACGCGGGGTACTGCATGGCAGCCGCCTCGTTCCTCGCCTTCGCGCATACCTTGAACCGGGGGGCGCACATTCGGGTGACGCTGCTGCAGCAGGCGCTCGCCTCGCGCGGCAACGCGCGCCGCATCCATCTCCTCGATCTGTGGTGCCTGTTCGCGGGTGCTGCCGCGACGACTCTGCTCGCCGGGTACGCGGTGCGTGCGGTGCAATGGTCCTACCGCTTCCAGGACGTGAGCCAGGGGCAGGACGCGACGCCGCTCTGGATTCCGCAGCTCGGCATGGCGATCGGTGCCTGCCTGCTCGCGCTGTGCTTCTGGGACAACTTCCTGTCGCGAGCCTTCGCCGGGCGCGACAACATCGTGCGAGAGACGATCTGACCGTGGAATCTCTCGCACCGATCGTCATCTTCCTGTTCGTGCTCCTGCTGCTGCTCGGCAGCGGCGTCTGGGTCGGGCTTGCACTGATGGGTGTCGCCTGGATCGGCATGGAGCTCTTCACCTCCCGCGCACCCGGCGACGCGATGATCACCACGATCTGGTCGATGAGTTCCTCCTGGACACTGATCGCGTTGCCGCTCTTCATATGGATGGGCGAGATCCTCTTCCGGACGCGACTCTCGGAGGACATGTTCCGCGGCCTCGCGCCGTGGATGGCGCGCCTGCCGGGTGGGCTCGTGCACACGAACATCGTCGGCTGCGCGGTGTTCGCCGCGGTCTCCGGGTCGTCCGCGGCCACGCTCTCCACCGTCGGGCGCATGTCGATTCCGGAACTGCGCCGGCGCGAGTATCCGGAGCGTCTGGTCATCGGCACGCTCGCCGGGGCGGCGACGCTCGGTCTGATGATCCCGCCGTCGCTGACGCTGATCGTCTACGGGGTGACCATCAACGAGTCGATCACCAAGCTGTTCCTCGCGGGCGTCGTTCCCGGGCTGGTGCTCGCGCTGATGTTCATGGGCTATGTCGCGCTCGCGGCGACGTTCTCGAAGGACTTCTCGCCCGTGAAGGAGCCCCGCACGACCCTGGGCGAGAAGCTCGCGAACAGCCGCTTCCTGCTGCCGCTCCTCGCGCTGATCGCGCTGGTGATCGGCTCGATGTACCTCGGGGTCGCGACCGCCACGGAGGCGGCCGCGTTCGGTGTGCTCGGCGCGCTGGCGCTCGCCGCACTGCAGGGCTCGCTCACCTGGTCGAGCTTCGGCGAGAGCCTGATGGGCGCCACGCGCACCTCCGCGATGATCGCGCTGATCCTCGCGGGTGCCGCCTTTCTCTCGTTGTCGATGGGGTTCACCGGGCTGCCGCGGCAGCTGGCCGACCATATCGGCTCCCTGTCGCTCTCGCGCACCGAGCTGCTGCTCGCGCTGCTCGTCTTCTACGTCGTGCTCGGCTGCTTCCTCGACGGCATCTCCTCGGTCGTGCTGACCATGGCGGTGGTGGAGCCGATGGTGCGCGAGGCGGGCATCGACCCGATCTGGTTCGGCATCTTCGTCGTCGTCGCGGTCGAGATGGCGCAGATCACGCCGCCGATCGGCTTCAACCTGTTCGTGCTCCAGGGCATGACCGGGCACGGCATGGGCTACATCGCGCGGGCGGCGATCCCGATGTTCCTGATCATGGTGCTGATGGTCTTCGTGCTCATGGCCGTGCCGGAGCTCGCGACCTGGTTGCCGTCGAACATGCGGGAGCCGGGCGGCGGATAGCACCGGCTTCGCGCGGGTCGGCCGTACGCGCGCGCGACCCTGTGAAACAGAAACGAGCGATCCCGTCCAGCGCCGGGCGTTGTGTTTTTTTCATGGGCATAGGCTGCGCGAACGGTTGATGTCAGGCGAGATTGACAATAACGTCAGTCAACTCGTTTGCCTCGACGGCGAACCGTCCACGCGGTGACTGCTCGCCGCGGGTTCGTTCACCAGATGCCGCACCCATGTCTCAAGGGAATCCCGCACTCGTCATCGAGGACGACCAGGCCACGGCGGAGGCGATCGCCCGTGTGGTCACTGCGCTGGGGCACGACGTCACGGTCGCGCTGACGCTCGAGGAGGCCCGCGCCGCCGCCAGCGCCAACCGGCCGCGACTCGTGATCGTCGACCTCGGGATGCCCGATGGCGATGGCGTGCAGATCGTTCACGAGCTGCGCAGCGACGGGGTCGATGACTTCATCGTCATCAGCGGCTCCCGATCCCAGGAACGCGTGCTCGAGAGCCTCCGGGCCGGCGTCGCGGACTTCCTCGTCAAGCCGGTCAAGCTGTCGGAAATCCATCGTGTGGTCGGGCGTGTCGTGCAATCGCGCGAGGACCGGCAGATCGGCGTCGCGACGCCCGCCGCCCCGCCGGTCATCGAGCCGGCGCGGCTGGTCGGCACGTCCGAGGCCGCGCGGCTGCTGCGTCATGCGGTGCAGCGTGTCGCGCGAAACACGCCGCTTCGGGCCGTCATCCTGGGGGCCTCCGGCGTCGGCAAGCGCAACATCGCGGCCAGCATCCATCACGAGAGCCGCGCGGAGGGTCGGGCCTTGCACGTCGTCTGCCCGCAGGAGGTGGACGAGGCGGCAGCGGCGCGCTTCTTCGGTCGCGTCGCCGACAAGGACGGGCAGGGCGCGGTCGAGGGTTATATCGTCTCCGCGAAGGGCGGCACGCTCGTGCTCGACGACGTCTCGCGCTTGCCGGATGCGCTGCAGTCGAAGCTCATGACCTTCCTGTCCACCGGCCAGGTCATGCCGGTCGGTGGCTTCGAGGCGGTCGAGGTGGACTGCGCGGTGCTCGCGATCCTGCGCGAGCCGGTCGCCGACGCCTTCGCCGAATCCCGGCTGCGAGAGGACCTCTACTACCGACTGGCCGAGGCGGTCGTCACGGTGCCGCCGCTGTCCGAGCGCGAGAACGACACGCTGGAGATCGCTGAACGCGCGGTGGCCGATCTGAACGCGCTCACCGGTACCGACAAGGCGCTGTCGGACGAGCTGCGCGAGCGCCTGCGGAGCTACGCCTGGCCCGGCAACGTGATCGAGCTCCGCAATACCCTGCGCGCCGCGTACGCGGGCACGGAGCCCGACGAGGAGATCGAGGTCGACAAGGTATTCGTGCCCGCCCTGTCCGACGGCAGTGCCGATCCCGCCGCCCATCTCGTCGGCAACAGCTTCTGGGAGGTCGAGAAGCGGCTGCTTCTCGCGACCCTCGAGTTCACCGGCGGAAACAAGCGGCAGGCCGCGAAGATCCTCGGCATCAGCCTGAAGACGCTCTACAACCGGCTGCACGCCTACGGCTGAGGCCGATGGCCCCGGTGCTACGATTGCCGGCCGCGATTCCGGAGTCCCGCATGCCTCTCTCGTCCGCCGTTCGTGCCGCCTCCCGGCACCGTGTGACCCCTTCCGGCGCGCCCGGCTGGCTGGCGCTGGCGATCGCGCTGCCGCTGTTCGCCGGCGCGTGCGAGAGCGTGTCGCTCGAGGGCATCACGCCCTCGCTCTCGGACGACTCGCCGCTCGCGAATGCGGTGATCGAGGCGCTGTCGGCGCACCCCGAACTCGCGCGCTTCTCGCTCAAGGCCCGATCGCTCGACGCGGGCACGGTCCGGCTCAGTGGGCTCGTCGACACCGATAGGCAGCGCGTGGCGGCCGAGCAGGCAGCGCTGGAGGTCCCCGGCGTGCGCTCTGTGGTCAACACGATCTTCCTGCTCGACTGACGGGCCGATCGTCGTGCGCACGCGAGACAACCGCCAGCGGTTCCTGATCGAGTCCTGTGACGTACGCGGTCAGGTCTGCCAGCTCGACGACACGTGGCGAGAGGCGCTCGCCCGGGTCGATTACCCGCCCGTGGTGCGCGACGTGCTGGGCGAGGCCTTCGTCGCGGCGCTGCTCCTGGCCGGCACCGTCAAGTTCGAGGGACGCATGACCCTGCAGGTGCGCGGCGACGGTCCGGTGCACCTGCTCGTCGTGCAGGTGACGGCCGACGGTCGCGCGCGCGGCCTGGCCCGCTGGAAGGCGGACTCGCTGCCGGCCGCGTCCACCGACGGGGTGGAGCTCGGCGCGCTGTTCGGCACCGAGGCGCGGTTGGTCATCACGATCGAGGCGACGCTGAAGGCCGAGCCCTATCAGGGCATCGTCATGCTCGAGGGCACACGGCTCGCCGATGCGCTCGCTCGCTACTTCCGCGACAGCGAACAGCTCCAGACCGAGCTCGTCATCGCCGTCGACGAGCGCGTCGCCGCCGGCGTGCTGTTGCAGAAGCTGCCGGCGCGCGAGCGCCTGCAGGACGGGGAAGGCCGCGATGCCGACGGGTGGCGTCGGGCCTCGATGTTGGCCGCCACCCTCGAACCGGTCGAGCTGCGCGAGCGCGCCGTGAGCGAGCTGCTGCACGCGCTCTACCACGAGGAGCGCGTTCGCCTGTTCGAAGAGTCACCGGTGCGCTTCGAGTGCAGTTGCTCGCGTGCCCGCACCGACGCCATGCTGCAAGGGCTGGGGCAGGCGGAGGTCGAGGACATCGTCGTCGAGCAGGGCGCGGTCGACATCACCTGCGAGTTCTGCGACGCCGACTATCACTACGATGCCGTGGACGTCGCCGCGCTCTTCGCCGGGGCGATCGAGGCGGACGAGGACGTCCAGCACTAGACCCGCCGGATCAGTGCCGTCCGGCGCATACCGGGCAATCCGGGCGCCGTGCGAGCCGGATCTCGTTCCACTCCATGCCGAGTGCATCGAACAGCACCAGCCGCCCGGCGAGCGACTCGCCGATTCCGCACAGGAGCTTGATCGTCTCGGTCGCCTGGACGCAGCCGATCATCCCGACCACCGGCCCGAGGATGCCGGCCTCGGCGCAGCCGTCCACGCCGTCGTCGTCCGCGTTCGCGGCGTAGAGGCAGCGGTAGCAGGGGGCCCCCGCGACGCGCGGATCGATGACCGTGACCTGCCCGTCGAAGCGGATCGCCGCGCCGCTGACGAGCGGGACGCCCGCCGCGACACAGGCGGCGTTGATCGCGAAGCGTGTCGGGAAGTTGTCGCTGCAGTCGACGACCACCGAGCAGCGCGGCACGAGTTCGGCGAGGTCGTCCGCGTCCAGACCGTGCTCGAGGGTTTCGATGCGGATGGCGGGGTCGATCGCATGGCAGGCCTCGCGTGCCGACTCGGTCTTCGCCATTCCGGCACGGGGCGTCGAGTGCGCGATCTGGCGTTGCAGGTTCGAGAGCTCCACCGTGTCGAAGTCGGCGAAGGTCAGGTGCCCCACGCCCGCGGCGGCGAGGTACAACGCGACCGGCGAGCCCAGTCCCCCGAGGCCGACCACCAGCACGTGAGCGCCGACGAGCTTCGCCTGGCCCGCCTCACCGATCTGCGGCAGGGAGAGATGGCGGGCGTGGCGGCGGTCGGCGGAGGGATCCATGAGACTGAAGCATATCGCGAGTATCATGCAGCCTCGTGAACTTCCTCGCCCATTCCGCGCTCGCCTACGACGACCCGGCGCTGCTCGCCGGACAGTTCGCGGGCGACTTCGTGCGGGGGCGGGACCTCTCGGCCTACCCGCCGCGCGTGGCCACGGGCATCCGCCTGCACCGTCGGATGGATGCCTTCACCGACGCGCACCCGGCGGTGGCGGCGGCGCGGGCGTCGTTCGATCCGGCGCTTCGCCGGCATGCCGGCATCGTGATGGACGTCGTGTTCGATCACCTGCTCGCCCGCGATTGGCCGGCCCCTGCGGGGCGTGACCTCGCGACGCACGCCCGGTGGGCGGACACGGCATTGTCCGTGCACGCGTCGGTGCTGCCCGCCTCGCTCGCGCGGTTCGCGGACGACGCGCGGCGCACCGGACTGCTCGAGGGCAACGCGAACGTCGCGGCCATCGGCGAGACGCTCGAGCGCTTGTCGCGGCGTTCGCCACGCATGGCAGTACTCACGCTCGCGGCGGCTCGGGGGCCGTCGTTCGTCGCGCCGCTGGAGGCGGTCTTCGCCACGCTCTGGCCGGCACTGAAGGCGGCGACCGACGAGCGCCTTGCCGCGCTCGACGGGGAGGTGCGGGGAGGCGAGGCCCGCGAGGGAGCGAGTGGCGTCGCAGGCGGTGAGGAGGGCAACGACGGGCGCGACGGCCGCGACATGACGACGAACGGACGACGGAGAGACTGACGATGGCGAGTGGCAGCGGCAAGTCGAACAAGGGCAGCTCGAGCACGGCGATCGTGCCCGCGAACCCGCCACGGCGTCCGGAGAAGTTCCGTCGACCGGACAGCGGCACCACGCCGCTCGGCAATCGCGAACTCTCCTTCCTCGCCTTCGACGAGCGCGTGCTCGCGCTCGCGAGTGACGAGAAGGTCCCGCTGCTCGAGCGCCTGCGTTTCCTCTGCATCTCCAGCAGCAACCTCGACGAGTTCTTCGAGGTGCGCGTCGCCGGCATCAAGCAGAAGATCCTTGGCGGGGTGGAAGGCGCCGGCATCGACGGGCTCTCGCCGCAGCAGGAGTTGAACGCCATCACCGCGCGGGCGCACGCCCTCGTCGAGCACCAGTACGCGCTGCTGAACGAGGTGCTGCTGCCCTCGCTCGCCGACGAGAACATCCGCTTCTTCGCCCGTCAGGAATGGGACTCGCGCATGAGCGAGTGGGTGGCCGAGTATTTCGAGCGGGATATCGCCCCGGTGCTCTCGCCCCTCGGGCTGGACCCCGCGCACCCGTTCCCGCGCCTGACCAACAAGAGCCTGACCTTCATCATCGACCTGAAGGGACGAGACGCCTTCGGGCGTGACCCGGGCTTCGCGCTGTTGCGCGCGCCGCGTTCCCTGCCGCGCGTGATCCCGGTGCCGCCGGACATCTGCGGACTGCCGCACGGCTTCGTGTTCCTTTCCTCCATCGTGCACTCGCAGATCACCCACCTGTTCAACGGCATGGAGCCGCTCGGCGTCTATCAGTTCAAGGTGACGCGCAACAGCGATCTCTACGTCGAGCAGGAGGAGGTGATGAACCTTCGGCGCGCACTCGAGAGCGAGCTGGTGCAGCGAAACTTCGGCGAAGCTGTGCGGCTCGAGGTCGCGGCGAACTGCCCGCCGCGCATCGTGAAGTACCTGCAGCGTCAGTTCCGACTCGGCGACACCGACGTCTATCGCGTCGACGGACCGGTGAACCTCAATCGTCTGGTGGCCATTCCCGACGAGATCGACCGCCCCGACCTGAAGTACGCGCCGTTCACGCCGCACATCGCACCGGCCTTCGAGACCGGCAGCAACATCTTCGACCTGATCGCGCAACGCTCGCCGATCGTTTTCCATCACCCCTACGAGTCCTACGTGCCGGTGATCGAGTTCGTCCGCCAGGCGGCGTCGGACCCGGACGTGCTCGCGATCAAGCAGACCCTCTATCGCACCGGCGAGAAGTCGCTGTTCGTCCAGGCGCTGATGGAAGCCTCGCGCGCGGGCAAGGACGTGACCGTGGTCATCGAGCTGCGCGCCCGCTTCGACGAGGAGGCGAACATCCACCTCGCCAACCGCTTGCAGGAAGCGGGTATCCAGGTGGTGTACGGCGTCGTCGGGTTCAAGACGCACGCGAAGATGCTGCTGGTCGTGCGCCGGGAGAAGAACAAGCTCGTGCGCTACGTGCACGTCGGCACGGGCAATTATCACGCGACGACCGCCCGTGCCTACACGGATGTCAGTCTGCTGTCCTCGAGCAAGGGTCTTACCGACGACGTCCACAAGGTCTTCCTGCAACTCACCGGCCTCGGCCAGGCGCTCGACATGAAGCAGATCGTGCAGGCCCCGTTCGCCTTGCACCGCTTCGTGATCGAGCGCATCGCCGAGGAGACGCGCATCGCGAGCGAGGGCGGACAGGGGCACGTGATCGCCCGCATGAACTCGTTGGTCGACGCGGGCGTCATCAACGCGCTGTATCTGGCGTCGCAGTCCGGCGTGCGGGTCGAGCTCGTGGTGCGCGGCATCTGCATGCTGAAGGCGCAGGTCCCCGGGCTGTCGGAAAACATCCGGGTGGTCTCCGTCCTCGGGCGCTTCCTGGAGCACTCCCGCGTGTTCTGGTTCGGTGGTGGCGGCAAGGAGTCGCTGTACCTCTCGAGCGCCGACTGGATGCCGCGGAACTTCTTCAATCGCGTCGAGATCGCCGTACCCGTCGAGGGCGAAGCGCGTCGACGCATCAAGGAGGAAGCGCTGGATGTCTACCTTCGCGACGATGCCTTCGCCTGGGACATGGACGCGAATGGCGAGTACGTGCGCCGACAGCCGGGCGAGGACGGCGTGTTCAGTGCCCAGCAGACCTTGATCGAGAAGCTCGACGGGAGCTACCCGCACGATTGAGGCGTCCGGCCGGGCGGTCGCCGGCACGTCGACTCGCGTGTATCGGGCGGCCGGAAACATGATCGGCGGAGGGGAAGCCCGCCGCTCCTCCGTGGTAGCGTGCGCGGCATCTGCCTCGACCATGCCCTCGGCCCCGTCCATGCCGCTCCGATCGTCACGATTCCGCTCCCTCGCGATGCCGCTCCTCGCCTCGCTCGCCCTGGCCGCCTGCAGCGACTCGACGTCGCGCGCGTCGCCAGTGCCCGTCGATGACGGGTTCGAAGGCAGCGCGAACGGCGCCGGGGGCGTCCCTGTGTCGGGTGTCGCCGATGAGTCGGGTGTCGCCGACGAGTCGGGTATCGCCGATGAGTCGGGGGCAGATTCCTCGACCGCGGCGACCGGGCCGACCGTCGACGAGAACGCGGGCCCAGGGTCGGGCGCTGTCGGCGACATGGGCCGGGACGGCGTCGACGGTGATCCCGCCCCGGAGTCGGACGGCGGGCCGCTCGAGCAGGAACCCGTTGCCGGCTCGACGGAGGAAGCACCTGCCGACACCCGGCCGGAGCGCGAGCTGCCGGTCGGTCCGGTCGGTCCGGTCGATCTCGCGAGATTCTACGGGGCCGATGGCTACGACGCCGTCGACGTGACGGCCGTGACCGTGACCACGCTCCCCGGTACGCCCGGCCCTTGCACCGTCGCCGTGAGTGACGGCTGTACCTTTGCCGACGTGCTCGCCGACATCGACGGCGACGACGCCTTCGAGGCCGAGATACCGGTGCGCTTCGCCGCCGACGACTACGCCGAGTCCGGTGCGGTGGACACCCCGAACGCGGAACTGCGCCAACGTGGGGCCACGTCGCGAACCGCGCCTCAGAAGTCGTTTCGCGTGAAGCTCGACAAGGCGGCACCGCTCTGGCGCGGCGAGCGGCGGCTGCAGCTCAACAAGCATCCCTTCGATCGAAGCCGCATGCGGAACAAGCTCGCCTTCGACCTGATGCAGGGCGTGCCGGAACTCGCGAGCCTGCGCACACAGTTCGTGCAGCTGGCCATCGACGACGGGACGGGGCCGGTCGATCAGGGCCTCTACACGCACGTGGAGCATGTCGGGCGCGAGTACCTCCTCAATCGCGGATTCGACGCGGACGACGGGCTCTACAAGGCGGAGGAACTTCAGTTCCAGCCGTCCGAGCTGGCCTCGCTCGCGCTCGGTGCCGACGGCGAGCCGCTCGACGAGGCCGCGTTCGAGGCCGTGGTCTCGATCAAGCGCGGCGACGATCACGCACCGCTCGTCGAGGCGATCACCGCCGTGTCCGACCAGCGTGTCCCGTTCGCCCGCACGCTCGACGCGCGCTTCGAGCGTGACAACGTGCTCGCCTGGCTCGCCTCGAACATCCTGCTCGGACAACAGGATGTCGGTTCGCAGAACTACTACCTCCGCCGCCCGATCGACTCGCCGCGGTTCAGGTTCCTTCCCTGGGACTACGACAACGCGTTTCGCACCGAGCCCGAGCTGGTCGATTCGTTCGCGCCGGCGGCGCTCCGCGCACGCCTCGCGCACGGCTTCGCGCGCTGGCACGACAATCTGTTCACGCGTCGTTTCCTTCAGGAACCCGGCACCTACGAGGCCCTGGTGCAGACGGCGCGGACGCTGCGAGCCGGCCCGCTCTCGGGTGCCGAGGTCGACGCGCGCGTCGCCTCCTACGCCCCGCTGATCCGCCCGATCGTCGCGCGTGCGCCCGACATCGGCAACGTGGCCGGCGTGCGCGAACCGGCGAACATGGGGGTCTGGGACGCCGATGTGGCCTCGCTCGCCGGGACGGTGCAGTCGAACCTCTCGCATCTGCTCGACGGTCCGCACATGCCGCTGCCCCCGTTCCTGAAGACGCCGCTGTCACGCGTCGGCGGGGCAGTCCTGTCGTGGGAGCCCGCCTTCGCCGTCTCCGGCGGCACGCTCGTCTACGACGTCGCCGTCGCCTCGTCCCCGGACTTCGCGCCCGGCACGATCGTGCTCGAGGCGAACGACGTGGCCGATTCCGGTGGAGGCGTCGCACCGTCGGATCCGGATAGACGGGTGCAGCTCGCGGTCGAGCTCGCCGCCGGCGAGTGGTTCTACCGGGTGGTCGCCCGCGTGCGCGACGACGGTGCGAATGCGCTCTGGCAGATCGCCAACAACACGCTGGTCGTGGAGGGGCAGACCTTCGTCGGCCTCAGGGCGTTCACCGTTCGCTGAAGGCCGGTCGCCATGGTGAAGCCCCGTCCCACGAACGACCGAGGCTCGCCGATCGCTCCCACGCACGACGTGATGTTCGTTCAGGAAGCGATGCGCTCGCTCGGCCTCTACCACGGCCCGGTCGACGGTATCCCCGGTGCGAAGACCATGGGTGCCGTGGCGAAGTACAAGCGCCGACACGGCCTCTTCGTCGACAAGACGATGGACGCCGACTTCGTCGCGCACGTGCGCGAGCGCACCTGACCGAGCGCACCTGAGACCGGGGCCGTGCCGGAAGGTCGGCGCGCGGAACCCGGACGCGCCGAGGTCGGGCGTGCGCCTTTGCGTCATGAAGTCGATCACGAAGTGGACCACCTCCTTGATATGGTGGTCCACTTCCCGCATCATCGGTCGACAAGCAGCTCACGAACCGAGGAGGACGTCTGCGTGCGAGCCGAAGAAGAGAGCGATGTCGATGCGGTCCTGCAGGAACTTCGCCCCATGAGCCGGACCAGCCCCTGGCGGGTGCGGGACGCCAAGGCCAAGCTGACCGAAGTGATGAGTTCCTGCCACGACGGTTCGATCGAGGTGATCGGGCTCCGCGATCCGGTCGTGATGATGTCCGTTCGGGAACTGTCCCGCATCGTCGCCCGTTCCACCGGACCGCGCACCTGGGGCGCGCTGTTCGCCCCCAGCGAGGGCCTGCCCGGCAGTGGCGTGACGCTCGAGGTGCCCGAGGAACACGAGGCGCCGCCCCTGGCGCTGGCGAGTGGCGAGCGATAGACGGCACACCGGGACCGACCTTCCGGATCGAGCGACGACCGCCCCGTGGCCCGCTACCTCCTGAGCACCCAGTCCCTCGTCGAGCTGGTGCGCCGCGACCCTGAGCAGCCTGTCGCGCGCTGGGCCGGTACGCTCGACGAGCACCTGCACGAGCTGCTCGTCAGTGTCGTCTCCATCGGGCAGTTGAAGGCGGCGCTGCACGCCCTGCCGGCGCACCGACCGGAGAAGGTGCCGCTGACAGAGAGCTTCGAGGACGCCCTGCACCAGTTCGCCGCGCGTCGCTGCATCCTCGATTTCACGACCCGCTGCGCGCTCAAGTGGAGCGAGCTCGTCGCACTCCCGCTCGACTGGACCGATCCCGTGACGGCAAGGACCGTCTCGTTGCCGTCCCTGAACCGCCAGATCGTCGCGCAGGCACTTGCCGACGATATCCCCATCGAACTGGTCGAGGCGCCGCAGCCCTGCCATGCGACGCTGCGTGCGCTCGGCCTGCGCGTGCATCATCCGTGAGCGATCGGGAGTCACCCTCGCCGGTGTCGCTCGGGGACGGTCCGCCGCCGGCGTCGGCCGAACCGCGGCGAGTGCAGATCCTCGCCCTGACCGGCGGTGGCTTCCGCGGCCTGTTCACCGCCCGCCTGCTCGAGCGCATCGAGGCGGACGGCGTCCCGTTCGGCGCCTGCGTGAATCTCTTCGCCGGCACCTCGATCGGCGCGCTCGTCGCCGGCGCACTGGCGGTCGGTGTGCCGGCGAGCACCGTGCGCGAGCGCATGCAGGCGCACGGCCCGGCGATCTTCCCCGAACGCAGCTGGCTTGCCGGGCGGACGCCGCTCGCGCTGCGCGGCCTGTTCGCCGCCCCGTATCACCCCGAGCCTCTCGCCGAGGCCATCGACGCGGTACTCGGCGATCGCGCGGGGATCACGCTCTCCGAGATACACACGCCGCTCGTCATCCCCTGCATGAGCTACACCCGTGCCGGCGCCCGGCTGCTGCGTTCGGCCGGGCTTGCCGGACGGGACGCGGACGAGATCACGTTGAAGGAGGCGATGCTCGCGAGCGCTGCCGCACCCACATACTTCCCGCCACGGCTCGTGCGTGGCGAGGTGCTCGTCGACGGCGCGATCGTCGCGAATGCCCCCGAGGCGGTCGCGACGCTCGAACTCCTGGCGCACGGGCGCCATCCGCTCGATCGCATCCATGCGCTCGGCATCGGGACCGCATCGGCCTCCCAGGCCAGACCGCCCGCCGAGTTCGGTGAGCCGGGCAAGCTCGGCTGGGCCGCGCGCTCGCTCGTCACCGTCGCGATGGCCGCGCAGGAGGATCTGGCCGTGCGCCAGTGTCGGGCCCTGCTCGGCGAGCGCTACCGCCGGCTCGATGCGAAACCGTCGCCGTATCAGGGCGCGGCGATCGCCCTCGATCGGGCGGACGCGACGGCCAGCGCGACCTTGCTGGACCTTGCGGACACGCTGCATTCGCGGCTCGCGCGGGAGGACGATGGCGCGTGGTTGCGCCGATTCATGCTGCATCGCGTCGAGTCGACACACGCGACCTGAATCCCCGGGGGGGCAGAGTCTCGAACGGATCACGAAATCTGCATTCCTCGCCGCCGGCCCGACGGACAGTCGCGATCCCCCGTGTACGATCGACTGCCTGACTCCGGGAGAAAAGAAGATGAAGACTCGTGCATCGTGCCGAACGCTGGCGGCCGGCGTGATCGGCGCCCTGATGAGCGTCACCCTCGGCGGGACGGCCTTCGCCCAGGCCGACGAGAACCTGATGGTGTATTTCGGGGTCGGCAGCACGTCGATCTCGGACGAGCAGGCCGAGGTGCTCGATCAGGCCGCGCGTCTCTTTCGCGAGGGCTCGCCGCTGGTCATGATCCTCTCCGGCGGCACCGACACGCTCGGCTCCGCAGCCCGCAACCTCTCCCTCTCGGTCAGTCGGGCCGAAGCGGTACTCGAAGGTCTCATCGCACGTGGCATCCCGGTCGACCGGCTGCAGGTCGCCGGCCGCGGCGAGACCGACCTGAACGTCGAGACCGACGACAGCGTGGCCGAGGCGCAGAACCGCTACGTCGAGATCACCTGGCGCTGACATGAGCGACCGCTGTAACCCTGCCGTCTCGCGCGTGGCGTCCCGGACGTCTCGCTGCCGCGGTCTCGTCCCGGGCGCGCTGGCTGCCGTCTTGTCCGTCGCGTCGTTCACCGGGGCGGCGCGCGCCGCGACGCTTGCCGACGCACAGGCCGCGTTCGATCGTCGGGACTACGCCGACGCGGTCGAACTGTGGCGTGAACTTGCCCGCAGCGGCCTGCCGGAAGCCTCGTTCCAGCTCGGACTCGTCAGCGATCTCGGGCTGGGCGTCGCACCGGATCCGGACGAGGCGTTCCGGCGCTATCTCGAGGCCGCGGAACGCGGACATGCGGGCGCGCAATTCAACGTCGGCGTCATGCTCGACAGCGGTACCGGGCCGCTGTCGAGCCCGTCCGCGGCCGCCACCTGGTACGCCCGCGCCGCAGCGAAGGGCTTCGCCCGCGCCGAGTACAACCTCGCGCTGATGTACACCGATGGCAACGGCGTGCCGCGGAACATCGGCCTCGCCGAGGCGTGGCTGAGCCGAGCCGCCGCCACGCTGTCCGCTGCCGGCGAGCGCCTGGAGAAGCTTCGCGCCGTCGACCGGGTGCCGAGTTCACGCCCTTCCGCACCGGTTCCGCTCGGTGCCTCCGTGCTCGTCGGCGCCGACGGGCGACAGAGCCTCGAACTGGTCTGGACCGCGAGCGAGCAGCCGCCCGGTACGCGCTACTTCGTCGAGCTGGACGGCGAGAGCGTGCCGCTCGATGCCGACCGCGGCGAGCCGCTCGCTGTCTCTGCCACGGTCATGCCCCTGCCCGACGGAAGGCCGCGCGAATGGCGTGTGCTCGCCTTCGAGGGCGACGCGTTCGCCGTGTCCGACTGGCAACCCCTGTTCGGCGGGGAGATCGAGCCGCGTCCCGCCGGCACCGTGGCGATCCGCTTCGGACCGGACGACGCCCGCGCCCGGGACGTCGCGACGACCTTGGCCGAAAATCTGATGCGCGACGGTCTCGAAGTCGATTCGGCCGAGGTGGGAGACGTCGAGATCGTCGAGAGCGGCGTCCGCTACTTCTTCAGCGAAGATGAAAGGCTGGCACGCGAGGTCGCCTCCTCGCTACCGCTGCTCTCCGGCCAGGCCGTGTTCTGGTCCGACCCCGGGCGTGAGCCTGGCACGGTCGAGGTCCGGCTGCGCGGCGGGTCGACGCTCTGATCCCGACGGACGTTGCCCCCGCGCGACGATTCCGGCCACGTGCGGCTCCTGTCCGAAAGTCGCGCCGCGCGACGTTGACGCGACCGGCCGGCTCGCATTGAATGAGCGGGACGCAGCCGGTGGCCGCGTCGTCCCGCCTCATTGGCCCGAGACACGTTGCCATGGTCAACCGATACCTGCGCATCAGGCCGGACAAGTCGCTTCGCCTTGCGATGAAGAAGGCGTTGGCCGACGGCAAGTTGACCTTCGATGACGTGACGAACATCCTGGATGCCGCGCTCGACTACGATCGCGTCACCGACCGCGAGTACCGCGACCTGAAGCGATTCGTTCGCAAGGAGTCCGCGCTCGGCTATCTGGCGGTGAAGATCGAGTTCTGGCTGTCGCATCACTACCCGCTGACGCCACTCCCGGTCTATCCGCACGGTGACGTGTACCAGCTGGTCGGCAGGAAGCCCATCGGCACCCACCAGTGCGCCGCCATCGTCCAGTACAGCCAGCGCGCGGGCAAGGCACGCACCTGGCGGGAGGGCGACAAGGTGCGCGGCAATCTCTCCCTCGCCAAGGGCACGCCGATCGCGACGTTCGTCGACGGCTTCTACCCGAACCGGAATCACGACAATCACGTCGCCTACTACCATTCGCAGACCCCGAAGGAGGTGTACGTCATCGACCAGTGGACGGGGGAGAAGAAGATCCACATCCGTCCCCTGCCGTTTCTCGGTACGCACCCGTCGGGCCTCTACAAGCGCCCGAGCAACAACGGCGATGCGATGTCCGTGATCGCTCGCAAGAAGGGGTAGCCGAGGCGCCCGATCGTCGTCGCGGACGCGCGCCCCGCTCGTGCAAGGCGCTCAGCGGCAGGCTTCGCGCGCCGCTCCCAGCTGTCGCGACTTCTTGAGGAAGTCGAAGTCGAGCGCGTTGGTGCGCGAGCAGACCGTCGCGGTGTTGCCGACGTACTCGATGCCGAAGACGGCCTTGCCGGCGGCGACGAACGGGCTCAGCAGCTCGCACTCGTCGTAGACGTTGCAGCTCTCGTTCGTCGCGAAGTCGAACCAGGGCTCGAGTTCCGCCACCTGTCCGAGGTCGTTCTTGAGACCGATCGACAGCCCGCGCGCATGGGCGGCGTCCGCCAGGAAGCGGTTGTAGACGAGCTGATCGTCGAACGTCAGCGGCCGGCCGGTCGCGTTGCTGTAGCCGTCGATGTTGTCCGGGTCCACGGCGTCGCAGCCCTTCGCCGCGGCCAGGTCCAGGCGTGCCTCCATGATCGGGGCGAGGGCGTCGAGGGCGGCGACGTTAAGCCACTTCTCGCCCGGCCAGTTCGCCATGTTCGCGCCGAGCGCGCGCGCCGGGAACTGTCCGGCATCGGGACGCCAGTCCTCCCAGCTGCCCGCGCTGAAGTAGCAGACCACCGCGCGCCCGTCGGCGTGCAGCGCGTCGATGCGACTCTTCGGCGTGTCGAACAGGTCGAGGTTGTACATGTCGACATCGAGCGAGAGATCGATCGCGCCGGTGTACTGGATCTGCCACGAGGTCCCGGGAGCGGGCCGCCAGCGGCCGTCGTCCGATGCCGGCGCGGACAAGGCGGCCTCCGGGGCAGGCGCCGTCGTCGTCGTCGGGGCTGGCGCGACCGACTCGACGGGCGATCGTGCCGTCGTCCGCACCCGCAACGCGAGATAGTCGAGATCCGCCGCATCCCCGGCGCGCGGCGCGCGCAGTCGAAGCCTCACCCGGCCGAGTTCGTCGACGTAGTCGGCGTCCTGGCCGGGCACCTCGAAGCGCTGCGTCGCCCACCGCCAGTCCGGCGCATCGACGTTGTCGCCGATGAGCTGCCAGCGATTGCTCCGGGCATTCCTGATCGACCAGTCCCAGCGCCGGAACTCGCGGGTCGGGCCCTTGTAGTTCGTCTCGACCGTCAGCGTGCGCAGTCGCTCGTCGAGCTGATCGACCGGCAGCTCGAAGTCGAAGTCCGCGACGAGGCCGTTGCCGGAGGCGTAGAACTCGACGTAGTCCGCCCAGCCGTCCGAGGTACCGCGCTGACTCCGCTCGGCCAGCACGCCGACGCCCTGCGAGCTGGCCGACCCGCGAACCACCTGCAGGCTGATCGGGGCGAGCGTCGTCGTCGTGGCTGCTGCGACACCCGGGTCGAAGGCCAGCGCCGCGAACGCGAGAACGGGCAGCAGGGGCAGCGCGGGCAAGCGACGGGCGAGTGAAGTACGGCCAGGGGTGCGGGGCATCATCGGGGGATCCGTGGTGGCGAGAGTGTCCGGATGATGCCGGTATCTTGACGCGCGTGGCGTCTCCATTCGGATAGGGTGCGCTGCCCGGTCGGTCCTCCGACGGCGCGAGCCGCCCGATCTCCCTCGCGTCGAGCCGCGGCGTCCGACCTGCCCCCGTCGTCGGGCAGACACTCCAGCCGGCCGTGTCGACAGTCGTCTTGCCACCCGCAGGTCCTTTTACCGAGATGAGACCAGAGCCCTTCTCCTAGTGTGACGGCCTGCACGGGACACCCGCTGGTCGGCGTCCGTCGTCGCAGACAGGACCGGCGTGCGCGCCGGTGACCCCGTGTCCGTGGAGTGACCATGACGCCAGAAACCGCGTGCGTACGTCCGGGGGCCGACGGCGCCTGCGATGGCGCTCCCGCCGCTGCCCGGACCCGGACGAAAGCGGCAGCGCCCGCACCGTCGGAAACGCGCGCCATCGCGCTTGCCGGCCTCGCCTCGCTGCTGCTCGTCTTCGCGCCGGGACCGCTGCTCGCACAGACGGACGCTTCCTGCGGCGACGACGTGAGCGAGGTCTGCGGCGCGCCCGCGGACACGAATCCCGCACTTTCGTGACGCTTCGCTGGACGCCGAGGGCCGGCAGGTCGTGCGGGCGGCCACGCCGAGCCTCGGGGTCCTTCGCGAGTCGGCCGACGGGGAGTACGACTGGGACCTGCCCGACGGCCGGACGTTGTCGTTCCGCGGCTCCTGGCTTGTGCGTATCGACTACCTCGGCAAGGCGCACCTGGCGTTCTACTACAAGCGTGGCCGGCTCGCCCGCGTCACCGACGAGGTCGGGCGGGTGCTCGCCCTCGAGTACACCGAAGGCCGTCCGGGACTCGAGGGCTACGACACCCGCACCGACGTGGCGGCCGCCGGGCACCTGAGTCGCGTGATCCTGCCCGACGGTCGGGCGATCGACTACGCCTACGACAACACCCACAACCTCACTCGCGTGTCCTTCGCCGACGGCACCGAGCGGCGCTACCACTACGAGGACGCGCTCTGGCCACATCAGCTGACCGGCATCACCGATCGCACCGGCGAGCGGTACGCGAGCTGGCGCTACGATGAAGCGGGTCGCGCCTCGTTCAGCGGGCACGCGAACGGGGTGGAGCGCGTGGCACTCACGTACGTCGACACGGCCGGGGGCGAGGCGGGCAGCACCGTCGTCACCGACAGCCTCGGTCGGACGAGTCGCTACGACTGGCGGCGGGCAGGCGACAGCGGTCACGCCTTGTTGCTTGGCGGAGAAGGTCCCGGTTGCGCCACCTGCCCCGACCCGGACGTGCGCTACGGCTACACCGACGATCTCCAGGTGGCCAGCGCCACCCGCCCCGACGGCAGTGCGCGGCTCCACGACCACGACCCGGCCGGACGACTGTCGAGCGTCCGCGAGACGGCGCCCGACGGGACCGAACGACTCGTCGTGCGCTACGCCTACGAAGGCGACGTCGACCCGCGGCCGGTCCTGATCGCGCGTCCGAGCATCAACCCGGACGGCGAGCGCACCACCGCGATCGAGCGCGATGCGGACGGCCTCGTGACCCGCGTCGTCGAGCGCGGTTTCGCGCCGCGCGGCGTCGACGGTACGACCTTCGAGCCGATCGAACGGGCGATGACGTTCACGCACGCGGACGGCGAACTGGTGGCCGTCGACGGGCCGCGCGAGGACGTCGAGGACATCACCCGCTTCACCCGGGACGCGCTCGGTCGCATGACGCGCGTGACCACGCCGGACGGACGGACCGTCACGCTGAGCGAGTTCGACGCCGATCGCCGTCCGACCGCGTTCACGATCGGCGAGGCGAGTCCGGTGCGGGTGCGCTACGACGACGCAGGGCGGGTGAGCCGTGTCGAGCGCTTCGGTCGCGGGATCGACTACCGGCACGATGCCGAGGGCCGACTCATCGGCGTGACCGACGAGGACGGTCGCGTCACCCGCTTCGATCACGACACGGCCGGACGACTCGTGCGCGTGACCGACGACCTCGGCCGGGTCACCGAGATCGAACTGGACGATGAGAGCCGGCTGGTCGGTCAGCGGACCTTCGGCCTCGACGGCCTGCCGTTCGAGAGGCTCGCCCGGGTGTTCGACGCCGAAGGTCGGCTCACGTCGACCCGGCGCACGAGGAACGACGCCGACGGTAGCCTCGTCGAGCGGACGCGCGAACACGAGTACGACGAGCACGACCGCCTGGTCGCGCTGGTGGATCCGTACTCCGGCGCACGGGTGGGCTTCGGCCATGACGCGTTCGGCGGCATCGCGAGCGTCACCGGCGTGGACGGTTCGCGTGCGCGCCTGGCCCGAGACGCCGCCGGCCAGGACGTGGCGTTCATCGATCCGCGCGGCGTGGAGACGCGGCACCTGAAGGATGACTTCGGCCGAACCGTCGCGATTCTCTCGCCCGACGGCGGCACGCGGCGATTCAGGCTCGATCCGGCCGGCAACCCCGTCGAGGAGACGGACGCGGCGGGCCGACGCGTCACCCGCCGCTGGGATGCCGCGAACCGACCGGTGCGCGTCGTGCGTCCGGACGGCACCACCACGCTCGCCTACCACCCCGACAACGGCCAGCTCGTCCGCATCGAGAACGGGACCGGCGTGGAGACCTTCGAGCACGATGCCGACGGGCATCTGCTCGTGCATGCACGGCTGATGGACGGGCGACGATTCGTCACCCGCTACGAACACGATCCGTCGGGACGCCTGATCCGGCAGATCCTCCCCGACGGACAGACGCTCCGCTTCCATTACCACGAGGCGGGAGCCGAGCGCGGCCAGCTGCGCGCCGTCACACGGGAATCGCTTCGAGGCTTGCGGCAGGAGACGCTGCTGGCCGAGATCGACACCGACGCCCGGGACGGCACCAGTGGCCACATCGCCCACAACGGCCAGCGCACCCGACGCGCTTTCGCCGCTGACGGCACGCCGACGTCGGTGGAAACCGGCCAGAGCTTGCGACTCGACTACCGCTTCGACGCGAACGGCAACATCGCCGGCATCGACGAGAACGGGCTCGTGCAACGCTACGCCTACCGGAGCGGTCGGCTGAGCGTCGCGAGCACGATACTCGGCGACTTCGCCTGGCGTTACGACGCGAGCGGGAACCGACGCGCATCGGCGACCCGCCCCCCGGGCGAGGACGTGCGCAGCACCGACTACCGGCACGATGTCGGCAATCGCCTCGCAGCGACCACGGATCGCCTCGGCGGCGAGCGCACGACGCGGCTCCGCGACGCTTCCGGTCTGCCGACCCGCATCGGCGAGCGCCGCTACGAATACGACAGCGAACAGCGTCCCGTGCGTGTGTTTGACGGCGATACCTTGCTCGCCGAGTACGCCTACAACGGCTTCGGCGAACGCGTTCGGAAGATCGTCCACGACGGCGGAGAACGCCGCGTCACCTGGTTTCTGTACGACGGCGAGCGTCTGAGCACCGAGATCGACGGCGCGACGGACGAGATGCGCCAGACCGTGCAGGTCGACGGTCGGGCGGCGATCCACTTCGTCGGCCGGGCCGTGTACGCGGTGCACACCGATCACCTCGGGACGCCGCGCCTGTTGAGCGACGCGGACGGCGAGATCGTCTGGCGTGCCCGCTACGCACCGTTCGGCGAAGCGACGGTCGACGTGGAGCGCGTGCGATTCGAGCACCGCCTTCCCGGTCAGTACCACGACGCCGAGACCGGGACCCACTACAACTACCGCCGCGACTACGACCCGGCCACCGGTCGCTATCTCCAGCCTGACCCGAGCGGCATGGAAGGCGGACCGAACGCGTTCGCCTACGCCGCGAACGACCCGCTGGCCCGCACCGACCTTCGTGGCCTCAAGCCCGACCCACACCCGTGGCAGGCCGGGCGGGACGGTACGGTCGTCACCCAGGCGCAGTACGAGAGGCTCACCGAACTCGCCGCCACCGGAAGGTCGGCCGAGTTCCACGACCTCATGCACGAACTCACCGACCACACCGTGTTCGCCGATCTGGCAGCCGCCTACCGAAGCGGTGGGCTCGGACCGAGCGGACGCTTCCTGGAGTCGGTCTTCCTGCAGAACGGACTGCCGCAGATCGAGCACATCGGCTGCGTGTCGCCCACCGAGGGCATCTACGAGATACCCGAACCGAGCGTCTTCGTCGAAGCCGCGTTTCAGGCGGCTGGGGTCAAGCGTGCGGTGTTCGGCTTCTTCGGCGCGATCCTGGACTTCGGGGTCGACATCATCGACCTGAACTACGACCTGTCGATCTACGGAACCCTCGGGGATCTGCTCCGCGAGCTGTATCCCGACGCCGACATTCCCGCCTGGGTGCCGAGCGCCAAGGACGGGCACGCGACCATCGAGGCCGGCATCTCGCTCGCCGAGGCGATCTTTCGCGAGCCGTCGCTGATCTGGGACGCCATCCGGGATCCGATCGTCGCGGACTGGGCAGCGGGGCGGTACGCGGAGGTGGTGGCGGGCGTCGTGCTGGAGGTCGTGTCCTTGCCGCTCGCGATCACCAAGGGGGCGAGCGTCGCGAGGTTGACCGACCTCCTGGTGTCCGTTCGACGGGGCGACATCGTCCAGCCCGGCGACTTCGCAGAGGTCATCGGTCAGCTGACGCGGCAGGCGCGTCTGGACGGCGCCTCTCTGGACAACGTGATCCTCGCTGCCCGTGAAGCCGGTGTTCTCGACGATGTGCTGACGAGTGGCCAGCTACGCGGCTACGAGCTCGACGACCTGGTCGCGGCGGGACACCTGACTCCGGAGGAGGCCGCGCGGGCGGTGACGTTGCCGGCACCACCTTTCCGGCCTGATTTCGACGAGCACGTCGTACGTGGCGAGCGGGTCCAGAATGCCAGGGGGGACGACGTACCGAGGATCACCAGTGCGGGGTCGATCAGTGGGACGCACAACGCCGACAATTTCGCCGAGGTGATGCGGAACCCGCGAGGCACGCAGCCGGCGACCCCGGGGCAGACCGTCGACAGCGAATTCGTCAGGAACGCGGACGGAGAGGTGATCGGCGAACACATGACGTATCGTGTGCCACAGGTACACGGAAACGGCCCGGATCGCGGCAACCCGGTGCGCGACGCCGATGGCAACGTCGTCTACAAGCCTGCGCAGGAAAAGACCGTCTACTACCCGAACGTGATCTCGGACCAGCAGATGCTCGGCCGGCTGGAGGACGCCGGCACGCGCTTTTTCGACACCAACGCAGCGGCAATGCGTACATCCGGTCAGAACGCGACGGTCGGGACGCTGGTGGAGGATGGGCTCGAATACGTCATGTACCTGAAAACCGACGCGGCCGGCAACGTCTTCGTCGACAACGTGCACCTGAAGAACTGACGCTCGTCAGACAAGGCGGCCGCCGACGCCGTCAACGCATGCATTTTCTCCACGAATCATGATCATTCTCGCCACCGGCATTCAGTGGGACCGGAACTATGGGGACATCATCTCCCGGGAGGTGATTCGACTCGAGGACATCCTGCCGAGGTCCGGGAGGCGATACGCGTTCACCTTCCCCGCGAGCGACCCTGTCGAATCCGGGCACGTTCGCCTGCTCTGGATGCCCCCGGCGTCGGCGGAGAACGGGTGGTCCGAGGTTCCCTGGGAGATCTCGAGCAGCCAGGTCGTCGAGGGCACGGTCGAGCCACTGGAGCCCGGGTGCGCGGCGATCGACGTGGACAAGGTGCTGGATCTACCGTCGGCGATGAGGGAGGTTCTGCCCGACGAGCGTTTCGCGTTCCCGACGGCCGTGTCGAACGCAGGGATCCATGAAAACGTGTGGCGACGGTGCAAGCGCTCGCGGGTGGCGAAGGTCGGCACCTTCCACTATCTGGGCGCAACCTTCGGGAGCGCAGGCGCGCAGCTCGAGGCGATTCTCGAGGACACGGGAAACGACCTCGTGTTGCGCCTTCATGCGTTCACGTCACCCGGCTCGGTAACGATGACGCTCGTCGACTACCGATTGAGCGACGACGAGTCCGCGTTGTTTCGCGCCTTGATCTCGACGGCGGAACCCATTCGGACGAACCCTTCCGGCTACTTGACCCTGCAGTGACCGCAGCTCCTTCGCGAGACGGGCTCACGCGCGATCGCGTGTCGGGTGGGTGTCCGTTTCGGTTCGTCGCCCTTCGCTGACCCGCTCTCGCGAGGCGAGGTCGGCGAACGTCGCAATCCGCTCCCAGCCTGCCTCCGCCAGGCACTGCCGCACCGCTGCGCCCTGTTCCGCGCCGTGTTCCAGCAGCAGCGTTGTCGCCGCGCGACCGACGGTTCGCGCCTGCCGCGCCAGTGTCTCGATGGCCGACAGCCCGTCGTCGCCTGACACCAGCGCACCGGCGGGCTCGCGCCGCAATGCGAGCAGGTGTGCATCGCCCGTCGCCAGATAGGGCGGGTTCGAGACGATCGTCGCGGCGCATCCGTTGCCGAACGCCGCCAACCAATCCCCCCGCACGAACATCACCCGCCCCGGTGGCAACAGGCGCCGCGCGTTCCGCGCCGCCACCGCCAGCGCCTCTGCACTGGCATCCGTCGCCACGATGGGGTTGAGGCACTCCGTTGCCAGCGCGATCGCCACCGCGCCCGAGCCGGTTCCGGCATCGATGACCAGTCCGTCCGGGTCGTCGGCGACATGCACGAGCGCCCGCTCCACGAGGGTTTCGGTGTCGGGCCGCGGGATCAGCACGGCGGGCGTCACCTCGAACGCCATCGACCAGAACTCGCGGGTGCCGGTGAGGTAGGCGAGGGGCTCGCCCTCTAGCCGGCGGGCGAGCAGGGCGGCGAGGGTGTCCAGGTGTGCCGCATGGAGTGTCGCATCGGGCCACGCCATCAGCGTCGCCCGACTGCGGCCGGTCACGTGGCGAAGCAGCAGTTCGGCTTCGAGGGGGCCTTCATCGGTGACGGCCTCGAGGCGCTGTCGTGCATCGCGGAGCCAGTGAGTGACGGTCAACGGCGAGACGCTCGGCGGCACGCTCGGTGGCTTGCCTGCCGGCGCGGTACCGACGGGCGCACGCTCAGTCTCCGAACTCGGCCAGCAACTCCGCCTGATGTTCGGAGGTCAGCGGCTCGACCACTTCGTCGAGTGCGCCGCCGAGCACTTCCTCCAGCTTGTACAGGGTGAGGTTGATGCGGTGATCGGTCAGTCGGCCCTGCGGGAAGTTGTAGGTACGGATCCGCTCGGAGCGATCGCCGGAGCCCACCTGCAGCTTCCTCGACTCGCTCTCCTGCGCATGCTGCCGGCTCTGCTCGGCGTCGAGCAGGCGGGCCTGGAGGAGGGCCAGCGCCTTCGCGCGGTTCTTGTGCTGGGAGCGTTCTTCCTGGCACTCGACCACGACGCCGGTCGGCAGGTGGGTGAGGCGGATGGCGGAGTCGGTCTTGTTCACGTGCTGGCCGCCGGCGCCGGAGGCTCGGAAGGTATCGATGCGGAGGTCGGCCGCGGCGATCTCTATCGCCTCGACGCCGTCGGCTTCGGGCAGGATCGCGACGGTCGCCGCCGAGGTGTGCACCCGACCCTGGCTCTCGGTCTCGGGCACGCGCTGCACGCGGTGCGCGCCGGACTCGAACTTGAGGCGGGAGAACACGCTGTCGCCGGCGAGGCGGACGACCACTTCGCGATAGCCTCCCTGTTCGCCGGGGCGTTCGCTGACGATCTCGCGTCGCCAGCCGCGGGCCTCGGCATAGCGGAGGTACATCTTCAGGAGATCGCCTGCGAAGAGCGCGGCTTCGTCGCCGCCGGTACCGGCTCGGATTTCGAGGAAGGCGTTCTGGGTGTCGCGCGGGTCGCTCGGGAGAAGGAGCAGCTGCAAGCTCGTCTCGAGGCTCTCGAGACGTGCTTCGAGCGCGGGCAGTTCCTCCTCGCCCATGGCGCGCATCTCGGGGTCGGCGTCCTTCGCCAGCTCGCGGGCGCCATCCAGATCGTCGGCCGAGGACCGGTAGTCGGCGAAGGCGGTGACGACGGGCTCGAGCCGCGAGTATTCCCGGGAAAGCTCGCGGAAGCGAGTCTGATCGCCGATCACGTCCGGCTCGCCGAGCAGGGCGGCGACTTCCTCGTGACGTTCGGCGACGCTTTCGAGCCGGGCACGGATCGACGCCTTCATGCAGGGAATGTCACGGGTGAAGCTTCACGAGTCAGGCGTCATCGCGCGTCGTCCGGCCCGAGCGGGCCGAGCAAGGAGTAGGCGTTGTCGACGAGGGTAGAGTCGCCGCGTTCGGCCGCCCGGCGCAGGCGCGCCGTCGGCGTGTGCATGATGCGGTTCGAGAGGCCGTGAGCGAGCTTCTCGAGGACGGCGGCAGGATCCTTGCCGGCCGCCAGCTCGCGTTGGCCGCGGGCGAGGAGTTCCACGCGGATGCCGTCCACCCGTTCACGGTAGCCACGGATGGTCTCGTTCGCTCCGAGTGCTCGCACCTTCCGCATGTACAGCTCGACCTGGTTGCTGACGATCTCCTCGGCCTCGTCGGCGGCGGCACGGCGGGAGTCGCGGTTCTCGTCGATGACCGCCTGCAGGTCGTCCACGGTGTAGAGGAACACGCCGTCGAGCTTGCCGGCCTCGGCCTCGACGTCGCGCGGCACGGCGATGTCGACGATCAGCATCGAGCGGAAGCGCCGTGCCTTCAGTGCCTTCTCGACCGCGCCTTTGCCGAGGATCGGGAGCGGGGCGCCGGTGGAGCTGATGACGATGTCGGCCCGGGGCAGCATCTCGGGAATCTGCCCGAGGGCGAGTGCGGTGCCGCCGGTCTCGAGAGCGAGGGTCTCGGCGCGCTCGAGCGTACGGTTGGCGATCAGGAGCGTGCCGATGCCCGCGCCGACGAGATGCCGGGCGGCGAGCTGCACGGTCTCGCCGGCACCGATGAGCAGGGCGGTGTGCTGGCGGAGGTCGGCGAAGATCTGGCGCGAGAGGCTGACGGCAGCGAAGGCGACCGACACTGGGCTCGAGCCGATGGCGGTGTCCGTGCGAACCTGTTTCGCGACGGAGAACACACTCTGGAACAATGGCGACAGGGCGTGACCGACCGTGCCGGCCTCGCTCGCGCCGCGGTAGGCGCGCTTGATCTGGCCGAGGATCTGCGGCTCGCCGAGCACCATCGAGTCGAGGCCGCTCGCGACCCGCATGAGGTGGTGTACCGCCTCGCGATCGCTGTGCTGGAAGAGGTAATCGTCGACGCGGTGTGCGCCGAGGTCCATATGGGAGTGCATCCAGTCGACAACGGCGGCATCCGCCTTCACGTTGCCGGTTCGTGTGCCGCAATAGATCTCTGTGCGGTTGCACGTGGAGACGATCGCCGCCTCCTCGACGGCGTCGACGTCGGTGAGCGCGCGCAAGGCGTCGGCGAGCCGTTCGTCGCCGATCGCTGCCCGCTCGCGGACATCCACCGGCGCGGTGTGGTGGTTGAGGCCGAGCGCGAGGAGCGACATGATGCCTTGCATGGTAGCAAAACTCCCGTGGCATCCCGCGCGGTTACACTGATGTGTCGGCCGGATCCGCCTCGGCCGCGTCACCCGACATGCCTGCGGAGAGTGCGCGTCATGAGACTCCTGTCCGAGACCTTCGAGGTCTCCCCCGCATTCGCCGCGGCGCGCGTCTGCTCGCGCACCGCGGGTCGGGCCCTGTCGGGGGTCGCCGTCGCGATAATACTCGGCTGCAGCGCGATGCCGATGGCGCCCGGTGTGGTGCATGCCGACGATTCGGCCGCGTCGGCGAAGTTCGATGGCGATCTCATGTTCCAGCTGCTGATCGCGGAACTCGCGGGGCGACGCGGCCAGCTCGGCGTCGCGATGGAAGGCTATCTCGCCGCGTCCGCGCGCAGCGACGATCCGAGGGTCGCCGATCGGGCGGCGCGGCTCGCGATGTACGGGCGGCGCTGGCCGGAGGCGGAAGAGGCGGCTCGCCGCTGGATCGAGCTCGACGACGGTGCGCGTGACGCGCGCGAGGTACTCGCCCGGTCCCTGCTGCTGCAGGGCAAGGACAAGTCGGCAGCGAAGGCATACGTCGCGCTCGTCGCGCTGATCCCGGCCGGTGACGGCGCGAGCGATGGCGACCGGTCGGCGGGCGACGAGACACCACCGGCCGGCGAGACCCTCGAGGGCGCGTCGCGCGCCGAGGTGCTGCGCGGCCTGGTGGCGTCGCTGCAGGAGGAGGACCCGAGCCGGGCCATCGTCGTCGCGGATGCGCTGGCCGACGCGTATCCGACGGAGCCGGAGGCGCACCTGGGCGTGGCCCGACTCGCGCTGCGGGCGAACGATCGCGAGCGCGCCCTCGCAGCGGCAGATGCCGCGCTCGCGCAGGAAGCCGGCAACGGCGACGCGCAGTTGCTCCGTGCGCGGGTACTGCTTGCCTCCGGGCGCGCGGACGATGCCTTCGAGAGTCTCGAGACGGCGCTCGCGTCGAACCCGGACGATGTCGGGCTGCGACTCGGCCGTGCCCGACTGCTGGCCGAGACCGACCGGACCGAGGAGGCTGCGGCCGAGTTCGAGCGTCTGCACGAACTCGCCCCGGACGATGCGGACGCGATGCTCACCATCGGTCTGCTTTCGCTCGACGCCGATCGTGCAGAGCCCGCGCGTCGCTATCTCGAGACTCTGCTCCTGACCGGCGAGCACGGCGACCAGGCGAATTTCTACCTCGCTCGGCTCGACGACCGGGACGGCGAGCGGGCATCGGCGATCGGGCACTACGACGCCGTCCAGCCAGGCCCGATGTACGCGGATGCCCGCATCCGGGCGGCCGAGCTCGTGGCGCAGGGTGGTGGCCTCGAGGCCGGGCGCACCCGTCTTCGGGATCTGGGCGCCGAACTGCCGGATCCGACCTTGCTGCCGCGCCTGATCGTGGCCGAAAGCCGCATGCTCCAGCGGGCGGAGGATCCGGCCAGTGCCGTCGACGTGCTGACGCAGGGGCTCGAGCGTTTCCCCGACGACGGCGACCTGCTCTATGCCCGCGCGCTCGCGGCCGATGGCGCGGGCGATACCGAGACCCTCGAGCGAGACCTCGAGCAGCTGATCGAGATGCAGCCGGACAATGCGCATGCCCTGAACGCGCTCGGCTACCACCTGGCCGATGCCGACCGACGTCTGGAAGAGGCGGCGGTCCTGCTCGAGAAGGCGGTCGCGCTCGAGCCGGAGGACGCGGCCATTCTCGACAGCCTCGGCTGGCTCCGGTACCGCGAGGGGCGCTACGAGGAAGCGGTCGAGCTGCTGCGTCGTGCCTACGCCTTGTACCCGGACGGCGAGATCGCCGCGCATCTCGGCGAAGTGCTCTGGGCACAGGGCAAGCGGGAGGAGGCGCGTGCCATCTGGGACGCAGCCCTCGCCGAGACGCCGGACGATGCCGTGCTGCTGAGAGTGGTCGCGAAGTTCACCGAGTGACCGCTCGCCCTGCGCACGCACTGGCGGTCGTCGTCCTGCTGGGCGGCTGCGTCGCGGGCGGGAACGACGGACTCGGCCCGATCGACGACTCGCTCGACGCGGCCACGCTCGCCGCCCGGAACGACGCGGCACTCGACGCCTTCGACCGCTTTCGCGTGCAGGGCGGGCTCGGCATCTGGGACGACGAGCAGTCCCTGAGCGCGAAGGTCGACTGGCGCCAGCAGGGCGAGGCGCTCGACATCGAGCTCGTGGCCCCCCTCGGTCTCGGCAGCGCGCGCCTCGTCCGCGCCGAGGACGGGCAGGCGAGCCTGTCGCGAGGGAGTGCGCCGCCGCTCGTCGGCGACTCGGCGGACACCGTCCTGCAACGGGCGCTCGGGCTCGACGCGCCGGTGCCGCTCGATCAGCTCGCATCATGGCTCCGCGGCCTGCCCGGGGACGGGCGCGACGTGCGCCGCGACGACCGGGGGCGGCTGGAGTCCCTGCGCTGGACGGATGCCGCGGGCGTCGGCTGGCAGGCGCGGGTGCTCGACCGGACGACGGTCGCCGGGCTCTCGCTGCCGCGCCTCGTCACGGCGCAGGGCTCGGGCTACCGGCTCCGGCTGGTTCTCCACGACTGGACGGCCGATGACGAGACCTCGACGCCGGCCGTCGCGGACCCGTCCGCCGGAGCCGGCACCATCGGCGCGGGAGACGCGGGCGCGTCGGGTGGCTCGATCGGGCCCGACGCTCCCCCGAAACGCCGGGTGATCCCCGGACGGTGAGACGGCTTCCCCGGCCCGTCATTCCGCGCGACTTGGCTCGCGGCAAGGCTCGGCGTTACACTTCGCGGCTCGGCGTCGCGGGCTAGCGTCGTCGGTCCGTCCATCGCACCGAAAAGGACTCACGTTGACCATCAACTGGCTGGCTCCGGCCAAGATCAATCTGTTCCTGCACGTCACCGGGCGCCGCAGCGACGGCTACCACACGCTCCAGACGCTCTATCAGTTCGTCGATCTCTGCGACGTGCTGCAGTTCGCCGTGCGCGAGGACAACGAGGTCCGACTGACCAGCAAGTTCAACGAGGTGCCGCCCGAGAACAACCTGGTCGTGCGAGCGGCCCGCGCGCTGCAGGCGCACTCGGGCACGCGAGCCGGCACCGACATAACGCTCACGAAGGTGATCCCGACCGGTGGCGGACTCGGCGGTGGAAGTTCCGACGCCGCGACGACCCTGGTCGCGTTGAACGAACTCTGGCGCCTCGGGCTGAGTATCAAGGAACTGGCCGAGATCGGTGTGAGCGTCAGCGCGGACGTCCCGGTGTTCGTGCACGGGCAGGCGAGCTGGGCGGAAGGCATCGGAGACAAGCTGACGCCGGTCGCGCCGACCGAGCCCTGGTACCTGATCGTCAACCCGAACGTGCAGGTCTCGACGGCAGCGCTGTTCGACGACCCGGAGTTGACGCGCAACATCAGCCCGATCACAATACGGGACTACATGGACGAGCGAAGTCGGAACGTTTTCGAGCCGGTCGTCGGCACACGTTACCCCGAAGTGCGCGCCGCGCTGGACTGGCTGCGGCGCAACCATCGCAGCTACCGCGCTCGCATGAGCGGCACCGGCGCCTGTGTCTTCGCCGCCTGCGTCAGCGAGTCGGAAGGGCAGGCGCTGAAGGATCGCTTGCCGAAGGGCATGACGGGTTACGTGGTCAAGGGCAGGAATGCGTCGCCGCTGTACGATTTCGCGGGCTGAATGCCGCGAGCGGCGTCGCGTTGGAGAGCAGGACGGCGAGCACCCCTGGCGGGCATCGTCGATATCAGTTGGGCCGTCGCCAAGCGGTTAAGGCACCGGGTTTTGATCCCGGCATTCGGAGGTTCGAATCCTCCCGGCCCAGCCATTCTCTTCCCGAAATCCCTCGAAGATCCCCGAGCCCGATGCGCGAACGCCGACTGATGATCTTCGGGGGAAACGCCAACCCCGACCTCACCCGCAAGATCGCCGCCTATCTGCAGCAGCCGATCGGCAAGGTGCAGCTCACCCGCTTCAGTGACGGGGAGACGGCGGTAGAGATTCTCGAGAACGTGCGCGGCGGCGATGTCTTCATCGTCCAGCCGTTCTGCAAGCCGACCAACGACAACCTGATGGATTGCCTGGTCATGGTCGACGCCCTGCGGCGCGCCTCGGCCGATCGCATCACGGCGGTCGTTCCGTACTACGGCTATGCCCGCCAGGACCGTCGCGTCCGCTCTGCCCGCGTGCCGATCACCGCGAAGCTCGTTGCCAACATGCTCTCCGTCGCGGGCGTCGATCGCGTGCTGACGGTCGACGTGCACGCCGAGCAGATCCAGGGCTTCTTCGACATCCCGGTCGACAACGTCTACGCCTCGCCGCTGCTGCTCCTCGACATCTGGCGCCAGAAGCACGAGAACCTGGTCGTCGTCTCGCCGGACGTCGGCGGCGTGGTGCGCGCGCGAGCCATCGCCAAGCAGCTCGACGATTCCGATCTCGCGATCATCGACAAGCGGCGGCCGCAGGCCAACCAGGCGCAGGTCATGCACATCATCGGCGACGTGCAGAACCGTACCTGCGTGATCATCGACGACATGGTCGACACCGCCGGCACGCTCTGCAAGGCCGCCGAGGCGCTGAAGGCGCACGGCGCGACCAAGGTGGTCGCGCTGGCCACCCACCCGGTGCTCTCCGGCGCGGCGATCGACAACCTCACGGGATCGCAGCTGGACGAACTGGTCGTCACCGACACGATTCCGCTGTCGGACGAGGCGCGCGCCTGCGGGCGCATCCGACAGCTCTCGGTCGCGGACATGCTGGGCGAGACCATCCGGCGTATCCACGAGGACGAGTCGGTCAGCTCGGTGTACATGGACTAGGCCCGTCCTGATACACTTCCGCGGCTCTGCCTGGTCGCGGGCAGGCCCCGGGCTCGCCATGTCGGCGACACCCGACCATCCCCTTGGAGAATCGACATGTCCGACGACATCAACGTCAGGGCCGAGTCGCGCAACGTATTCGGGAAAGGTGCGAGCCGCCGCCTGCGTCGCGAGAACCTCGTTCCCGCCGTGATCTACGGTGACGGCAAGGACCCCCAGTCCGTCCAGCTCAAGCACAACGAGGTCATCAAGCACCTCGAGAACGAAGCGTTCTACTCGCAGCTCCTGACGCTCGGCGTCGACAGTGGCGAGCCGGTGCGCGCGATCCTCAAGGACGTGCAGCGCCATCCCTTCCGTCAGCAGATCCTGCACATGGACTTCCTGCGTGTCACCGCCGGTGCCGAGCTTCAGGTCAGCGTGCCGCTGCACTACATCGGCGAGGAGGACTGCCCGGGTGTCAAGAACGAGAACGGCATCATCACGCACAACGACAACGAAGTCGCGATCGCCTGCCGTCCGCGGGACATTCCCGCGAACATCGAGGTCGACATGTCGGCGATGGTCGTCGGCGACGCCGTGCACCTGTCCGACCTGACGATGCCCGAGGGCGTGCGCCTGGTGGACCTCGGCGAGAAGGGCGACGACAGCGATCGGGTCATCGCCGCCGTGCTCGCGCCGCGTGTCGAGATCGAGGAAGACGAGGACGAGACGACCGAGGAAGGTGATACCGATGCACCGGCCGGGGGCGAGGAGTCCGGGGACGAGGACGGCGGCTCGGAAGACTGAGCCTGCGCCTCGCGCGGCGCGGTGAATGCCCCGGCGGGTGCCGCGGGGCAATCACCGGGGCGCGATGAACGTGACTGCCCGAAAAGCTCCCATGCCCGGTGAACGTGTCGCCTTCGAACTCGTGGTCGGTCTCGGCAACCCCGGGTCCGAGTACGCGGCCACGCGCCACAATGCGGGATTCTGGTTCGCCGAGGCCTTCGGGCGGGATCGGGGTGCGGCCTTCTCGAGCGACCGGCGCTTCTTCGCCGTCACTGGTTCGGCCGTGGTGAACGGGCGCAAGGTGCACGTCGCCATGCCGTCGAACTTCATGAACAACAGCGGGCAGGGCGCCGCGGCAGTCGCCCGGTTCTACAAGATCGACCCCACGAAGGTACTGGTCGCGCACGACGAGCTCGATCTCCCGCCCGGCGAGATCCGCCTCAAGCGCGGCGGCGGCCACGGCGGGCACAACGGCCTCCGGGACATCGTTCCGAAGCTCGGCTCCAGCGACTTCTGGCGCCTGCGTATCGGCATCGGGCACCCTGGCCACAAGAACGCGGTGTCGGGCTATGTGCTCAAGCGCGCGCCGCAGGATCAGCAGCGTCTGATCGAGGAGGCGATCGAGCTTGCCCTGCGCGAGGCCGACACGCTCGTCGACGGTGACGTGAATGTCGCCATGAAGATCCTGAACGGCCACCGTCCGGCGAACGGCTGAGCCGAACCCGGGCCGACGTGCCCCCGTGCGAGCGTTCGCTCGATCTGCCCCACCCGGGAAGCGACTCGACAGAGGCCGCGTCCCCGTCCGGAGAGTGTCTAGAGATGGGATTCAAGTGCGCGATCGTCGGACTGCCGAACGTCGGCAAGTCCACGCTGTTCAACGCGCTGACGAAGGCCGAGATCGCGGCGGAGAACTACCCCTTCTGCACGATAGAGCCGAACGTCGGCATCGTGCCGGTACCGGATCCGCGGCTCGACGCGCTCGCCGCCATCGTCGAGCCGCAGCGTATCCTGCCGACGACGATGGAGTTCGTGGACATTGCGGGACTCGTCGCGGGTGCGTCGAAGGGCGAGGGGCTCGGCAACCAGTTTCTCGGCAACATCCGCGAGACCGACGCGATCGCGCACGTCGTGCGCTGCTTCACCGACGACGACGTGATCCATGTCGCCGGGAAGGTCGATCCGCTGGACGATGTCTCGACGATCGACACCGAGCTGCTGCTCGCCGATGTCGACACCGTCGAGAAGGCGATCCTGCGCATCTCCAAGATGGCCAAGTCCTCGAACAAGGAAGCGATCGCCGAGAAGGCCTTTCTCGAGCGCCTCTTCGGCGAGCTCGACCAGGGGCGCCCGGCGCGCGCGCTGACCTTCACCGACGCCGAGCGCGCCTGGCTGCGCCACTACCACCTCTTGACCGTCAAGCCGACGATGTACATCGCGAACGTGGACGAGGGCGGCTTCGAGAACAATCCGCTGCTCGATGCGCTGCGTGAGCATGCTGCCGCCGAGGGCTCGAACGTCGTGCCCGTGTGTGCGGCCATCGAGGCGGAGATCGTGCAGCTCGAGGACGACGAGAAGGCGGACTTCCTCGGCGAGATGGGACTGACCGAACCCGGACTGAACCGTGTGATCCGGGCGGGCTACGAGCTGCTCGGCCTGCAGACCTTCTTCACCGCCGGTGAGAAGGAGGTCCGCGCCTGGACCGTGCGAGCCGGAGCGACGGCACCGCAGGGCGCCGGTCGCATCCACACCGACTTCGAGAAGGGCTTCATTCGCGCCGAGGTCGTCGGCTACGACGCCTACGTCGAGAACGGCGGCGAGAGCGGCGCGAAGGACGCCGGCAAGTGGCGGCTGGAGGGCAAGGAATACATCATGCGCGAAGGCGATGTGGTGCACTTCCGCTTCAACGTCTGACCCGGGACGTCCGCCCCGGTCCGCCGGCCCCCGGCGCCTGACCCGCGGCGCCGCTGTCCGATTCGTCGAGCGCTTCGTCGAGCGGGTCGGGCGTGCCCCGAGCGACGAGCGAATGCCCGGGCGGTAAGTACACTTGACAGCGCGAGAACGAACTCCGAAAATGCGCGGCTCGGAAACGACGGCTACATAGCTCAGCTGGTTAGAGCACAACACTCATAATGTTGGGGTCCCTAGTTCGAATCTAGGTGTAGCCATCACTCTGAGAGCTAGGAAAGACAAGGCTCTTAGCCCTCCGGAAGATTCCCGGTTTCAATCGGTCTGAGTCTAACTGGATACCTACTGGATACCGTGGTGCTGGCTTTGCCGCTCCGGTAGCCGCTGTTGCACACCGCCGGCCATGTGCGCTGGCGCGTGGGCGGCATGCACCGGACGCCCATCGCGATGACCCGAATACCCTTTCTCAATGCTGCGCGCACATCGGCGGCGCTCGGCGCCGCAGTGCTCTTGGCTCCCATCTCTGGCGCGGCGCAGGATGCTGCACCGAAAGGCACTGATAGCGTCGTTCAGGCGGTGTCCGAGGCGTACCAAGCACTAGACGGGCAGGAGGTGCGCATCGATGGCGCCATCGGAGAGTTCGTCGGCGGTTTGCTTTACTTCATCGACGAGACCGGGCGCTACTCCATCAAGCTTGACGCTGGACGCGACGTTCGCCGCCGCATCGAGGGGTGCACTCTGAACATGTTCGACGCTGCCAGCTCCCCATGTCAGGTGATCGGAATGGCGGAGATCAGCATCGACGCCGATGATGACAACGTCGGCGACGGCGTCGAGATTGGCCTCGTGCTCTACGATGTCGAGTCGCTGGAGGTCAGCGCCGACTAGCTCGGCACCGTGACCAATCGAACTGCGTGCGGGTCAGAGCCGCCGCGTCCGACGCGCCTTTCGAGCCGGCCGCTCCCGTTCATCGGTGTCGATCGGAGCATCGTACGGCTCCGACACAATCACCTCCTCGTCATCGTCGACGACGTCGGCAACCAGCCGGAGACGGACGCGACGTCCACGGAGGCGCCGAACGTCGATCGTGTACTCGCTCGAGGCGGCGCCGGACGCGACGCGCTCGACAACGGCACGGACGCGGGGTAGCAGGCCGCCGAGCCACTCGCGGTTCCAGTCGTCCATCTTCTCGTGCGTCCGGTGCGTGCCTGGGGCGAGTCTATCGCCGAGAGGACAACCGGGAGCGCGGCCGACGCGATGCCGACGGCGAGGAGGAGGTGAACGGCGAGGTCGAGCGCGGACATCGTGTCCATGGGCGTCATCCGTGACGAGGCTGGAACTTACAGAGTAGCGACGGCAACCAAGCGAGGCCGTGATCAAGATCAGCCTTTCCGAGGACTTCTATTCAGCAAGGAGGTGACCGCGTCCTTCGCGCGCTTCGCAGGCTTCTGCAGCTTCTTGGCAGCTTTCGGGCTGGCGCCGTAAAACTCCTTCCGGTTCGACCCGGCTTGGTCGATCATGCTCCGTATCAGAAATTCACTGAACGGTGCCTTGGGCGCGTCGAAGGTAACCTTGAAGTAGCCACGCTCGTCCTTCCGAGTCCACTGCACATGAGAGCCGCTGGTTTTGCGACTCTTCTGTTCAGAGAAGCCTAGGGACCGAAGGATCTTGCGAACCTCAGAGGCTGTTAGTGCGGGGTAGAGATAGCGCGCCATAGCGCGCGAATCGTACGCGAAATCAAGCTTGCGGCATCAGTGGAAGCGTATCGGTAAACGATCGCGGCACAGAGCAGGCGCGGCCAAACGTGTCGAGCAGCTTGCTTCGACAAGCGTTCCAGTGATATCGCGCTCGGATCGACAGCGGTGACTTACGCCGAAGCAACTGCGCTCCGTGCCGGCTGTCTTCGACAAGGGCCTCTCGTACGTAGTCGTGGATCTGCGCGTGAAGCTTCGCGCGCGACTCCTCATAGGTCGACCCTTGCGCTGCAAGCGACAGGTCGATGCACATGGCAACCCATTGATCGCCATCCTGAACGGCGAAGCACCTAACAAGCAGACTGTTGGTCGTCATGAGCACACCCACCTCCACATTGTCGACAGGCCGGACCTTGGACTTGAACTGAACCAATCGCAGCGACTCGGTTGCTGTAACGCAAAAAATTGGCCGTTTCAGTGCAACGAAACAGCGATTCCGGTGCGACGAATCGGGCTTTGTAAGCGCCGCGAAGCGCGCTCCGTAGTACCTGTATCTTCGCAGATTCGTTCGACTCGAAGGCGAGAAAGGATTGCGGTATTTCGAGAAAAATTTCTCCACATACCATTTTACTTAGCATATTCAATGAGTTGTGGCAGGCGAGTCACAACTCTCACGCCTCGCGCCCGGCCGATGACGCGCTGGCTGAGCGCTACGTCAACCGACGGTGTCCGCCTCGCCCAACTCCCGGATACGCTCCTCGAACGCATCCTGCAGCACGTCAGCGGCCCGGAGCCCGGTCGACACATCGTCTCGTGGTTCAGCGCCGCGACATGCGCCGCTCCGTAGACCGTGCTCGTGCCGGCTGCCTCGTGCGTCCGGGGACCGGCGGCGGCGAGGAGGCAGGCGAGTAGGAGCGGGAGCATGGGCGCGGGCGTCATCCGCGACGGGGCGGGGCTCGAAGGGTAGCGGGGACTGACGGGACGGTCCGTGACGGCGGTCGCGGCAGAGCGTCAGCGCCGACTTCGTCGGCACCCCTGCAACTCGCGGCGACCCGACTAGAATCGGATGGACATGTACACGATCGAGTCCTACCGCGCGGCTGTCCGTCGGCAAGTGTCGAAGGACGTGGCCGCGCGAATCTCCGGGGCACGCGGGTCGGGCACTCTCTCGCATGTCGACGATGATGAGCGCGAGCTGCTCGAGTCCGAACTGTGCGAGATGGGTGACGACCTGTTCGAGAGCATCTTCGATTCATTCGCGTGGAGAACAGTCGATGCGCCGTACGGCGGGGCGGCACCGAAGGGATGGTCTCGACAGCCACTCCTCAAGGGCTCGGAAGGTGAGACCTTTACCGCCCTGTTCCCGGAAGGCCTTGGCGCGGTACTGACCGCGTACAGAACCGACGCTCCCGACTTCCTGCGATCCGCCGTGCTCGAGCGGGTGGTCGTCGACATGCTCGTGTTCACCGAATTTCGAGCCACCAGCCTCCAGCTTGCCGGGCGCCTTGAGATGAAGGGGCGGAAGCGAATGGCAGTGCTCGGCCCGTTCTGGAAGGAACTCCGCGAGGCGCTACCGCGCGCCGAGACAGCCTCGAAGATGACGTATGTGGCCCTCGGGCAAGCCTCGATCGATTGGTTGACGATCAAGCGTCTCGTGGACGCCGCCAGGGAAGAGGGAGTCGGCTGGTACGACGTGCTGACTGAGTTCGTGGACTGGCTGGCAAGCGAGGAGGCGCGAGAGTCGGACGCACCGTAACGTTCGCGCCTGCGCGCGTGACAGAATCATCGGGAAGGCGGCATTCGAGGCTTTTTGCTCGTCAACGCATGGAAACGGCCCGAGCATGTAGACGAGCATGGCGTCGGCGTCGTCCAGAAGGGCGCAGTGGGCCATCAGGGAGTCGTCGTCGGGCTCGGGTGCGGAGGTCGTACCCACCGCCTCGGCACTGGTCGAGCTGCCGGAGGAGGCGGGGCGGAACCGCTTCTCGACGACGGGGTATTTCATGACTCACCCCTAAGCAGGTCGCCGTCGTCCTCGAGCGCGGTGAACCACCCGTCGAGGAGGAGGCTCGCTCGCACGTCCGCCTCGCTCCCGAGCGCCCGCCGAGCGGCGGTGAGGGAGCGGTACCCGAGCGCCTCGCCGAGCGTTCGGCGCACTCGGGCGCGGAGCCTGCGTTCGTCAAACCGGTAGCCATCCGCGGCGAGCGTGGCCGCGTAGGCGTGCAGCTTGCCGCGCACCACGCGGGCGGCGTGATCGATCGGGCGGACGGTGCCGGCGCCATCGGCGAGCAGCGCGAGCAGCACGGGCTTGGCGTCGACGAGCCGGGTGCGGAGCGCGGGCGTCATCCGGTCGGCAGGCTCAACGACGAGCCCCCCGCCCCGGACGGACAGCGCAATCCCGAGCGCGGCGCACTCGGCGATCAGCGGGTGCCGGGCGAGCATCAGAGCACCTCCGCGCCGTCGGGCGTCACCGGTGTGCTGGTCTCGCCATGCTCGATGTGTTGTTCGTCTGGCATGTCGTTCGGTCCCGCAGAACGTGCACGACGTGCACGACGTGCACTCTCGGCCTCATCAGTGCACGTTGTGTACGTCGTGCACGTCGTGCGGTCACCTACCTCCGTGGTCGGAAGAGAAAAATCGGTCTGCACCCGCTCGACGAACACCCGCCGGCCGCGGCTCGAGCGCGGTCCGTAGCCGACCCGGACGCCGGTCAGGAGCAGCGCCGGCCCGTAGCGCGAGAGCAGCGAACCGAGCCCGCGGGCGCTCGACGGTGGGGCGGCGCTGCCGGCGCGAGAGGCGTAGCAGGCGAGATCCCCCCGGAGCGATTCCACCTCGGTCAGCGCGATCCGCCCGCGCTCCTCGAGCAGCCCGGTCAGGGTCGCGACGAGCGGCTCGGCCTCGAGCGACTGCGTGGCCGTCGCCCGGAGCGATTCGACGTAGCGTGCCGTGAACGTGCCGGGCGCCTCGCCGTCCGCCTGCGCCAGCGCCTCGCCGAGCCGGGTGAAGTCGAGCAGCCGCGGCGCCTCGGTCAGCTCGATCGCGGGTAGGAGCGCCAGCGCCCGGCAGAACGTGTCGAGCAGGTACCCGAGCGCCTTCGGCGCCCGTCGGGCGAGATCGGCGACGAGCTCGGCGTCCGACAGGCGCGTGCCCCGCCGGAGCGCCGGACACTCGAAGCGCAGCACCCGCGAGAGCGCGTCGGGGCGGGTGAACGGCGTCGCGATCGAGGTCAGCAGGACCGGACGCTTGACGTTGATCGTGGTCTCGTCGGCGTCGGTGTAGAGCGTGCGCTGTGCGCTCGCCCCGCCCGTCGAGATCACGCACGCGGCGTCCTGCATCTCCGCCGAGAGCGACGAGACGTTGTCGTAGGCGAGCACGCGGTTGTTCTGCGCCCCGACGTAGACATCCGGGATCGAGCGCGGCGGCGCCCTGAGCGGTGCCTCGTGCGGATCGACGAGCGCGCGGAAGTTGCTCGCTGTCCGGGTCTTGCCGCTGCCCTGCTCACCGCAGAACTCGACGATCGGCTCGGGCGTGTCCGGGCGGAACGCCTCAGCGAGCGCCGCGACGAGCAGCACCGCGTCCTCGGGCTCGATATTGAACAGCGCCTCGAGATCCTCGCGGGTGCCGTCGCGGGCGGGCTCGGGCAGCGCCTTCATCCCGGCGGTGCGTCGGAACGCGACCGGTGACTCGTCGAGCACCTGCCAGCCGACCGACGTGCAGCGGACTACCCGCCACCCGTCGTCGCAGAGATCGACGAGGTAGCCGCCCGCTGGATCGACGGCGGCGCGGAGGTGCACGGCGCGCGCGTCCCCGTCGTGCAGCGCGATCCCGGCCAAGGTGGTGATCGCGTCGGCGAGCTGCGCGGCCTTCGACGCCCGCCCGGTCTCGCGGTAGTAGGCGTGCGCCACGCTCTCGCGGAACGAGCGGGAGCCGAGCGCGTGCACGGCGCGCGGCGCCTCGTGCAGGCGGACGTAGGCGGTGCCGTCCGGCGCGGTGAAAAGGTCGCCGAGCCCCTGCACGAGCTCCACGAGCTGCTCGACGGCACCGGAGCGAGCCTCGTCGTCCACGCCGTCCCGCGTCGTGTCCGCCTCCCCGGCACGCCTCGAGACCATCCCGTCGACGAGCGGCGCGGTGATCGCGGGGTCCGCCCGCATGAGGGCGCGACGGAGCCGCGCGTGGGCGGGCGGCTGCTCGACGGCGAGCCGCGCGAGAGCGGCGATCGTCCGCTCGCACAGCGCTGCCTCGATGTCGCCGTCGGCAGCCACGCGCACGGCGTGCTCGACATCCTGCGTCAGCTCGTTCGCGGGCGGGGGCGGTGCCGGCGGCGAGGGCGGCGCGGCCGACTCGATGTCCTTCGCGATGGCGTTCAAGCTGCACCCGCCCGGCGAGTCGCCTCGCACTGCGCCACGTCGTTGAAGTCGGTGCAGCGCGTGCAGCCCTCGCAGAGCGTCGGGAACGCGACGCGCCCGCCGACGGCACGAGCCGCCTCGGCAGCCTTCGTCCGCCCCGGGTTACCCGCCGTCGCCCGATCGTCGTCGCCGGCGAGCGTGATCGCGATGTCGGGGAAGCGATCCCTGAGCGCCTCGCAGACGGCGCGGAGGTTGCCGCAGTCCATTGCGCAGGTGACGGCGTGCCCGGTCTCGCGGTGGAGCGTCGCGCCGGTGATCGCGCCCTCGCAAACGAGCACCGTGCCGCGCGGCTCGAGCGAGCCGAGGAGGTAGAACGTGCCCACCGTCGGCGTACCCGCGCTGTACCGCTTCGCGAACGTGCCGGACGCGTCGGGCGTCGCACTAATCCACTGCCCACCGACCATCTCGCCGTCGACGGCGTAGCGCGGGATCATCAGCCGCCCGTCGCTCGCGATCCGGCATCGGGGGAGCGTCTCGCCCTTCGAGAGCGGGTACGGGTGCAGGGGTACGTCCTCGCAGGGTGCCGCCGCGTCCCAAGGCGGCGTCCATCGCGCGAGACCGATGCGGTGCCGCTCGGCCTCGGCTTCGTCCGCGCGCCGCTGCGCCTCCCCGGCCGCCTTCGCGAGACGCCGGCGCTCGGTCGGATCGATGTCACGGAGCCGATCGCGTCGCCACGGCGCGCGCACGAGGATATCGGTCGCCTTGCAACCGGCCACGCCGTACGGCCTGCCGCTGTAGCCGATGCCGAGCCGGGCGAAGCACGCGTCGTCGGACGGGCGCTTGCCGACACGGGGGTAGCGAAGGAACCGTCCGTCATCAGGAATCTGCTTGTCGGTGGGAATCGGGATGCCGGCCGCTGCCGCTTCCTCGCGCAGCTCGCGATCAACGTCGGAGAGGGTCAGCGTCATCGAACACCTCCCGGCCCGAGCGGCCCGACGACGATCTCGACGGAGGCGGCGCCCGCGCCGAGCAGCGCGTCGGCGATGAGCTCGGGCGAGATCACAAGACCATCGATGAGCACGAGCGCCTCGAGACCTTCGGCGGCTGTCCAGTCGATCCGGGCCGGATCGGCGTCGGCCGGCAACTCGAGCACCGCGACGTTGGCGCGCCCGTACGGATGGTGCTCGGCAGGCATGTCCGCGTCGACGCCGATCACGACGACGAGCGCGGGCGGGTCGCGCCGCTCGAGCCGGCGGCGGAGCGCGTCGGTGCCGGGCGCTGGCGGGAGTTCGATTGGCGCCCGCACGGTGGTATCGTCGGTGCGCCTGGTCGGCACAGCGGTATTGGCGTGGCGGCCCCGGCCCGGGTCGCCCGCCCCCTTCGGGGCCATCAGGCCGCGTCCTCGATCGTCGGCGCGCCGAGACGCTCCACCTGCTCCGCGACGGCATCGGCGATGTCCGAGGCGCTGAACGCCGTACCGGTCCGCCGGCTCGCGATGAACGCGACGATGTCGCTCAACAGGTAGCGGCGCGAGCGGCCGACCTTAATGAACGGGAGTCCGCCGTGGTCAGGCTTCGACGCCCATGTGTCGAGCGTGCGCGGTGTGGTCAGCCCGAGAATCGTCGCGGCCTTCCGTGTGTCGAACTTGCCGGGCAGCTCCTCTAGTGGCCGGTTCAGGCTTTGGCCGACGTCGCGGAGGATGCAACGGACGGCGCCCGCGAGGGCTGGTGTATCGGTGTGTTGAGCGGACAATTGCGTGTCTCCTGTTGAACTCAGGAGTCACGTTAGGTATTCACCGGCGTGCGCTGGACTTAGTTATTGCACCGTCCGATCGGAATTGTCGGTTCGCGGCGCAGGTCGATCGTCGGAGGCGGTAGGGCGCGAATCTTCTGCTTCACGTTCTTCGGGTTCATCTCGATACCGATGTCGGCGAGCAGGCCGGACACCACTAGCTGAACGGAGGGCAGGTAGCGGTGGTCATCCAGACGGGCCGTGTCGATATGCAGTCGCGGCCACAGTTCACGAACCGCGACGGGACCAGGGTAGAAAGGCCCAGCCTTGCCGTGAATTCGACGGGCGTGACCTTCCTGAGCGCGCAGCAGGCTCGCTGTCCATCGGCGAGTCCACGACGGTGGGTAGGCGCCCGATACCGCCCTCATGTCCCGCAGCGTCCGCCGCAATGTCATGGCGTTCTTCGTAACCCGGCGAGTCTTGCTTCGATCAACGCGATCAGGTTTCGGAACGCTCTCGCCGCCGTGTCGTGCTAGGGCAATCAGTCCAAGCATGGCGTACCGGGCGACACGGTCGAACGCGCGGCGTTCGGGACAGTCCATCATCCAGCAACGGACGACGGCCCGGAGGGAATCGCTCGTTCGGAGGTTCGCGAAGACGGCGGGGGGAACGGCCGGAAACCGTCGAGCGTGAGCGTCACAGACTTCCTTCGTGCGCTTGATTATCTCGTCTCTCGACGGACAACGGCCGGCCGTCACGCCTGCGCCCTGATCGGTACGACGTTCGCCGCGTTCGTTTCGCTTGCGTAGCCGAGCATGGTGTCCGTGATCCGCTGAGAGGCGGCGAGAAGGCGAGGGAGCTCGATGTCGACGTAATGCGCCTCGGTGACGTCATCGCCGCTCTTGTGGTTCACGAGCCGCTTGATCGTGTACGGGCCGACGTCGATGGACTCCGCGATGCTGACGAACGTCCGGCGAAGGGCGTGCGGGCTCGCGTCGATACCGGAGAGGGCACGGACTCGGGCAACGGCACCCTTCGGCTCCTCGATGTGCCCGGACTTCGACTTGGCGGCGAACACGAACCGGGCGCGGGGCGCGTACGCACGGCGGGCGCGGAGCAACTCGACGGCGGCCGACGTCAGCGGGATCGTCAGTGGGTCACCGTTCTTCGTGTCGAGAACCGTTGCGGTCGGGATCGCCGCGTCCAGGTCGACGCGCTTCCACTCGAGCGCGGTCGCCTCGCGTCTGCGGAGTCCGGTGAACAGGACGAGCTTCAAGTAGTCGCGGGGCGTCGGTTCGATCTCGTCCAGAGCGGCGAACCACGGTGCGAAGTCGGCCTGTCTGAGCCGCGCCGTCCGCGCCCTCGGCTTCTTCCAGAGCTTCTTCCGGCTCAGCTCCTTCACCGGGTTGTCGAGCCGGATACGCTCGCCCTCGGTGTCCTTGTACTCGCCGTCGGCGTAGGTGTAGATCGCGCGGAGGAGGCGCATGGCACCCGTCGCGCTCGACTCCGATGTCTTGCACGTCCGGGCGTAGTGACGGCGGACGTCGTCGCGGCCGATCTCGGCGAGCGGTGTCCGCACCCACCGATCGAGGTAGAGCCGCATGTAGCGTTCGTAGTTCTCGAGCGTCCCGGCCTTCACGCCGCGCCCGTCGATGTAGTCGGCGTAGGCTTCGCCGAGCGTGACGTCGCGCCGTCGCCGCTCGCGCTTCGCCGCGTTCGGGCTCCTGCCGGTGAGCGTCATCGTCGCAGCGAGCTTCTTCGCCTCGGTGCGCGCCTCGGTGTGGCTGATCCCCGTGACGGGCGCGATCCGGGCGCGAACGAGTCGCCCGTCGATCTTCCGCGTCAGGTAGTAGACGCCGCGCCCGGCCGGGCTCACGCGGATGGCGAGGCCGGTGACGTCGGTGTCGTGAATCCAGTGCTCACGTCCCTCGGCGACGATGCCGGCGGCTGTCGAGCGGGTGAACTTCTCGGTGCGGGTAGGCATCGGCTGGCCCTGTCAGCGACGCGGTATCCAGCTCGGGTATCCAGCTCGCTCAGTGGATACCTACCGGATACCGTCGGGATATCGACGGGTGTCGATGAAACGACAGTTTAGCCTGTAGGGACAGTGGTTTGCGGGCGTTCGTCGGTATTCTCGTCGACACTCGCAAGTCGTTCATCTGTAAGTGACCCTGAAACTCATAATGTTGGGGTCCCTAGTTCGAATCTAGGTGTAGCCACCACTTCCGTCGTCCCCGCCCGCTCGCTCGCTCGGGCGTGGCCGTGCCTGACGGGCGGAAGGCTGAGCGCAGGTCCGTCTCGTCGCTCGTTCCGGTCGTCGTTGGCGGTGGAGACAGCGATCGACACGGCGCGTCGCCTGACACCCCTCTGCCTGACCAACCTCGCGCGAGTCTTCCAACCGTCGCCGACGCCGCCCGCGTTCGACCGATACCGGGGACCATCATCGGCGGATCGTCGCGGCGGAATGTCGGCAGTGCGCGCTGTCCAATCGGTTTGTCTATTTCACGAGTCTCATGCCGAATCGGGGTAGTCGCCGAATCCGCGGGTCGATTCCGCGCGTAAATGTGCTTGTGCGTGGTGTCGCGTGCCGTGGCGAACGCGCGTCTCGCTTCATGGGCGATCGTTGTTCGGGCATCGGCAGATCGAAAGTGCTGGCAACGTGAAAACTCGTGTCGATGCACGCGTCGTGTGCTATCCGCGTCATGCCGACGGATATACTCCGCCACGATCGGCCAGGGAAGGTCTTCAAGCGATAGTGCAAGTCAGGCACCTCCGTGTCGCACCGTCGCCCTGCCTTCCAGAGTGCGTCAGGACCTCCACGCGCTCTTACCGTGCCTTCGGAGCCGACGCATGTTCGAGATGGTCGAAGAGAACATTCTCGTGGTCGCGTCCGACGGTTCGGACCGCGCGCTGATGGAGGCGCTGCTCACGCGAAGCGGCATTCGGAAACCCCACGGCGACGCGAGCCGGGAGCCCCCCCGAGAGACCGAGCTCCCCCGAACGCTGATCGTCTGCCACCGCGCGACCGCCACCTCGCCGGCGCCCACGCTGCCCATGCCCTGTGACGCCGGTCGCGTCATCGTCTTCTCGGACTGCCAGTCCGAGCCTGCCGTCGTCCATGCACTCGAAGCCGGCGCCCACTACTACTTCGACATCGGCGAGGCGCCGGCCGTGCTCGGTGCACGGCTGGCCGCCGCGCTACGCTCGCATTCCCGGCATGTGCAGCGTCAGCTCGTCGTCCCGCCGTTCCGCTTCGATCTCGCCAAGCGACGCGCCTGGCGCGAGGAGCGACCGGTCGGACTCAGTCCGAAGGAGTTCGACCTCGCCTTCTACCTCTTTTCGAACCGCGGACGCACGGTCGGCAACCGCGAGCTGATGACGGCGGTGTGGTCCCTGCCACGATCGATGGACAGCCGTCGCATCGACACTGCCGCGTGTCGGGTCAGGAAGAAGATGCTGCTCGACGAGACCGAAGGCCTGCACCTTCGACGGTTGCGCGGCGAAGGCTACCTGCTGACATCGGACACGCGCGTCGTGCCGCGGGTACCGGGCGCGGACGGGTCGGACGACCTGTACTACGCCGAGGCCTATGCCTGAGGCAAGCTGCCTTCAGGGCATTATGACGAGGCGGATGCACCAGGCCACGAGCGAGACCGCCGCTACGCCGCCCAGCCACAGCGCTGCGAACCAGAACAGCCGACGTGACAGCGAATGCCGTGCGGCGTTCGGGTCGCCGGTGACGAGCCTGTCGCCGGTGCCGAGCCGATCGCGCTTCTCGTCCGACAGTGCCAGCCCATCGCGAATGGTCATCAGTGGTAGCCGTTGGCGGGATCGATCTTGCCGCGGAATATCCAGTAGGCGTACGCGGTGTAGCCGAGAATCAGGGGCAGCGCGATGACCGTGCCCACCAGCATGAACAGCTGGCTCGACGGTGGGGACGCTGCCGCCTGCAGCGTGATCGACGGCGGCACGATGTAGGGGAAGAGGCTGACCGCCAGCCCGACGAAGCAGAGCGCGAACACCGCGAGCGTCAGCACGAAGGGTCGGTACTCGTGGTGGTGCAGCCGCAGGCTCCGGAACATCAGGAAGGCGAGCGCGGCGAGGGTGATCGGCACCGGAACCGTCAGCAGCACGTTGGGGAAGGTGAACCAGCGCGCCCGGTAGGCGGCATCGACGAAGGGCGTCGCGAGGCTGACCGCGCCGATGAACCCCAGCGTGGTGATGCCGAACGCCCATGACAGGCTGCGCGCCCGTGTCTGGATCTCGTCGGTCGTCTTCATGATCAACCACGTGGCGCCGAGCAGCAGGTAGCCCGAGACGACCGCGAAGCCGGTCAGCACGCTGAACGGCGTCAGCCAGTCCCAGCTGCCGCCCGAGAATTCCCGACCATCGACCTGGACACCCTGGATGATCGCGCCGAGGATGCTGCCCTGGGCGAATGTCGCGACCAGCGAGCCGCCGATGAAGGCGACGTCCCAGACCCAACGTGCGCGCCTGGTTCGCCAGCGGTACTCGAAGGCGACCCCGCGGAAGATCAGCCCGAGCAGCATCGCGATGATCGGGCCGTAGAGCGCGGGCATCAGCACCGCGTAGGCGAGCGGGAAGGCGGCGAACAGCCCGCCGCCGCCGAGGATCAGCCAGGTCTCGTTGCCGTCCCAGACCGGTGCCACGGAGTTCATCAGCACGTCTCGATCCTCGCGTTCGGGAAAGGCGACGAACAGCAGGCCCAACCCGAGATCGAAGCCGTCCATGACCACGTAGGCGTAGACCGCGAACAGGATGATGCCGGCCCAGACGAGCGTCATCGGAGTGGCTTCGGCACCGCTCACGAGGCGGCTCCGTGCTCGAGCGAATCGTGGCCCATCGAGCCACCGGGGGTGATGCCCGCCGAGCGGATGGGGCTGCGCGCGGCTGTCGAGCGCTCGTCGACCGCCGGTGGGGCCTTCATCAGGCGCACGATATAGAACACGCCGGCGCCGAAGACGAAAAAGTAGATGACGATGAAGGCCACGAGCGAGGCGCCGACCGTCGCCGCATCGAGCGGGGAGGCCGAGTCGGCCGTCAGCAGTTCGCCGTAGATGGTGTAGGGCTGGCGCCCGACCTCGGTCGTGATCCAGCCGGCGATGACCGCCACGAAGCCTGCCGGCGCCATCGTCAGGGCGAAGCGATGCAGCCAGAGGCTGTCGTACAGCGACCCGCGCCAGCGCATGACGGCGCCGAACACGCCGAGCGTGAGCATCAGCATGCCGAGCCCGACCATGACGCGGAACGCGTAGAAGACGATCGGGACGGGCGGTTCCTCGTCGTCCGGCACGGTGTCGAGTCCCGCGAGCGGTGCATTCAGATCGTGCTTGAGGATCAGGCTCGACAGCTTCGGAATCTGGATGGCGTAGTCGATGCGTCTTTCCTCGGTGTTGACGATGCCGGCGAGGATCAGCGGCGCGCCGCTCTCGTGGCTGTCGTAGTGCCCCTCCATCGCCATGACCTTCTGTGGCTGGTGCTCGAGGGTATTGATGCCGTGCAGGTCGCCGAGGACGATCTGCAGCGGCGCGACCAGCACCAGCATCCACATCGCCATCGAGAACATCTTCCTGACCGCCTCGTTGTCCCGGTGCTTGCGGATCAGGTGCCAGGCGCCGACACCGCCGACCACCAGCGCCGTGGTGAGGTAGGCGGCCGTCACGGTGTGCGCGAGGCGGTACGGAAAGGAGGGGTTGAAGACGATCTCGAACCAGTCTTCCGGCAGGTACTGGCCGGTGACGGCATCGACGGAGAAACCCGCCGGCGTGTGCATCCAGCTGTTGACCGACAGGATCCACGTGGCCGAGAGGCAGGTGCCGAAGGCGACGAGCGCGGTGGCCGTGAAATGCAGGCGCTTGCCGACCCGGTCGAGACCGAACAGCATGACGCCGAGAAAGCCTGCCTCGAGAAAGAAGGCGGTCAGTACCTCGTAGGCCATCAGGGGTCCGAGCACGGGGCCGGTGATGTCGGAGAAACGACTCCAGTTGGTGCCGAACTGGTAGGACATGACGATGCCGGAGACCACGCCCATGGCGAAGGCCACGGCGAAGATCTTGATCCAGTACTTGAACAGGCGGATGTAGACCTCGCGCCCGGTCCACAGCCACAGACCCTCGAGCACGGCGAGAAAGCTCGCCAGCCCGATGCTGAAACTCGGGAAGATGAAGTGGAACGCCACCGTGAAGGCGAACTGAACGCGCGCGAGCAGCAGTGCGTCGAAACCGTCGAACATCCGGACTACCTCCGTCCCTGCGGCCGCTCAGCCCGGCCGTTCAGCGTCCTGCGATCTTACCCGCCGACCGATCCGTCGCCGCGGCGGGCGTCGGCGTCGGCAGGGCCACGCGCTCGAGTGACTTGCGGCCCACGCCAAGGCGGCCTGCCGATACCGCGCCGCGGCGCACGCCGGGTTGGGGGGCAAGCATGAACAGATCCCCGTTGCGCCCGGTCAGCCGCCGTTCGATGCCGCTGTCCCGGGCGATGTCCGCCTGCGCGACCAGGTGCTCGGTCTCGCCGTGCACCGGGATCAGGGTGCGAGGGCGAAGCCAGCCGAACAAGGTCTGCAGCTCCTCTTCGCAGGGATGGCCGCTCGCGTGAATCGGGATCGAGGAGCGGTCCGGTGTCACGACGACGATGCCGCGTGCCTCCAGCCGCTCGATGAGCTGCTCGATCGCACGCTCGTTGCCGGGAATGGCCCGCGCGCTGAAGATCACGGTGTCGCCGGCATCCAGCGAGAGATCGCGGAAGCCGTCGCGACTCAGGCGACCGAGGGCGGTGCGCGGCTCGCCCTGACTGCCGGTGGCCACCAGCAGCAGCGTCTCGCGTGGCAGGTAGCCGAGGTGCTCGGACTCCACCAGCGTGGGGCCGCCCCAGAGCCCGACGGTGCGCGCGGCGGAGGCGGTATTGATCAGCGAGCGCCCGAGCAGGCCCAGGTGGCGACCCGTCTCCGCCGCCACTCGCGAAAGCGTCTGCAGTCGGGCGATGTTGCTGCCGAAGCAGGCGACGATGACCCGTCCCTGCGCGTTCCGGACATGGTGCAACAGGCCCTCGTGCAGCGCGCTCTCCGACAGGGAGCGTCCCGGGCGGAGCGCGCAGGTGGAATCGGAGACCACGGTGTCGACGCCGGCGTCGCCGAGTTCGCGGTAGCGAGCCTCGTCGAAATCATGCCCCACGACCGGTCCCGGGTCGAGCTTCCAGTCCGCGGTGTGGAAGACGTTGCCCGCGGGCGTTCTGATCATCAGCGCGCAGGGGTTCGGAATGGAATGGGTGTTCGCGACCCACTCGACCTCGAAATCGCCGATGGCGTACCGGTCGCCCGGCTCGACGAGATGCACGGGCACCTTGCCCTCGAGGCCGCGCTCGGCAAGTTTCCGGCGAAGCATCTCGGCGGTGAACGGCGTGGCGTGGACCGGGCAGCGCAGGCGGGGCCACAGGTGGGCGACCGCGCCGATGTGGTCCTCGTGCGCGTGGGTCAGCAGCAGCGCGCCGAGCGATTCGCGGCGCTCGGCGATGAAGGTCGGGTCCGGCATCTGCACGTCGAAGCCGCTGCGACTCGAGCCGTCGACGTCGCGGAAGGTGACCCCGCAATCGACCATCAGCCACTGCCCGTCGTGGCCGTACAGGTTCAGGTTCATGCCGATCTCTCCGCACCCTCCGAGCGGCAGGAACCAGAGGTCACCATGATCGGGGGTCATGCAGGAAGTTCCGGGGGGCGGGGAGAGAGCAGGGTCGCTCGGGTACCATCGCGAGACACGACTCTAAACGAGCGGCGTCCGAGGGCAGGGTTCACGTGTACACATTGCTGATCGTCTTCTTCGGCGTATCCATCGTCTTCTCCTTCCTGTGCTCCATCTGGGAGGCGGTGCTGCTGAGCATCACCCCGTCCTATACCCAGACCATGGTCAGCGAGGGCGGGGAACTCGGCCGGACGCTCGAGGCGTTCAAGGCGAACATCGATCGCCCGCTCGCCGCGATCCTCACGCTCAACACCATCGCCCACACCGCGGGCGCGATCGGTGTCGGGGCACAGGCCACGGCCATCTGGGGCGCCTCGGTGATCTCGACGGCCGTGGTGCCGGTCGTCATGACGCTCGCCATCCTGATTCTCTCGGAAATCATCCCGAAGACCATCGGCGCCAACTACTGGCGTGAGCTCGCCCCGTTCACGGTCAAGAGTCTGAACCTCATCCTCGTCGTGCTGGCGCCGCTGGTGTTCGTGACACAGCTGATCACCAAGGCGCTGAAGAAGGACAAGGAGGCAAGTGTGCTCAGCCGCGCCGACTTCACGGCCATGGCCGAACTCGGCGAAAGGGAGGGCGTGTTCGACGAGGGGGAGTCGACCATCCTGAAGAACCTCCTGCGTTTCGACACCGTGCTCGCCGAGCACGTGATGACACCGCGCACCGTGGTCGTCGCGGCGGACCAGAGCATGACCGTGCGCGCCTTTCACGACACGCACCCGAGGCTGCGCTTCTCGCGCGTTCCCGTGTTCGAAGGCTCGCTCGACAAGGTCAGCGGCTACGTGCTGAAGGACGCCGTGCTGCGGGCGCTTGTCGACGGCGAGGACGACACGCCGCTCTCGGCCCTCCGGCGGGACATCGCGGCGGTCAACGAGTCCTACCCGATCCCGCAGCTGTTCGAGCATTTCACGATGCGGCGCGAGCACCTGGCGCTGGTCGTGGACGAGTTCGGCGGCACGGCCGGTATCGTGTCGATGGAAGACGTGATCGAGACCCTGATCGGGGTCGAGATCGTCGACGAGCAAGACGGATCGAGCGACATGCAGGCGCTGGCGCGTCGACGCTGGGAGGAGCGCGCGGCCAGTCTCGGCCTGCTCGAGCAACTCGAGGCCGAGGTGGACGCTCAGAAGGAGATCACGCCGCCCATCGGCTGACCGTGCCGCGTGGCCCCGACGGCGACGTCAGTGCGTCGCCGATGCCGAGTCGCCTCCGCGAATCCGCCCGACCAGGGTGACCAGCGCGAGGACCACCGCGCCGGCGATGATGCCGACGAGGCCGTCCAGCAGCATCTTGGTCAGGCTTTCGGCGATCGCGCCGATGCCGGGAATGGAGGACACCACGTCCGCGGTCGAGGCGATGCGTTCGCTGATCCAGTGGAAGCCGTGGGTCAGGATGCCGCCACCGACGAGGAACATCGCGGCCGTGCCGACGATCGACAGCGTCTTCATCAGGATCGGCGCGAACCAGAGGATGCCGCGACCGAGGCTGCCCTTCCAGGCGCCGCCGCCGGACTCGCCCGAGGCGACGAGGGCGCGGCCGCCGTCGTCGAGCTTGACGATGCCCGCCACCAGACCGTAGACGCCGATGGTCATCAGCACCGCGATCGTCACCAGGGTGGCGACGCGAACCACGAAGGGTGCCTCGCCGACGGTCCCGAGGGTGATGACGATGATCTCGGCAGAGAGGATGAAGTCGGTCCGGATCGCGCCCTTGATCTTCCCCTGTTCCATCGCCACGAGGTCGACCGACTCGTCGGCCACCGCGGCCTTCAGTCTCGCCTTCTCCGACTCGTTCTCGGCGGGATGGAGGTACCGATGGGCAAGCTTCTCGACGCCCTCGAAACACAGGTACAGACCGCCGAGCATCAGCAACGGGGTGATCAGCCACGGCGCGACCGCGCTGATGACGAGCGCCACCGGCACCAGGATCAGCTTGTTGAAGGCCGAGCCCTTGAAGACGGCCCAGACGACAGGCAATTCACGCTCCGCGCGCACGCCGGTCACCTGCTGGGCGTTCAGCGCCAGATCGTCGCCGAGCACGCCGGCCGTCTTCTTCGCCGCGACCCGGGTCATCAGGGCGACGTCGTCGAGGATCGTCGCGATGTCGTCGAGCAGGGTGAGGAGGCTGGTCGCCATCGGTGGTCGCGTCCGGTTGTCGCCCGCGCGGTTCGATCCGGCGACGATGTCGCCGGGAACCGCCGGGCCGAAACGGTGTCGACCGTTACCGACCGACGATGCCGCAGGAGGCTAGCACGATGTCTCGACGCCCCCTTTTCCGCTTGTCGATCCTGCCT